>JACCDM011762782.1_pt1 | contig 12741 bp, 6 predicted proteins | sample 7445851 | NCBI WGS metagenome assembly JACCDM01 (sample SAMN15323438, study PRJNA562643) | freshwater metagenome | isolation source: river surface water | place: USA:Blue River Watershed | collected 2017-08-16
GTTAAAAAGATTGAATCCGATAAGAAATACAGTGTTGATGAATCGATGTCTTTAGTTCTAGATGCTGCAACAGCAAAATTTGATGAGACTATTGAGGTAGCTGTTCGTCTTGGTGTTGATCCTAAACAAGGTGATCAGCAGGTGAGAGGCGCGATTGCTTTGCCAAATGGTTTAGGAAAAACGGTAAGGGTAGTGGTTTTTGCTAAAGGACCTAAGGAAGCAGAGGCAAAAGCAGCTGGTGCTGATTTTGTTGGTGCTGATGACTTGGTTCAAAAGATAAACGATGGGTGGTTAGCATTTGATAAGGCCATCGCGACTCCAGATATGATGGGTACGGTCTCGAAGGTTGCTAAAGTATTGGGGCCTCGTGGTTTAATGCCAAACCCTAAAGTTGGAACAGTCACTATGAATGTTGCTGACGCAGTGGCTGCTGAGAAAAAAGGTAAATTGGATTTTAGAATCGACAAAGCTGGTATAGTACATGCTGGAATTGGTAAGAAATCCATGGGCGCTCAAAAGTTGAAAGAGAATTTTGATGTATTTATACAGGCGGTTTTGAAAGCTAAGCCTTCGGCATCAAAGGGTGTTTATATTAAAAGTATTGCTTTAGCTTCGACTATGGGTCCTGGTGTTAAGATTGATCCAAATCCCATTTTAAATACTGGCGTTGATAAGTAAATAACTGCGATCAGAGAAAATAGGTCGTCAATCTGCGTTAATTCAAAAGCATGTTTGCTTAAGAGCCTATCGAGACGGGGTGGGGGTTTGGACAGCTCCCGACCGCTGGACGCATTCCTGAAAAAGGTAATGAAAGGAGGTCCATATGATGACTCGTGAAACGAAAGAATCTGAAGTAAAGCAGATTTCTGATCGAATGAGCAAGTCGAAGGGGGCTTTTGTCGTGGACTTTAAGGGTTTGAAGGTTGAGCAAGTTACAAATTTGCGAAAAGTCCTTCATAAATCCGAGTCTGAGATGAGGGTTGTAAGGAATACGTTAGCGCGTATTGCCTTGAAGAGTTTCCCTAAGGAAGATGATGCGTTAACAGCTCAGTTGAAAGGAACTAATGCGTTAGTTTTTTCATACGGAGAGGTGAACGCAACAGCTAAGGCATTAGCCGATTTTGCAAAGGATAATGAGCTTTTGCAAGTTAAGACAGGTGTTATGGATGGCGAAAAGCTTGATGAGAATAAGATCAAGTTTTTAGCAACTTTGCCTGGTAAAGATCAATTGCGAGCAATGTTCTTGGGCGTATTGCAGGCTCCCGGTTCCAAGTTGGCTCGTTGTTTGGCTGAATATGAAAAGAAACTTACTGGCGGCGTAGAAGCTGCTGAATAAAAAATAAGGAGATTAAAAATGTCACTTACTCAAGATCAATTAGTTGAAGAATTATCAAAAAAAACAGTATTGGAAATTGCAGAGCTTGTGAAAGCTCTTGAAGAGAAATGGGGAGTCTCTGCTGCGGCTCCTGTTGCTGTGGTTGCAGGTGGTGCAGCGGCTGGTCCAGTTGAAGAAAAGACAGCTTTTGATGTTATTCTTAAAGACGGTGGAGCTAATAAAATTAATGTAATTAAAGAGGTCCGAGCTATTACTGGTTTAGGTTTGGCTGAAGCAAAAGCTCTTGTTGAAGGAGCTCCTAAGACAGTTAAAGAGGGTGCTACTAAAGAAGACGCTGAAAAAATTAAGAAAGCTCTTGAAACTGCTGGCGCTAAAGTCGAAGTTAAGTAGTTTTTTCAAGAATAAAAAAGACCTCAAGATTTTTCGGAGTTTTGAGGTCTTTCATTTTTTGTTAAATGTTTTGTTTATTTCCCGTCGTTGTCCGATAATGTGGGGTTATGAACTTCCTCCTCTCAAAGAGTTCATTAATTTTCAAAATTCTGCAGTCTAAGGAGATTGAATGGAAACCACGCCAGTTACAGCTTCCAATATAAGAGTTCGAAAAAGTTTTGCAAAGAACAAACAGGTCATCGATATACCAAATTTAATTGAATTACAAAAGAGTTCCTACGAAGCTTTTTTGCAGCGTGATTCTGATCCTGATCGTCGCGGAGAACTTGGGTTGAATGGTGTTTTTCGATCAGTATTTCCTATTTCAGATTTTAACAATACCGCGTCTTTAGAATTTGTTTCATACACCTTAGAGCCCGCGAAATATGATGTAGATGAATGTAGACAGCGAGGGATGACTTTTGCCGCGCCTGTAAAAGTGACCCTTCGGCTAATTGTATTTGATGTTGATGAAGAGACTGAAGCTCGTTCCATCAGGGATGTAAAAGAGCAGGAAGTTTATTTAGGGGAGATTCCCTTAATGACTGCTAATGGTTCGTTTATAGTTAATGGAACAGAGAGGGTTGTGGTATCGCAGCTTCATAGGTCTCCAGGGGTGTTTTTTGATCATGATGGCGGAAAGAACAACGCTTCTGGCAAGCTGATCTATAATGCTCGAGTTATACCCTATAGAGGATCGTGGTTGGATTTTGAATTTGATCAAAAAGATCTTTTACACGTGAGAATCGATCGAAGGCGAAAATTTCCTGTAACAATTCTGCTTAAGGCCCTTGGGTATAACACTGAGGCGTTATTGGAATACTTTTATGATTTGGATGAGGTTTATTCAAAAGGGAAAAAATTATATAGAAAACTTGATATTGAAAGATTGTCTGGTCAAAGGGCTTTAGTTGATATTGTTGATCCAAATAGCGGAGAGATGTTAGTTAAAGCGGGACGGAGAATCACTCGAGCAATTGTTAAAAAGGTCCAGTCATTGGATATGAGAGAAATCGAAGTTACCAATCAAGATTTGGAAGGGAAAATTTTAGCTAAGCCGTTGATCGATGAAACTACTGGTGAAATTATTGCGGATGCAAATGCGGAACTTACAAAGGGTGACGTGTCTCGAGCGTTAGAGGCTGGAATTGATCGTTTTTATTTGATATTTTTTGATGGACTCTCAGTTGGGCCCTATCTGCGAAATACTCTATTGGTTGATAAGGTAAGTAATAAAGAAGAAGCGCTTCTTAAGATTTATCAGCATCTTAGGCCTGGCGAGCCTCCAACTTTGGATGCTGCAACTGCATTTTTTCATCGATTATTTTTCGATCCTGAGACGTACGATTTATCTGAAGTGGGTCGTATCAAAATCAATCATCGATTTAGTATACCTATGGACGAGTGTCCACCTGAGTTTCGAACATTAACTCATAAGGATATTTTGTCTACAGTCAAAACTTTGATTGATCTTAAGAATGGTCGTGGGATTGTTGATGATATTGATCATTTAGGAAATCGACGAGTGCGTTCAGTTGGTGAGTTACTTGAAAATCAATACAGAATTGGTTTGGTAAGGATGGAGAGGGCTATTCGAGAGAGAATGAGCTTACAAGATGTAGAAACGATGATGCCTCATGATCTTGTTAATGCAAAGCCAGTCAATGCCGTTGTAAAGGAGTTCTTTGGAGCGTCACAGCTTTCTCAATTTATGGACCAAACTAATCCCCTTTCTGAAATTACGCATAAACGTAGACTTTCGGCTTTGGGGCCTGGCGGCTTAACTAGGGACCGGGCTGGCTTCGAAGTTCGAGATGTGCATCCTACTCACTACGGACGGATTTGTCCAATTGAGACTCCTGAAGGGCCAAATATCGGTCTGATTGCTTCATTAGCGACTTATGCGCGAATCAATAACTATGGATTTATTGAAACTCCCTATAGGAAAGTGGAGGTTTCAAAAGTTTCCTCAGATATTACTTATATGTCAGCTCTAGAAGAGGCTGGGCATAAAATTGCTCAGGCTCCAAGAGATATTACTGGTCAATTTCAAATACAAGAAGATACCGTAATCTGTCGAGTTGACGGTGAGTATGAGATTACACCGAAGGATAATGTATCTTTGATGGACGTGTCGCCTTCTCAATTGGTATCTATTGCGGCCTCGTTAATTCCATTTCTTGAGCATGATGACGCTAATCGTGCACTAATGGGATCGAACATGCAAAGACAGGCAGTTCCACTTCTAAGGTCTCGTGCTCCACTCGTTGGGACTGGTGTGGAGAGATTGGTTGCAAGGGACTCAGGAACTTCGATCGTATCTATGAATGATGGTATCGTAGAGGAGGTTGATGCCTCTCGAGTAGTAGTGAGGCGTCTTGCAAAGGGTGGTGAGCTCGGTGCAAATGTGGATATCTATAATTTAACTAAGTACCAAAGAACTAACCAAAATACATGTTTTAACCAAAAACCTATAGTTAAAGTAAATGATAAGGTTTTTCGAGGTGACATTATTGCTGACGGTCCTTCGACTGAGCTGGGTGAGTTGGCATTAGGTCAAAATATCTTAGTCGCATTTACTCCTTGGCAGGGTTATAATTTTGAAGATTCGATTTTAATATCTGAACGTTTAATTAAAGAAGATACTTATACTTCAATTCATATTGAAGAGTTCGAATGCGTAGCTAGGGACACAAAGCTTGGTAAAGAGGAAATCACAAGAGATATTGCAAATGTTGGAGAGGAAGCCCTAAAAGATTTAGATACTTCTGGAATTATCCGTATTGGTGCGGAAGTTAAACCAGGTGCCATTTTGGTTGGAAAAGTTACTCCAAAGGGAGAAACTCAACTTTCTCCTGAGGAAAAGTTGTTGCGGGCGATTTTCGGTGAAAAAGCGGGAGATGTTAGAGATACCTCTTTGAGGGCTCCGTCTGGTGTTTATGGGACCGTAATCGATGCTCAAGTTTATTCTAGGGAAGGGGCTGATCGTGACGAGAGGCTCTCATCAATAATCGAAGAAAAGCGAAAAAAGTTAGAAAAAGATTTGTCAGTTGAGCAAAACGTTATCAAGAATAATGCAATTGGGAAACTGAAGGATATATTAATAGGTAAGACTACTTCTGGAGTTTTGTTGAATGAGGATGGGTCTCAAAAGTTATTGAGTAAGGGACAAGACATTAGTTCCGCTGATTTAGAAACAATTCCGTTTGAGTTGTTGACTTACATTCCTCTTGATCAGGATTTAGAGTTTCAAGTCACAAAAATCTTAGACGGCGCTCGAAATCAGTTGGATGCAGTTCGACTTGTTTTTAATGAAAAAATTGAACGCTTGCGTAAAGGAGATGAGCTCCCTCCAGGCGTCATTAAAATGGTTAAAATCTATGTCGCAATCAAAAGAAAATTACAAGTTGGTGATAAGTTTGCGGGTCGTCACGGAAATAAGGGTGTTGTTTCTAAAGTGCTTCCTGTTGAAGACATGCCGTATTTAGCAGACGGAACTCCAGTTGATATGGTTTTAAATCCATTAGGGGTTCCTTCCCGAATGAATATCGGTCAAGTCTTGGAGGTTCATATTGGTTGGGCAGCACATGAATTAGGAAAGCAGTTGTCATCTCATTTAGAAAAATGGAACACGGAAAATGCTCGTAAAGATTTAATACGGGTTTTTGAAGATAAAGACATTGGTGAGAAATTAGAAAATGCAGATGACGAATCCTTGAAAAAGATTGTGACTTCAATGAAAAATGGAATCCATATTGGGACACCAGTTTTTGATGGCGCAAGAGAATCTGACGTTAAAGGTCTCCTGAGAAAAGCAGAATTACCAAGCACTGGAAAGACTATTTTATTCGATGGAAGGACGGGTATTCCATTTCAGAACCCAGTTACGGTTGGAATAATGTATATGTTGAAGCTTCACCATTTAGTTGAAGAAAAGATTCATGCACGATCTATCGGACCATATTCTTTAGTTTCACAACAACCTCTCGGCGGAAAAGCTCAATTTGGAGGGCAAAGACTTGGAGAGATGGAAGTTTGGGCAATCGAAGCATACGGAGCTGCTTACTCTCTTCAAGAGTTTTTGACAGTCAAGTCAGATGATGTCGCGGGAAGAACTAGGATGTATGAGAGTATTGTTAAAGGAGAAAATATTTTAGAGCCGGGGCTGCCAGAATCCTTTAATGTACTTGTGAAAGAGTTACAGTCTTTGGCACTTAATGTTGAGCTAATGGAATCTGATATTTTAACGGACGATTCGGATGAAGAAGATACTGAACTAGAGGTTGGCGATAATTCAATGGCAGGCGATATCGCTGAGAGTAACAAAAACACAGAAGATCAATCTCACTAGGTGAAGATTTAATATAGAATGAGGTGAAACTTGAGAGACTTGTTAAACTTTTTTGACAAACCAAAAGATCCACTTTCCTTTGATGCGGTGCGCGTTTCTTTGGCATCCCCAGAGATGATTCGTGACTGGTCATTTGGCGAAGTAAAAAAACCTGAAACGATTAACTATAGAACTTTTAAGCCTGAGAGAGATGGTCTTTTTTGTGCTAAGATATTTGGGCCAATAAAAGACTATGAATGTTTGTGTGGTAAATACAAAAGAATGAAGTACCGAGGAGTTGTCTGTGAGAAATGTGGAGTTGAGGTAACTCAACAAAAAGTAAGAAGAGAGAGACTTGGTCACATTGAATTGGCAACTCCAGTTGCTCATATTTGGTTTTTGCGATCATTGCCCTCGAGAATAGGTAACTTATTGAACCTTTCTCTAAAAGAGGTGGAAAAGGTTTTATATTGCGAATCATATGTCGTTACTGATCCAATGGAAACTACACTTGAAGAAGGGCAGGTATTAACAGAAGAGGCATATCAAAATGCTCTAAATGAGTTTGGTCCAAACTTCAAAGCAGGTATGGGTGGGGAAGCTGTGAGAGAGCTTCTTAGGAAAATTGATCCAGAATATTTGTCTAGAAAATTAAGGTTGGAAGTTAAAGAGACAAAGTCAGAAGCACAAATAAAAAAACTATCGAAGAGATTGAAAGTAGTTGAGGCATTTAAGGGATCTATCAACAAGCCGGATTGGATGATGCTCGAAGCGCTTCCTGTTCTACCGCCAGATTTGAGACCATTGGTTCCATTAGATGGTGGTCGGTTCGCAACTTCAGATTTAAATGATCTTTACCGAAGAGTGATCAATAGAAATAATAGATTGAAGCGTTTACAGGAGTTAAATGCTCCAGATATAATTATTCGAAATGAAAAGAGAATGTTGCAGGAGGCTGTGGACGCGCTCCTTGATAATGGACGTCGTGGAAAGACTTTTACTGGTCCCAACAAAAGACCACTTAGGTCACTAAGTGATATGTTGAAAGGAAAACAAGGTCGTTTTCGCCAAAATCTATTGGGTAAGCGAGTGGATTATTCAGGTCGATCTGTCATCACGGTCGGACCAACTTTAAAGCTTCACCAGTGTGGACTTCCTAAAAAAATGGCATTGGAGCTGTTTAAGCCTTTTGTTTATAATAAATTAGAAGAAAAAGGCTTTGCGACAACAATAAAACAAGCCAAAAAATTAGTCGATCAGGAAACTGTAGAGGTTTGGGATATTTTATCGGATGTCGTAAAAGAGCATCCTGTTTTGTTGAACAGGGCTCCAACCCTCCACAGATTGGGGATTCAAGCATTTGAGCCAGTATTGCATGAAGGGAAGGCAATACAATTACATCCATTGGTTTGTACTGCATTTAATGCTGATTTCGATGGAGATCAGATGGCGGTTCATGTTCCATTGTCTGTAGAGGCGCAAGTTGAAGCTCGGGTTTTAATGATGTCTACAAATAATATTCTATCTCCTGCAAATGGGCGTCCGATAATAAATCCATCACAGGACGTGGTTTTGGGTTTGTATTGGCTCACAAGGGTGAGGCCGGGTGCGAAGGGGACTGGAAAGGTCTTCGCATCAGTACAAGAAGCGGAGTATGCTTTTGAGCAAGGTATAGTTGATCTGCAAGCTGCATGTAAGGTTAGGATTAATGGAAAGGTTCAAGAGACAACTGTTGGTCGTTCTATTCTTTCTTCCGTAGTTCCTAGAGAAGTGCCTTTTAATGAAATAAATGTTGTTATGACTAAAAAGCAAATCGCAGGTTTGATTGACAAAACTTTCCGAATTTCTGGTGCAAAGGCTACATGCATTCTTGCAGACAGGATCATGGAGCTTGGCTTCAAGTTTTCTACTCAAGCCGGAATAGCTATTGGTATCGATGATATGGTAATTCCTGCTGCAAAATCAAAAATGATTTCGGATGCAGAAAAGCAAGTAAATGAAATTCAGCAACAATATGATGAAGGTTTGATTACGAATGGAGAGAGATACAATAAGGTTGTAGATATTTGGGCTCAGACCGCAGATAAAGTCGCTAAAGAGATGATGACTCAGATTGAAAAAGACAAGTTTACTGTTGATGGTAAAGAGGTCTTAGCTCCATCATTTAATCCAATTTTCGTTATGGCTGACTCTGGGGCACGGGGTTCTGCTGCACAAATTAGGCAATTAGGAGGGATGAGGGGATTGATGGCTAAGCCGTCGGGTGAAATTATTGAAACTCCGATCACATCTAATTTTCGAGAGGGTTTGACAGTTCTTCAATACTTTACATCAACTCATGGTGCGCGAAAAGGTCTCGCTGATACCGCTTTAAAAACAGCAAACTCAGGGTACTTAACGAGAAGATTGGTCGATGTCGCTCAGGATGTAATCGTATCTGAGCATGATTGTGGTTCAGAAGATGGTTTGGAGATCACGCCACTTTATGAAGGTGGAGAGGTTATACAACCTCTCGGTGAGCGTATTCTTGGCAGAGTGGCATTGAGGGATATTTTGGATCCTTATACTCAAAATGTAATCATCAAATCGCAACAAGAGATTACAGAGCATATGATCTCAAAGGTCGATGAGCTTGGAATCGAAAAAGTGATAATTCGATCTGCACTGACCTGTAAAACGAAGAGAGGAATTTGTGTTAAGTGTTATGGCCGTGACTTGGCTAGAGGTAACACTGTCGGTTTAGGTGAAACTGTTGGTATTATTGCGGCGCAGTCGATAGGTGAGCCAGGTACCCAGCTGACGATGAGAACATTCCATTTGGGCGGAGCAGCATCTAGGGCGGCTGAGCAATCTGTACACACAACCCGTTATGAAGGAACCTTGAAGTTAAAAAACATTCATTCAATTACGAATCGAACTGGTAAGATTGTTGTGATGAATCGAAATGGAGATGCTATAGTTGTTGATGATGCAGGAAGAGAAAGAGAGCATTTTAAGCTCGTATATGGTTCTGTTTTAAACTTTAAAGATGGAGACAAAATTCCGAAGGGTTCGACTATAGCTGAGTGGGATCCTTACTCAAATCCTATTATTTCTGAGGTTTCTGCAGTAGTTCAGTTTAAGGACATAGAAGAAGGCGTTACAATGGCAGAGCAGGTGGATCCAGTTACAGGCTTTGCCACTAAGGTAATTACTGAGTCCAAATCTTCTGAAATTAAACCTACAGTTTTGCTGACGGATTCGAATGGTAACACTTTAAGTCTGCCGGGAAGGGATATCCCAGCTAGATATCTGATTCCAGTTGGTGCGCAGCTTTTAGTTCAAGATGGGCAAGAAGTTCACTCTGGTGATATTATTGCGAAGATTCACAGAGAAGCATCCAAAACACGCGATATTACGGGGGGATTGCCAAGGGTTGCTGAGCTTTTTGAGGCGAGGAAGCCAAAGGAAGCGGCCATTATTTCTGAGGTTGATGGATATGTGACTTTCGGAAAGGATGTCAAAGGTAAGCAAAGGGTGATTGTGACCCCTGAAATCGGTGAGGCTAGGGAATATTTAATTCCAAAAGGCAAACACGTCGCAGTCCGAGAAGGAGAGTTTGTTAGAGCAGGTGAAGCACTTATGGATGGTCCGACTAATCCTCACGACATCCTAAGAGTTTTAGGAGATAAAGCTCTTTCTGGTTATCTCGTTAATGAAATTCAGGAAGTTTATAGACTCCAGGGTGTAAGTATTAACGATAAGCATATTGAAGTTATAGTTCGACAGATGTTAAGAAAAATTTCAGTTGTGGATGCCGGTGACTCAAAATTTCTTGCAGGCGAGCAAGTCGAAAGGTATCTATTTGAAGAGGAAAACGAAAGAATAGCGTCTGAAGGTGGGCAGACTGCCACATCTGAGCCGTTGTTACTCGGCATTACAAAAGTTTCATTAAGCACAGATAGTTGGATTTCGGCAGCATCATTTCAGGAAACCACGAAGGTTTTAACTGAAGCCGCAATAAATTCAAGAACTGATATGTTAAGGGGATTGAAAGAAAATATTATCATGGGTCGACTAATTCCAGCAGGTACTGGCTTGACCAGCTATAAGAGATGGAAAGTTCGGGTTGTTGAGGATGATGAGCCTGTAGGACTTTCGCTTCCAGGATTTTCAAATCAACCCTCCACATGAGATTGATAAATATAAACTGTTGACCAAATTCGAGGTCCGAGATAAACCCGGATCTCACAATAATTTTTGAGTAATCTTCAAATTGAAGGTGAAGGTGGCGGAAAGGAAACTATGCCTACAATAAATCAGCTCATTAAGCGAGAGCGAGTAATTCAGAAAAACCAAACAAAATCTCCTGCTTTAACGTCTTGTCCTCAAAAAAGGGGCGTTTGTACGCGTGTATATACTACTACTCCAAAGAAACCGAATTCGGCTCTTAGAAAAGTTGCTAAAGTTCGTCTATCAAATGGATTTGAGGTTATTTCTTATATTCCAGGGATAGGGCACAATCTTCAAGAGCACTCTGTAGTTTTAATTAGAGGGGGTCGTGTTAAGGATCTGCCAGGTGTTAGGTATCACATCGTAAGGGGTGTACTTGACTTGCAAGGTGTTAACGGGCGTTTAAGATCAAGATCAAAATATGGCGCAAAGAAGCCAAAGAAATAATCTGAAGAGAGTGGTTGAATATGTCTAGAAGAAAAAAAACATTTAAAAGAGAAATTATTCCAGATCCGGTATATAAAGATATTGTCGTTGCAAAATTTATAAATAAAATGATGTATCAAGGAAAAAAGGCAGTAGCCCAAAAGTTGTTTTACGGTGCGCTTGATGAATTGAAAGGGAAGGTTTCTGGAGAAGAGCCTATCAATATTTTGAAGAAAGCTCTTGAAAATTGCAAACCAGCTCTAGAGGTAAGGAGTCGTCGGGTTGGTGGGGCTACTTATCAGGTTCCTGTTGATGTTAGGCCTTCTCGTCGTCTGGCCTTGGCGATGAGGTGGATCATTGCGTATTCGAGGGAGCGTGGAGAAAAGGACTTTGCTAAAAGGTTGGCAGGGGAGTTGATCGATGCTTTTAATAATCGTGGTAATGCTATCAAGAAAAGGGAAGATGTGCATAAGATGGCAGAAGCAAACAAAGCCTTCTCGCACTATAATTGGTAGCCTTTTGTCATTTAATTTTTAAAACTTTGAAAGTCGGTCTAAAAGGCCGACTTTTTTTTTGGAGGATAGTTAATGTCTAATGCTGATCCACAAGATATTTCGGATTTGAGGTACACCAGAAATTTTGGTGTCATGGCTCATATTGATGCGGGTAAGACTACTACTACTGAAAGAATTTTATTTTATTCGGGTAAAGGGCATAAAATTGGGGAGGTACATGATGGTGCGGCTACAATGGATTGGATGGAGCAGGAGCAGGAAAGGGGAATAACGATCACTGCTGCAGCAACATCTTTGTATTGGAAGAAGCATCGTTTAAATATAATTGACACTCCAGGTCACGTTGATTTTACGATCGAGGTTGAACGCTCCTTAAGAGTTTTGGATGGTGCGATTGCAGTATTCGATGGCGTAAATGGAGTAGAGGCGCAGTCGGAAACTGTTTGGAGGCAGGCAAATAAATACAATGTACCTCGAATTTGTTTTATCAATAAATTGGATCGAGTTGGTGCTGATTTTAAAAATGCGGTTTTGACTATTAAAGAAAGGCTAGAAGCGAATGCGGTTCCAATACAAATACCAATTGGAGTTGAAGAGTCATTCGTTGGGGTTGTTGATCTTTTAAAGTTAAAAAGTTACGTTTGGGATTTATCTGGTTTAGGGGAGAGATATCAGGAGATTGAGATTGCCTCTGAATTAATGTCTGACGCTTTGGAGGCGCGGAACTTTTTGATTGAGCGTATCGTAGAAACAAATGATGATCTAATTGAAAAATACCTTTCTTCGGTTGAGATTAGTGAAAAAGAACTGAGAGACGCTCTGCGTGAGGCTGTTATAAATCAAAAAATTTTTCCTGTTCTTGCGGGAGCTGCGTTTAAAAATAAAGGAGTTCAGCCTTTACTCGATGCTACGGTCGATTATCTGCCTAGTCCATTGGATAAAAAGATTATAGTTGGGTGTTTGCCATCTGATGAAAATCAAAAAATTGAGTGTCCAGTGACTTTTGATTCAAGTTTAGTTGCTTTGGCATTTAAGATTGCTAGTGATCCTTTTGCGGGCACTTTGACCTATGTTCGGGTTTACTCTGGTATTCTTAAGGTTGGCGATGCTGTCTTTAACCCTCGAACTGAAAAAAAAGAGAGGGTTACTAAAATTCTAAAAATGCATGCAAACAATAGAACAGAAGTTACTCAAATTGCTGCAGGTGACTTGGGGGCTGTGATCGGTTTAAAAAACACAGGAACTGGTGATACCTTGTGTGACTTTAAATCTCCGGTAGTTTTGGAGGCAATTTCATTTCCAGTGCCTGTAATTTCTGTAGCAATAGAGGCAAAGTCGTCGGCTGATCAGGATAAAATGATGCAGGGTCTTGAGCGTTTGGTAAGGGAGGATCCATCTGCAAAGCTGCGAATCGATGTGGAGACGGGACAAGTTTTGTTGTCGGGAATGGGGGAGTTGCATCTAGAAATTCTGGTTGATCGACTTTTAAGAGA
>JACCDM010359477.1_pt1 | contig 12726 bp, 9 predicted proteins | sample 7445851 | NCBI WGS metagenome assembly JACCDM01 (sample SAMN15323438, study PRJNA562643) | freshwater metagenome | isolation source: river surface water | place: USA:Blue River Watershed | collected 2017-08-16
CTTGTTTTCTTTGTTTTTCTTCTTCTTCGTTTAGTTCATTTATTATCTTAATGTTTTCTTCAAACATCCAGAATGGCCATTCATCTATACAAAATTCATTTACATGATAATGTTTTTGTAACAATAGCTTATTCTTTAATAAAGGCCTCAAAGGCATCATGAACAACGAAAATACCTGACGCTCCGTTGGGAAATTGCATCTCGGCACGGACCTCCTGGCCGTCAATAACTTTAACTAGCTCTTTAATTCCAAAAGTCATTTTACCAACCGCTGCATTTAAGAATTGGAATGAAATATCATCCATTTGCTCAAAATCTTTTAATTTTGCCTTAATTCCATCATATGTAATAGAAGTTCTACCTTCAAGCATAAATGGTATGATTTTTAAGAATGCTAAATTAGGTGTTCTATTCTCATTATTTTCTTTAATAATATAGTCAGTAAATGCTTTTTGAATTCCAATATTTGGTGGAGTTAATTCAAACTCTTTTCCATTTTTTGTTTGGAAAATATAACAATTCTTTGCTTTATTGAAGTACTTATCAAGTTTTTCATCTGATTCAAAGAATTTAAAATTTTCTCTAATTAATTCAATTTGTACATCACCAGATCCAGATTGTACTGTAACTGCTAAACTATTTCCTTGTTGAAAGGTTAGTTCTCTAATCGCGAATATTAGATAGAGTCTATCTTGATCTTTAACATCTAAATATGAAGCTATATTACCATTAGGATATTTAACTCTAACACAAGATTGTAACATATCATTCATTTTTTCAACAATATCATAAAAATTGTTATCATCTACCATTGAATATGCTTGAATTTCTTTTACTTGTGCAGGTCTGATCATCAAAAGTGTTCCTTGTGGATAAAATTTACCACATGGTAGATCCTTAACATCAAAATTGAAATATTGCAAATCCGTTGTCCTAGTTGAGTCAACATTTTGAGTAGGTATTTGTTCTAACATACTCTTTGCTGGGTTGAAATTTGAAGATTTTTTTTCCTGTTCTTCTAAGTGTTTTCTTAGGAAATCTTCTTCTGACATTTCTTTATTATTTGACATAGATTTTTTTTATTTTTTTAAGGTATATATACTTATATATGGTGTCTCTAACAATGTTTTTATTAAAAATAGAAAAAAGTTACTTTTTTAAGTCAATATATAATAATAATTGTAATAGGAACATTTAGAATTGAAATATATAATTCATAATTGTTCAAAACAATTAAACAAAAAAATAATAAAAAAAGATTATGCCGCTTCCACATTTTACCCAACTACAAGTAACTGGTAGTCCCGGAGGTCCTGGAACACAACCACAAGAACCAGTATATTTAAATTTATTCGAAATTTCATTCGTTTTACCAACGATATTGCAAGCTCAGGGTAGAGATCCTGTATTGTTATTACAACAAGCACTTTCTGTTGACTTAGGTACTACAAATAAAACATTAGCAGTATCTAACCAAAGATGGAAGTATACAACAAGAGCGTTTGTGAATGCAGGTCCAGCTGAAACTCACATCGAGGACTTGGCAATTACTTTCAACGTGAATGTTAATAACAATGGTTCTATGGAAACTTGGGCTGCGTTAAGAGCATGGTATGATTTGGCATGGAATTCTCAAAACGGTTACTTACATTATAAGGCTGATATGGTTGGTACTATTATAGTTAATCAACACGATAAGAAAGGTCTTGTATTGAGAAGAGTAACTTTCCAAAACGCTCAGATTAAGTCTGTTGGTAGTCCTAACTTGACTTATGAAGGTCAAGGTATATTGCAAAATATTACTGCAAACTTTGTTTGTGACTACTGGATTGATGAATACATCGATAATAACTTTACAATCGCTCCTCCATTTGTTGAAGGATACTAATAGTAAATTAAAAATAATTGAAAAACCGATAGATTTCTATCGGTTTTTTTATTGAACATAGTACCATAATTTTCATATAAATTCAAAATATAGTTATATGGAATGAAAGTATTTATTACTACTGATTGGCACTTTGGTGTATATGTTAATAACTTAGATAAATGGTTAACAATGATGGAAGATTATTTTTATAACTTCTTTATACCATATCTAAAAGAAAATGCTAAAGAAGGTGATATTCTTATACACTGCGGGGATTTATACGATAATAGAACTTCTATTCCGATTATAACATCATATAAAGCCGAAAAAATATTAACAGAAATATCTAAAATACTACCAGTGCATTTAATAGTTGGTAACCATGATCTTTGGAATAAAGGTACAAACGATGTTAACTCAGTAAGACTTTTTAATTTTGTTGATAATATAACTGTTTATACAGAAACCACTTCTATAGAAGTATTTGGAACTAAGTTAGTATTAATGCCTTGGATTGAAAAGAGGTTAGATATGATTAAACAGATTCAGTCTAATTCCGGTGATTATTTATTCTGTCATAGTGATTTAAATGGGTGTAGAATGCATTTAAACTCTGTCGCACATAGAAATGCTGATAAGATAGATGTTGATGAGTTTAATAGATTCAAACACGTATTTTCTGGACATATACATATTCGTCAAACTAATAAAAACTTTACATTCATAGGTTCTCCATATCAGATGGATAGAAACGACATGGGTGATCAAAAGGGAATAACTGTACTTGACCTGGTTAGCGGTCAAATACATTTTGAGCCAAATACCTACTCACCAGTATTTAAAAAGGTTCAAGTCGTTACAGAAGAAGACGTTGAGACTATTGATTCACTAAAGAACTCAAAAGACTATATTGATATAGTTATATCAAATAATCTTCTTATAAGTAACAGGAAGTTAAGAAGAAAGTTAGAAACTATTTTAGAAACTGGTAATTTTGCATCAGTTGAATATTTGGACGATATTGTAAAATCTGAAAAAGAGAAAAAAGAAAAGGAAATAACTGAGGAAGAATTGCAGATATCGATTCAACTAGAATATGAAGAATTTATTAAAGGATATATTGAAAATCAACAATATGAAAATGATAAATTTAAACAAGGTGTTATTTCAGAATTTAGTGAAGTTATAAGAATCTATAATGAGAATTATAAAGTTAAGAATGACTAATTTTTTGTAATTTAATCTTTAAATCACATGATCCTTTTATTAATCTATGGTAAATACCTTTTGGTATAAATATCTTTCCAACTATATCAATTGGTAATTTATTATCTATTTGAATCTTCCAGTTATTTTCCTCTAAAGATTCAATTATTCTATCTTCTCTATCGCGATGCCAGGTGAGTTCACCAGAATCAACATTGTGATAAAATGTTCTGATAAAAGTATTTTCAGATATTTTTTCTTCTTTAAATGGTAAACTCATAATTTCCAAAAGTGTATATGTATCTGTCCTAAATATTTTGAAATATCTCTATTGTAATTAAATATATTAACTATTTCGTCAATATCTATGTCAACTATTCTAACTCCTCTATCAATTGTTGTGTGATATTTCCATCCTTGATTGGTCATGTAGTTGATACACTCCTTTACTATAGAAATTATAGTTTCTATTTGTTCTTTATTAGTAGAAACATTTAAACTAAAATACGATTTAAATCCTCTTTCTACTCTGGTATTTTTAAACCAATCGTCATGCGGATTGTCTAAAAACTTACTCCTTCCAATTATAGAATAATTGACTTCAATATCTTTTAGGTCAAGTAGTATAAATTCTAATCCTTGTTTTGCGTCATCAGATTCTGAATTTTCAAATATTTTATAATTATTAATATATTTCATACTGTGAATATTATATGTAAAAATCTTTCTATTTCACCATTCTTGTTTTCTACTTCAAAATCAATTGAAATTTTAGTATCTGGGAAATCATCTTTAATTCTATCTAAACAAGATTTTATTGTTTTTGAGAAGTTTGATACGGTTTCTGCATTTTTGACATATTCTTCAATATCACATCTCATTCCAAGAGTAGAACCTTCTTTTGATTTATTTTTATAGATTCTTGGCTCAGGTATAAATATTTCCCAATATGCATCTTCTGATCCTATTAGGTCATAATCTGAATTTGCACCATTATCGATAAATTCATCAAATACGAAATTAAAATATTTTGGATCTATTGATTTCGAATTTGATTCGTTAAATTTTCTTATCTTCATAATAAATAATTTTTACCAATAACCAGGATACGTTTTACCACCCCAAAGGTGACCATATCTATTGGCTCTACATGCCCAGTAACCTGGTTTAGTTTTATCTTTCTTTAAATGGCATTGATGTCTAGCCGCAAATGACTTTCTAGCTTTTGGATCTGAAACTTTTGCACTCAATCCACCGGATACATCTCCAAAGTTTACACATATTACCTTTCCAGTCTTTGGATTTTTAACATAAACCTTATACTTCTTAGGACCAGAGCTTCTCATTGGATAATTTAATTTAACCTCTCTTCCGTGATACTCAGCCTCATTGACTTCTTCTAAAATCTCTAAAGGTAAATCAAGAGGCACTAGTTCACCTTCGAAATATTCAAATCTACCAATATCCGAATCTTCAAAAAGTTCCTTATCGTGTCCTGAAAGTTCAATCGAACCTTTATCAAAAAGTTCTCTCGATTCTTTTAATAAACTGAAGTAAGATTCTGAACCATATCTAAATATGTTTTCAGTAATTGACATATTGTTATCGATATGATATTGAAGATGCTCTGATATGACCTCTTCATTATTGAACCTTTTTATGTACTTCATAATTTTTTTTGATTTTTATTATATATTAACTCTCCACCAAGAATTAAAGTTTTTATATATATTCAAAATGCTATTTGAATTTAGATGCAAAATTTGATATTCTTTGATAAAGAGGGAAATCCATTAAATTTTTATTATAATGAAACCGCTGAAAGGTATGAAGGTGATATTTTATTTCCTGTTAGTTCGAGCGATACCTTTAAAACACAGGCTCTTTATTTATTTGAGAAAATACCTGCCTTTGAATATGAGAATAATCCAAATTTAAGTTTAAGAAAATGGCAATTGTTCAATGAATATGGTTTTCATTTTTACCAAGGAGCTGCTACATTCTCTATTACTAAAATTGAACCAGTTAATCAGGAAGAATCTTATTATTCTAAGTGGATTTATGGTAAAAATATTGAGGCTAAGTTTAAGCTAGGAACATTTATTAAATTTAATAGTCCTATTTTTGAATTTACAGACCCTAATCGTGTCTATTCAGTTGTCGGTTCTAAAAAGAATGCTATTTTGATATTATCAAATGTTAATAATTTAGCATTTGATCTGTCTTACTCCGGTTCATATGGTTTGACTTCTAGTTACGATGGAGTTACAATAAGGGGTGTTGACATAATTGGAATTTACAATTATATCACTCCACAGTTAAGTGAGACATTATCAGTTTGGAATGAGCCAAGTTTTTATGATAGACTTTATCAATATAGAAAACTTAATATAATTAATACTGATAAAAATGATTCTTATAGAAGAACTGGAAGATACGATGATGTTGATGTTGTAACAATTAAAAATCCAGAAATAGCAGACATAGTTCATTTCGAATATGACTTACCAAAAAGTTCATTGCCAAATAATAGTACATTATTCATTGAAGTTATAACAAAAACTGATTTACCAAGAGTTTATAAAGGTGGTTTAAGCTTCGATTCTTTAGCTAAGAGATTAAACTTTTTAGATCCAATACCAGATATAATAAGACCTGGAATGGAATTTAAAGTTTCTAATTCTTTATTAAATACTGATTTTTATAAAGTTAGTAATATAAATACGTTTTTAGGAAATGTTAACTTAACCTATTATGCTACGGGTAGTCAAGTATTGTATAATAATACAATATATCAATGTATACAAGCCTATACTTGGTCCGGTGCAACTGAATCTGTTAATCCAGTTGGATCTATAGGATCTGACCTTTACTGGGGAGCTCCGACTTATTTACCAATAGAGCCCTCCTCAATATCTGGTGGTATAGTAAATGAGTTTTTAGTTGGTGGTGAAGTATATTTTACGAGTGATCATATTTACTTTACACAATCTTTTACTCAATCTTCAGAGATAACACTGGCTTCTGCTGCAGAAAGATTCAAAAGTGAATTTAAGGTTTTAAAAATAGATTTATACTATGAAGATAGTCAATTAAAAGCTGACTTAATATATCCATCAAAATATGCTATAGTAAATTATTATTATGATCAGATTTCAAGTACTCATAGTATAGGTGGAATGAAATATGTTTATGAGAGATGTATCGAAACATATGAACCATTAGTTAAAGAGTTCAATTATAATTACTCTAGTAATTGGAATTATAATATAGTTTTTACAGATATTGATGAATTTGGTATTATTGTTAAAATAAACAAGATGGTCTATAAAGAAAGAGTTGCTTGGATATACTCATCTGGCCTTGTTGATATGCAGAGAACAATAGATAGAACATTGAGAAACTGGTTAACAAGACATTTTATGTCTCTCAATGCTCTTGGAATTTTACCTACTTTGAACACTGTTGGTTATTCTTCAGTTTATTACAATGCAATAACACTTAGTACTGACTTTCCAAATGTTCCAATAGATTTTAGTGTTCAAGTTGGAACAACCGGTGATTTTTATATTGAGCATACAGTTGTTGTGTTTAATACCATAGGAAAATATTTAGTAATAACAGTTAATGGTAGGTCTTATGAGGAACCCGCTGTTGTTGTAAGTGGAATTACTGATATAGCAACAACTTTAGCAAATTGGACAGAAAGTTGGGCAGAAACAATAAATGATTTTGGAATCTATGTTAGTAATTCTGCTAGTTCTTTGAAGTTTAATGTAAAAAAACAGATACAAAGAGTAAGTTTAAAAATAGAAGTTGGTATATCATCATTACCAGGAATTGAAAACTACCAGATAGTTAAAAAGTATAGTGGTAACTTAGGAGCACTTATAACATCTAATGAAATAATTTTAGCAACCTCTAGCGCATCACTGGAAGAGGTTGGATTTGCAACTGGTCAAGTTATAGGTATAAACAAAACATACTATCCTCTTCAAAATATTGAATATAATTCATTATACTTAAATCCTGATGTTATAAATCTAAGTTATGAGGGACCATTTTGGGGATTAACCGATTCATTATGTAATAGTTCAGCCTTTACAACTGTCGCATTTACTATAGGATTTAGTCAGTCAGTTTGTCCACCATCTTTTGTACCTAGTTTAATAAAAGGTATGTATGACAAGTTAGCATTTACGGCCAGCTTTAGTATTGAGTATATGTTTTCAAATACTTATATACCTTATGAGTACGGTGGTGTAAATGGTATGGTTGATATAGTATACGTTGAGCCAGCTAATTCAATATATGTTTTAGGTGAGGAGCTTAGAGTTTATAATTCAAATTATGCAACAGTTGTCACCGATATAACAATTGATGGTTTGACTAACAGTATATCGCTTTGTTATAATCATGTATCTAGCTACTTATATGCTCTATCAAGGAATGCTCTATTTCAAATAGATCCTTATATTAATTTAGTAATAGCTTCTTATTCATTCGCATCAGATGCCTACTCTATACAACTAAACTCTGATAATGGAGATATTTATGTATCATTTGAAAATAGTACAGATTTATATGTATATCCTGTTAATCAATCAAGTCCAGAAATCATTGATGTTTCACCACATTATACTTATAATATGGCATTTAATGAGTTCGAGACTGATATGTATATTACAACCAATCTATCAGCAGTTTTGAGAATAAATGGTGATAGTAGAACAATTCAAACTACTTATCCTATATTGGTTGCGACTCATTCTATAGAATATGACCCAGAAAATGAAGCCATCTATGTTATGGCGGATGGTAGTAATCTTAAAAAAATTGATAATAATGCAGTTGTTGATTTACCATCTGTAACGACCGGAACCTTTGATAGTATACTTTTTAATAACTTAACGAGTACTATGAATATATCGACTGATAGTGGATTTAGTTCAATATTGGTAGATAATGATGTTATATACTTTACCTCAACTCCTATAGGATATGGTGAGCAAGCTTTGAGTCAATTTGATGGTGATATTTATGTTGGTATAGATTCTCAGATTTTAGTAATTGACTCAGCTACTGGTCAAACTAAAAAAATGATTTCATTTACTGGTGGTAGATTAACTAAACTAATTTATAATCCAGATAGAAGAAGTATATGGTCTATTCAACCATCTACTGAAAAGGTAGTTGAGATTCAGGTTCAGTTAGGAAGTTATTTTACATTAGAAACAGATACTGCTACTCAATCAACTGATAACTTTTATGGTACTCTAGATCCTAATTATGTTGATAAAGACTATCTTTGGTTAAATGTTAGAGAGTATATAAGAAGACCTCGTGAAAATTTCAATGGAGGTCCTACAGTTAGTTTATATTTTAAATGGTTCTCTGATAATGTTCCACAGTTTTTTATGTATGACTTTTCAGGAAGTCAACTTACGACAAGTGGTCTATTAGCATATACTGGTGAGAAACCATTGCCTACTGTTCATCTAAATAGAAAGGCTAATAGGGATTTGGCTAAAACATCCATGTCTGAATATCAACAAACAATTTTTGATATTATCGAACATGATTTAGAATTCATAGATGATAATGATGACATAAGTGTTGTTCCTGAACCTATAGAATTATTCTTAGGATTTAACTCACCCGATGAGGGAGCTCTTCGAAGTGTATTACAACTTTATAAAAAAGAAAAGGTTGACTTTACAATTACAACATCATCAATTAATAATGATGTTGTGAGATTTGAAAATATTATAGATGAGTTTACACTAGAAAGATATGGTAGAATTTCACTCAGTGATGATTCTACTAGCTATTTCACATTTGATTCAAGTGGTAATGGTAGAGGTTTAAAAGTGGGACAACATTTGGCAATATTTATTAAAGATGTTACAAATACAAAGAAGCAATACATATCAAATAATAATGGATATCTCTTAAAAATAAGAGCTGTTTACTCTAGAGAAATATTGGTTGATTATTTTAAAGAAGTTGATACACTTGAAAGTGAAACAAGTATTATAAGTAATTTTCCAAAAACAGGTCAGACAACATATTTGTCGACTAGATTTGTTGTTTGGAATAGAGAGATTGGTAGATTTAATGTATTTGGTCAAACAGAAATTGAGGACATTAGATTCCATACTGAACTAAATAATGTTGGTAAATTAGTATCTTCTGATGATGTATACATATTTAAAGAGTATGATATTAAAGAAGAGGGAATAGATTGGGACTATCTAAACATGAAGCGTAAAGAGATGTTGATGGTTAAGAATTTAATTTTCCCATACATCGGTAGTTATAAATCTATTATAAATGCTATAAATTATTTTGGATATAACGATTTAGAACTTTATGAGTATTATAGAAATGTGGATATTGAGTCTGAGAATTATTATAAGCTATTTAAAGTTGAGATTCCTGATATATTTGATAATACTGTAGAAGGATGGAAGGACAATGATTTTATAAAACATTTATTTCCTAATGATAAGTACCAAGATACTAATCTATTTAATTTAACTTATAGAATAACAGATAAAGAAGGAAATAATATTTTATACTACACAGTAGAAGAAGTTCAAAAGAAGTTACAAGGATTAAAATATTGGTTGCAAAAGAATATTATACCAATAACTCACAAGATACTAGATATTACAGGTAGAGCTGATTTTGTTGGTGATACTGTTATTACACACCAGACAAGAGATGCTCAAATATTCAATGTTAGACAAAACTTTACACCAATAATGTTTGATATGAACGAGGCATATCTATTACCTGTTAATAGTGGTTCTACTGTTTACAATTGTGTTATTGATTTTTATATACTCGGTGGTGCTACATCAAGCCTTTTACCTGATTATTATACAGTTGATATAAGAACTTATGAGATTTATAGAGAGTGGTATGCCTTTAGAAACTATCAAATAGGTGAAAGAGTTGTTTACTATGATAAATTATACGAGTCTGCAATACCTAATAATAAGACGAATAATCCTAGAAAGTTTGAAAATGCTGAGCCATGGTTATATGGTACAAGCTATAAAATAGGAGATGTTGTGAATTACAATAGACTAATATATGTATGGACTGGACAAGCTGGTGGTACTTTTTCAGCAGTATCTCCTGTTTTGGATGAGGGAGTTGCTAACAATTGGTTAGATATAACTGAATGGAAACAGATAGATTTAATGCCTGTCGATAAAATATCTGAGTATAGACACATAAGTAATTTATATCCTTTTAATTTCACTGTTGATTCTAACATAACACCATACTTGGTAATTGAAGTAACATCTGAGAATGGATATGGTGCTATATATAGAGATCGTAAGAATTTTGAAATTAAAGGAATACTTGATATTCAAGAGATCGAAGCATTTAGCAACTTAACAACTAAGCAATACAGAGACGCAACACTTCCAGTTGTATATGCTGATTTAGATAAAGCTCCTAATTTGAACTTTTTATCATATCCAGTTGTTAGTGGATTTTTAGATAGATATGGAAGATACACAGATAGACCATATCGTAGTAAATCTGGAGATATTGTTTACCCAAATATTAAACATGGATTTCCTTATAAAATAGAAAACAATTCACCTTTTGTTGTTAGTGCATTTACAATAGAACTTAGCGGTGACTTTATTTATATGAAAAATCCTTATGTTATTACTGACAAGGGTGGTGCTAGTATATTTGGTAATAATTTAAATTGGTCAGGTAATTTACTACCAGGTGCTACTGTCTCTTTCCAGATTGTGGCTGATGTTACAAAGGGTGGTAAGGCTAATTGGAGAGAACCACTTAATAGCACTAATAATGAAGCTTTTGTTCCTGTTACTTATCAAGTAGATGCCAAGCTCGTTACTGGTCAAAATTATGGAGTTAGTTATTCAACAGTTGGTAGCTTAAATCCTAGATATAGATATATTTATTCTAGATCTGCCTCTTTGACCTCTAGACCAGCTTTTGCGACTCAATCTTTCTCCAACATAATAACGTATGGTGTTGGTAACACTCAGCAATTTATTTTATCTACATTTTCACAATATGGAGTTAATATTATTGAACCGAGTGATAATGTATCTGCCACTACTAATTTTGGAGATCTTGTTGAGACAATTAATCACTCTTTAGGATCTTGGGGATATTCTTATTATCAACTTAGAACTAGTGCTATTTCACATGATAATAGAGTTTTAATTTCTACATATTATCAATCTATAAGTTCTACTCAATCTTGGGTTCTTAGGTATCAAAATGGTTCTCTATCTGAGAGTGATGGACCTAATTTAATAGCGGATACGGTTGGATTCGCATTAGGAACAAACTCATCAATTGGTGGATGGACGATAGATAAATACTACTATCCTTAATTAAGATATTATTGCATAAACTTCATAGTCTGCAAGAGTAAAATCTATTTGAAGCACGTCTTGATAATTTTCAGGATCTTCAAATATGGTTGTTTCTAATTGAAAGTTTGTTGTTGATAATTCTGGTATATACTTATCTATTTGTTGAAGAATTACCTTCTTAACACCTTGTGATGATACTTTTGTTTGAAATAGTATTCTTGGTAAATCACATCCAAAATCCGGATCTCCAAGTAACTCACCTTTATTTGTAAATAATAACATTTCATACTTTTGAATAATGACTCTAATAGCATCATCTTCAACAATTTTATTAATTACAAATCTTGGATGTCCTGGGTATCCAATATAATGATCTTTAAAATCAAATTCGGCCATATACTATATATTCAGAAAGTTAATTTTCAATTAATAACTCTCTGAATTTACCTATTAATGTCATTCCTAATATTATTGGATCTGTATTGGTTTCTAATTTAAAGTTTAATTCTGAAATTATATAATTTAGATTAAATAATTTTTCTATATTTTCTCTTCTATTACTTATTGACCAATTAATAAATTCTCTTCCTAATAGTTTGAATAATAAGTCTATTTTTTCAGGTCCAAAATTTGACATTAAAAAGTGATATATTTCTTCGTAATTTAATGATTTATTGTAGAGTAATTCATATAAGTCATACTTTAATTTATTAGACACATTTGAATCTGAGATGAAACAATCCCCAGTTTCTTTAAAGTTTTGTAATTCAACTAAAATTGATCTAAAATCTGGAAATTTTTTGTTTATTATATTGACCAATTTTTCTTTAGGAATTTCAAAATTTTCATTAGGTGCAATAATGTTTGTGATCTTTTTATACAACTCTTGCTTCAATAACTTTTCTTCTGATAGGTCTACGCAGTCAAAATTTATACAGGTAAATCTAGATTTTATTCCATCTGAAATCTTACTTATATGGTTTGTAGTTAATATAAATCTTACATTTTTATGATATTGTTCTATGAAAGCCTTTAAAGCGTCTTGGTAACTTGATGATACTCTTTCAAACTCATCCAAAAAAACATACTTATATGTATCTGAAGACTCTAACATTGGTTGAGTTTTGCAGAAATTCTCTACATCATTTCTCAAAGTTTCTATTGAAGTATACAGTGAGCTATTTATTTCTAAAAATGCCTTGTCCTTTGAGTACTTTCCTATTAATATTCTTGCTAGTGTTGTCTTTCCTGTTCCATAGTGTCCGTGAA
>JACCDM010496734.1_pt1 | contig 12714 bp, 12 predicted proteins | sample 7445851 | NCBI WGS metagenome assembly JACCDM01 (sample SAMN15323438, study PRJNA562643) | freshwater metagenome | isolation source: river surface water | place: USA:Blue River Watershed | collected 2017-08-16
AAGCCTGAAGTGCCGCCATGGCCTCTGTGGTGATCTCTGGCGTAGGTACGCGACGCTCAGTGGCATAGCATGCCACGAAATGCTCAACCAACGAAGGAATATCCTCTCGCCGTTCTGCCAATGAGGGGATGAAGACAGGAACAACGTTCAGCCGGTAATAGAAATCCTCTCGGAACCGGCCTGCATCGATTTCTGCGGTCAAGGTCCGTGCACTCGACGAAAGAACGCGAACGTCCACCTTAACCACGCGCTGCCCGCCAACCCGGGTAAAGCTTTGCTCTGTCAAAACGCGCAAGATTCTGCCCTGAGTCGGCATCGGCATATCAGCGATTTCATCCAGAAACAGCGTCCCGCCATGCGCCCGTTCCAATAAACCGGGGGTCACGCTGCCATCGGGGCGCTCAGACCCGAATAACTCTTCCTCCACCCGCTCCGGGGTCATCCGGGCAGCGCTGACGACAACAAAGGGGGCACCTGCTCTTGGGCTCCAACTGTGCAACATCCGGGCCGCCACTTCCTTGCCGACGCCGGCGGGCCCACTGATCAAGACCCGGCTGCCCGTTGGCGCAACGCGCTTCAAGGTTGCGCGGACATGGTTGATCGCCGCTGATGTGCCACTGAGCTGGACGCCGAGCCCAATCTGGGCCTTGAGCGCATCATTTTCGGCCCGAAGCTGCTCGGTTTCTGTTGCACGTGAAACCAGCAGCAGCAAACGCTGTGCCTCAAAGGGCTTTTCAATAAAATCAGCGGCCCCACGTCGGATGGCAGTTACCGCCGTGTCGAGATTGCCATGGCCTGAGATGACCAGCACCGGCTGGGTCGGATCACGCCGCTTAATTTCATCAAGCAGTTCCAACCCATCAAGACGCGACCCTTTGAGAAAGACATCAAGCAGCACCAACGAGGGCCGTCGGTCGGCAATGGCCATTAGAGCGGCGTCGCTATCCGCAGCCGTCCGAGGCGCATAGCCTTCATCTTCGAGCACACCCGCGACAAGGTCCCGAATGTCCTGCTCGTCATCGACAACCAAAATGTCGAGGGCCATAGTCTATGCGCTCCTTATGCGGGTTAGCGCCGAGGGCAGATGATCCTGCCCTGCGCCATCAGATGGGCGACGTTCCAGAGCCGCCGAAAGCTGATCCGGATCGAAGCGGACCGACACGATCGTTCCGCCACCTTGGCGGTCAGCAAAGGTGATACTGCCCATATGTTCTTCGATAATTTTCTTCACGATCGCGAGGCCAAGGCCGGTCCCGCCGGGCCGTGTCGTCATATAGGGCTCAACAATGCGTTCCCGCTCCAGCGGAAGGCCAATCCCACTGTCAGAGACCTGAATCACAAGCGCGTTCGTGCCTGCTTCTTGCGAGATGCACATTTGAATTTCGCCGCCGCCAGCATCGGTTTGGTCAATCGCCTCAACACCGTTTTTCACGATATTGGACAGCGCTTGGGCCAATTGGCGTCGATCACACAAGACCATCGGCGAAGGCGACGGGGCCTCCAGCGTGAAGCGAATATGCGGATTGGCAACTTCGTGGAGGAACATCGCCTCACGCCCAATATCGACAATGGCCTCCACCGCGAATTCGGGCTTTGGCATTCGTGCAAAGGATGAAAACTCGTCGACCATCCGGCGCAGATCGCCCACTTGCCGGATAATCGTCTCTGTCAGTCGCTCATAAGCCGCTGGATCAGAGGTTATTTCAGACGCGAAACGCCGCCGCAGTCGTTCCGCCGCCAATTGGATGGGGGTCAACGGGTTTTTAATCTCATGCGCCACCCGACGCGCCACGTCCGACCAAGCGGCCCGTCGCTGGTCGATCAACTGTTGGGTGATATCGTCAAAGGTGAGGATAAGACCAAATTCGCTTTCTACGATTTTGACGGCAAGCGTTCGGGCCTCGCTAGCACCAGGAAGCTGAATAACGGCCTCACGCCGATCAGCCTTGAGGAGCGCGTCTAACTCCGGCGCCAGCCCGGCAAGTTCGGCTCCAATGACCTCCTCAGGGTTCACGTGAAGCAGCGCGCTGGCGGACCGGTTAATCACCCGCACGCGCCCTTCGGGCGTAATCGAAATCACCCCTGCTGTAACGCCGGAGAGCACGGCTTCGATCAATGCCCTGCGTCGATCGAGCAAATCATTCGACGCAATCAGATCCATATTCTGTTCACCAAGCCGCTCGGTCATGCGGTTGAACGCGCGCGAGAGCACGCCAACTTCGTCCCGACTCCGGGTGATCGAGACGCGTACGCTCAAATCCCCGCCAGCGACCCGACGGGCAGCGTCCACCAATTCCCCGACGGGCTGGACCAACCGGTCTGCCACTCGGAGCGCCGCCAGAACAGCAAGGCCTATGATCGTCAAAGACAACAGATAAAGCGCGGCATTGAGCTGAAGCTGTAATTTGGCCGAGCGTTTGAGCAGCGCGTTATAGTCTTTCAACACGCGCCCTGCCCGCTTTGCCTGAGACAAGGTTTCACTATCTGCGACCCGAGAGGCGTATAGGAAAAGATTGGGCGTCCCCACCATCGGGGTCATCGCTTCCATCCGGCTTCCTGTGTCACGAAAGATGGTCTGCCGCCGACGGATCAATTGCTGTGCGACGTCGCTTGGCACCCAGTTATCCGTCTTGCGCGCATAAGGGTTCACAATGGCTAGCGTTTGAACGCCGTTACGTTCGCTAATCGCCAGAACTGCCGCCTCAGAAAGTTCGCGCTGATAAACCTGAAATGCAAATTGGTTGGCAAAAGCAGCGCTATCGATGGGCGCGACGCTCAACGCTTGAACAAGGTCGCCTGCCATGACGGACGTCTCGTCCATCACGCGCTTTTGCTTTTCGGCATAAAGCTGCTGTGCAAGCGCCGTCGTGTTTTCGAACATGTTCTGCGCGCGCTTTGAGTACCAAATGTCCACGCCATATTGGAACAGCAACGAGGCGATCAGCACCATCAACACCACCGGGATGGTCGCGATCAGCGAGAAAAGCGCCACCAGCCTGACGTGCAAGCGCCCATGGCTCCCTACCACAGAGCGCTCTGCTCGGCGCATGGCAAGATGCCGCCCGCGCAACACCAGAAGCACAGCAGCCGGGACCAAATTCCCAAAAAGAAGGAGCACCGCCCCTGCAGAGGGCAAAACATCGCCACGCCGCACGACAAAAATCGTCGCTGCTGCCATGGTGATGACAGCAAAGACGCTCAGCCAAATGGAAATGTCAATCCAATGCTGGCGGCGCGCGATCAGCCCCAGCTGACGCCACCATCTCTCCAAAAGGGGAAAACCCTGCTTTGCCACAGTTGCATCAATACAACACCTTGGTGGCGGATCAAGCACAGCCGGCGAAAATTCAACGCATTTTTATCGCCGCCCCGCCGCCAAATCGATCCCTAAATCGGTTAGCTTTTTGCGCAACGTGTTGCGATTAATGCCGAGCAACTTGGCAGCGCGTAGCTGATTGCCTTTGACCGACGCCATGGTGGCGAGGAGTAAAGGGCGTTCCACATCTTCCAACACCCGGTCGTACAACCCATCGGGTGGCAGGCTGGCACCAAATTCTGCGAAATAGGCGGCAAGATGATGCTCCACCGCGCTGGCCAAACCCGTGCGGGCCAACATCACCGGGGCCTCGTTCCGCACTGGGCGGCCAGCAAGCTGCTGATCAACCATTTCCGGGCCGATCACATCATCTCGGACAAGAACGGCAAGGCGGCGCATGAGATTTTCAAGCTCGCGTACATTGCCGGGCCAATCATGGTCGACCAACCGGGCAATGGCTGCCGCTGAAATGGCCTTGCGGGGGAGCCCCTCATTAGCTGCCCGGTCCAAGAAATGCTGAGACAAAAGCCCGATATCCGCAGGCCGTTGCCGCAACGCGGGTAACGCAATCGGGACAACGTTGAGCCGGAAGAACAAATCCTCGCGAAATTGGCCGGCGGCAATCAGCGTCGGGAGGTCTTTATGCGTCGCCGCGATGATCCGAACATCCGCTTGGATCGCCCGACTGCCCCCAACGGTCGTGAATTCACCCGATTGAAGCACGCGCAACAAACGGGTCTGCGCGTCCATCGGCATGTCGCCAATTTCGTCGAGAAAGAGCGTGCCCCCCGCCGCCTGCTCAAACCGCCCGGCGCTGCGTTGTTGCGCCCCGGTAAAGGCGCCGCGTTCATAACCGAACAATTCGGCTTCAATTAATTCCCGCGGGATCGCGGCCATATTGATGGCGACAAACGGCGCCGATTTGCGCGGCCCAAGGTCATGGATGGCACGCGCGACCAGTTCCTTGCCGGTGCCACTTTCCCCTAGAACCAAGACGGTCAGGTCATTGGCAACCACGCGCGCGATGGTGCGGTAGACTTCCTGCATCGCCGGCGACCGGCCAATGAGGGGAAGCGCCGCATCTGCATCGCTAAGCGCGGGCTGAACCGCCACGATGCCGCGCCGTCGCATACCATCGCGAACCGCCTGACACAGTTCGTCAAGGTCAAAAGGCTTGGGGAGATATTCAAACGCCCCTTGTTCGGTCGCCCGGACCGCGGTTGCAAGCGTGTTCTGCGCGGAAAGAACGATAACCGGGAGGTCAGGCCTTTTTTTAAGGATTTCAGGGACAAGATCCAGCCCATTACCATCTGGAAGAATGACGTCGGTGACAAGCACATCGGGTTCAAACCGCGCGAGGATCTGGGCCTGTTCGGCCACACTGGCTGCCAGTTCGACCTGATGTCCATCACGCGTCAGTGCTTCATGGATCACCAGTCGAATGGCATCATCGTCATCGACGACTAGAACTTTGCCTTGAACCATTATGCCCTACCATCTGCACGCGGGAGGAGCAGACGAAAAACCGTCCGTTCAGGGGCCCCTTCCCGCGCATATTGAACGATGCCGCCCATGTCGCGCGTCAACTTATCGACAAGCGCCAGCCCCAACCCCTGCCCTTTTGGCTTGCTGCTCACAAAGGGATCGAAAAGATTATCGACGATCTCAGCCGGCGCGCCTGGACCATCGTCAATAATGCACAGCTCGATCGGGAGCGACAGGCGGCGGCCGCCATCTTCCACCGAAACCGACACACCATGGCGGAAAGCAGTTGTAACAACAACTTCGCGTCTGCGCCCCTCTTCTGCCGTTTCCGCTGCATTTTTTAGAAGATTTAGAATGACTTGGACCATCGTATCTCGATGAACAAGAACCTCTGGCAACGAGGGATCATACACCTCTCGGATGCTTAGACGGTCTCCAAAGCCAGAGATCGCCACGGCCCGGGCATGTTCGATAATCGCATGGATATTCTCGGCTTGGCGTTCAAGTTTACGGGTGTCGGTAAAGCCTTCCATACGATCAATAAGGCTGGCAACCCGATCCACCTCGTCTTGGATGAGCTTGGTCAACCGGCAATGGCCTTGATCCACGCTGCGGGCCAGCAGCTGGGCTGCCCCTCTGATCCCTGCCAGCGGGTTTTTGATTTCATGCGCCAGCATGGCGGCAATACGCACAGCGGCCCGTGCGCCGCCGCCTTGCGCCCGCTTGCCGACCCGATGTGCTGCCGCGCCAGAATATAGGGACACCACCTGCCAACCAGCCCGATCTGCAAAAGGCGTCACGAAAACATCAGCCCGAAGACTGCCCCCCCGCTTTAAAGTAAGAAGCGCGTCAAAGGCTGCAAAAGGCGCATCCCCGCTGCCATAGCCCGCGGGCATCGAGACAAGATCATCGAGGCGACGACCGACAATGTTGAGCACGCTCTGGTTGATTAACATTTCCGCCGCAGCATTGACGCGAACAATCATGCCGTCGGGGTCTAGAATAAGCATCGCAATGGGCGATGCGGCAAGCACCTCTTCTGCGCTGGGGGCGTCTACCGCCTCTTGGCCTGCAATCAGGCGGCTGCGCGACTGAGCCATGGCTCGTAAAAGCGCTCAAGCATGGCAAGAACCTGAACTGGATCGTTGATCTGGTTGACTGCATTTCGGAAGTCAGCAGACCCGTGGAGGCCTTTGGTATACCAGCCAATATGCTTGCGGGCCATATTGACCCCTGTCACCTCACCATAATGGTCCAGCATGTCGCGATAATGGCGCACGATGAGGTGATATTGCTCCTCAACCGTCGGGTCGGGAAGCACAGTGCCTGTCGTTAGCGCGGCCATAACCTGCGAAATAATCCAGGGCCGGCCATAGGCCCCGCGCCCGATCATCACGCCATCCGCGCCCGAAAGCTCCAGCGCTTTGTGCGCATCGTCGATCGAACAAATGTCGCCATTGACGATAACGGGGAGCTTAACGGCTTCTTTGACATTGCGAACAAAGGCCCAATCCGCCGACCCTTTGTACATTTGGTTGCGGGTCCGCCCGTGGACGGTGATCAGCTGCGCCCCCAGATCTTCAGCAATATGGGCCAATTCAGGCGCGTTAAGCGAGTCATGACACCAGCCCATGCGCATCTTGACCGTGACGGGCACTTTGACCGCCTTCACCGTTGCCTCGATTAGCTTTGCCGCCAAAGGCAAATCACGCATCAGCGCCGAACCAGCATCGCCGTTGACGACTTTTTTGACCGGGCAGCCCATATTGATGTCGATAATGGCAGCACCGCGATCTTCATTCAGCTTCGCCGCTTCGGCCATTTCATGGGGCGTGCAGCCGGCAAGCTGCATCGAAACGGGCTCCTCAATCGGGTCCCACGCTGCTTTCTGAAGACTTTGGCGCGTCTCGCGGATCATCGCCTGACTGGCAATCATCTCGGTAACGTTAAGGCCGCACCCAAACTGCCGGACAATCTTGCGAAACGGCATGTCGGTTACGCCCGTCATGGGCGCAAGAATGACAGGAATGTCGATCCGGACTGGGCCGATATGGATGGGGTTCAGACGTTGCATCAGATTGCCTAAAATTTCAGCAGTCCCCTAGGCAGTTTTGGGTTGCCGTGCAACAGATTTGCGTGCTTATGCCGCGGCACATGAAGATCGCGGCCATCATTGTAGCAGCCGGCAAAGGCGAACGCGCGGGCACCACTGTTCCCAAACAGTATAGCTTATTGGCTGGCCAGCCCATCTTGCGCCGCGCCGTGTGCGCTTTGGCAAGCCATCCCGTATTTTCCGAGATCATCGTCGTTATCGGGCAAGGTCAGGAAGACTTAGCTCAAGCGGCGCTGGATGGCATTCAGGTCAATGCCATAGTGTTGGGGGGCGCGGAACGGCAGGACAGCGTTGCTGCCGGCCTCGCCGCAGTTCAACATGCGGACCTTGTTTTCATTCACGACGCCGCACGCCCCCTAGTGCCGCACCGCGTAATTGATCGGCTGATTGCCAGCATAGAGACCCATAAAGGCGCAGTCCCGGCGCTAACGGTGGTGGATACGCTTGCCCGCAGCGACACGGGCTTGGGTGAAGTGGTGGATCGGGAGGGCCTAGTTCGCGTACAAACGCCGCAGGCCTTTCACCTTGAGGCGATCCGGCATGCTCATAGACAATGGCAAGGGCCCACAGCGACCGATGATGCGCAGATTGCGCGCGCGGCAGGCTTTGCCGTCGCCCTTGTGGAAGGAGATCCGATGCTGGACAAAATCACCCGCCCCCGCGACTTCGAGGCGGCGGAGCAGAAGCTGGCGGCCTCGATGGTTTCACGCACCGGCATGGGCTTTGACGTACATCGGCTTGGTCCAAACGAAGAGCTTTGGCTCGGCGGTGTCCTCATTCCGCATGACAAGGGGCTGGTTGGGCATAGTGACGCCGATGTTGCATTACACGCGTTGACGGATGCCCTGCTCGGTGCCTTGGGGGACGGCGATATTGGTAGCCATTTTCCGCCGACGGACCCGCAATGGCGGGGTGCAGCCTCGCACCGTTTTGTAGAGCATGCGGCGTCCCTAATCCGAAGCGCGCAGGGGCGTATCGACCATGTTGATATAACCCTCATTTGCGAAGATCCTAAAATCGGGCCGCATCGAGACGTTATGCGAGCGCGGATCGCCGAGATGTTGGATGTTCAACCACAACAGGTCAGCGTCAAGGCAACCACAACCGAGAAACTTGGTTTTACGGGGCGTGGCGAAGGCATTGCAGCGCAAGCTGTCGCCACAATTCGCTTGCCGGAGGATTTGCGATGAGCGTGCGTTTCTCTCGCCTCAGTGCCTGCCTCCTGGCGTTCGCGCTCCCCAGCAGCGTGCTGGCTCAATCCACCTTGCCTTGTCTCACGCCCCGGGAAGCGCAGGCGATGGTGAGCTTTACCTTGCCGGACATTATCACGGGGCTTGGCCAGAAATGCGGCGCTGTTTTGGGGCCCACCTCCTTTCTGGCGCAATCTGGCAAAGAGATGGCTGATCGCTATCGACCCCTGGCTGCCGCCGCCTGGCCTCAAGCCCGTCCCGGCCTGCGCAAGCTCGCCGGGGATAACGCCGCGATGCTCGATCTGATGCCGGATGAAACACTGAAATTCTTCTCGGCAGGACTGGCGGCAACGGCGGTGATCAAGCAAGTCGATCCTGCCGCTTGTTCGGATGTGGACCGTATTTTGCGGGCCGTTGCCCCCCTGCCCCCTGAAAATATGTCAATGCTTGTTGGGATTTTGCTTGAAATCTCTAGCCGACCAAAGGCACAGGCCGCCGTCGCGAAAGCGAAGAGCCCCTTCAACATCTGCCCTGCCCCTTCGGGTGCTGGTCAGCCGGTAGCTACAAAGTAAGACAATGGAAGACGCCGTTCCCAAGGAATTGATCGAAGCCGCCCGCCGGGTGGTGGAAGAAAACCGCGCAAAAGGGCGGCGTGTGGCTGTTGCAGAAAGCTGCACCGGAGGACTTGTCTCGGCAGCGCTGACGTCCATTCCCGGTTCCTCCGATGTCTTTGAAGTCGGTTTCATCACCTATTCGAACGACGCGAAGATGAGCGCACTGGGCGTCGACTCGAACATTCTGGAAACCTTTGGCGCTGTTTCTATCGCGACCGCATGGTCCATGGCGCAAGGCACGCTCGATCATTCAACCGCTGATGTTGCGGTTTCCATCACCGGCATCGCCGGGCCAGATGGTGGGAGCGAGAAGAAGCCTGTGGGCATGGTGGTTTTTGCGCGGGCACGGCGCGGGGCTGACCCTGACGATGTCATCGCCGATACCAAACAATTTGGCGATCTGGGCCGCGGCCCGATCCGCGTTCAGGCGGCGCTCGTCGCGCTTGAACTGATGCTGCCCGGCGCGGAACTGTAAAGCACCTCGGCCCGCGCGACAAAGGCGTCGGTCATTTTCGTCAACGCACGGTCAAATACTTGGCCGGCAATGGCCTCAAACACCCGCGATTTGAACTGAAAGTCGACCATGAAGTCGACCTCGCAGCCGCCATGAGGCGCGTCGCGAAACGTCCATTCATTGAGCAAATATTTCATCGGTCCGTCGAGATAATCGACCCGAATGGCGCGGGGCCGTTCCTTTTTCACGCGAGACGTGAACTTCTCCTTGATGGCCTTAAACCCCACCAGCAGATCGGCGACCATCTCGGTTTCGCTGTCTGATTTGATGCGGACGCCCGCTACCCAGGGCAAAAACTCCCCATAGCGACCCACATCTGCCACCAAATTATACATTTGTTCCGCGCTATAGGGCAGCGCTCGGGTCTCGCTATGCTTTGGCATGGGCCAATTGGTGAGCGCGAGCATCGCGCAAAGCCGCAAAGTCTCGATCTGCATGGTAGCTAGACCGGGTCAACGGCGTGGAAGAAACAAGCAAAAAGCCCTTGGCGCGAGCGATGGCCGCATAGGCATCAAAGGTCTGCGGCGTCACAAAATCGATCACCTTCGCGTGCTTAGGCGTCGGCTGAAGATACTGGCCAATGGTCAGAAAATCGATGTCGGCTGAACGCATATCGTCCATCACCTGATGGACCTCGAGGCGCTGTTCCCCCAGCCCAACCATGATCCCTGACTTGGTGAAGATAGAAGGGTCAAGCCGCTTCACCGTCTCCAAAAGCCTAAGGGATGCATAATAACGCGCACCGGGCCGGATCGTTGGGTAGAGCCGCGGTACGGTTTCAAGATTGTGGTTATACACATCCGGTCGCGCAGCGACGATCGCTTCAACCGCTGCTTCCATCTTATTGCGGAAATCCGGCGTCAAAATTTCGATCGTTGTTTCGGGTGATGCGGCACGGATGGCGTGGATCACCTTCACAAAATGGCCCGCCCCACCATCGGGCAGATCGTCACGATCAACCGAGGTGATCACGACATGCTTCAACCCCATTTCGGCAACGGCTTCCGCCACATTTTGCGGTTCTTGCGCATCGACCTTGCGGGGCATGCCTGTCTTCACATTGCAAAAGGCGCAGGCCCGAGTGCAGACATCGCCCAAGATCATCATGGTGGCGTGTTTTTTGGTCCAGCATTCACCAATATTCGGGCACGCCGCTTCCTCACACACCGTGGTGAGCGTGAGGCGGCGCATCAACGCTTTAGTTTCGGCAAAGCCCGCCGATGTAGGCGCCTTAACACGGATCCAATCTGGCTTACGGACTCGGTCTGGTTGGGAAACAACAGTCATGGGCGCGCTTTACGCCGATGGCCAAGACTTGCCAACCACCGAGGTCTTGCTAAGCGCAATTCAACCCTCAGGAGAATGACATGCCCGAGTTTAAGTCGCTGCTCGAAGGCTATCAGCGTTTTCGGTCAGATGCTTATCGTCATCAAAAGGCGCGCTATGATGCGCTGGCGAGCGAAGGCCAGTCGCCACCCGTCATGATCATTTCCTGCTGCGATAGCCGTGTCGATCCAGCCACGATCTTTGATACGGTGCCAGGCCAGGTATTTGCGCTGCGCAATGTCGCCAATCTTGTACCGCCCTTTGAAACAGGTGGCGGGCTGCACGGTGCTTCTGCAGCGATTGAATTTGGCGTGCTAGGGCTTGAGGTAAAGCATATCGTCGTTCTGGGCCACGGCCAATGCGGCGGCATCAAGGCTGCCCTTTCTGGCGTCAATCTTGGGCAAAAGGGCAACCTTTTTGTCGACGATTGGATGGGCATTGTCCGTGATGCGCGCGATGCGGTTGCCGCGTGTAACCACGTCAATCCTCAACGGGTGCTGGAATGGGAAGCGATTAAGGTAAGCCTTGCTAATCTGCGCACTTTCCCCTTCATTGCAGAACGAGAGGCGGAAGGCAGCTTGAAGCTTCATGGCGCTTGGTTCGCCATCGCCGAAGGCAGCCTTTATGTGCTTGATGAAGCTCAAGGGGATTTTTTGGAGGCGTGACCATAGCAGCCATCCCTTCAACGCTTGACGCCGTTTTGGGCGAGGCCACAGCCTTGTGGTCCCAAGCAGTCAAAAATCGCCATAGTCCGTTGCATACCCCCGTGGTGTGCACCTTGGCTCATGGCCACCCCGCCCCGCGGATCATGGTGTTGAGAGAAGTGAGCAGCGAGGCCACCCGCTTTCGCTTTCACACCGACGCCCGTTCTCCCAAAGTCTTCCAGATTGGCGACGGCGCGCCTATTTCCCTTTTAGGCTATGACCCTGAAAGCCGCATTCAACTTACAGTGCGAGGACGCGCGCAGACAGATCGGTCAGGGATCGGTGCCGAAAGTGCTTGGCAGGCATCTGCGCTGAGCAGCCGGCGGTGCTATCTTGCTGCCCATGCCCCGGGAACGCCCGTGGACGCGCCGATTAGCGGCATTCCGAATGATATGTTGGACCGCGCACCAACCATGCTCGAAAGCCTTGAGGGGCGCAGCAATTTTGCCATTCTTCTGGTTGAGGCTGACGAGATGGAGTGGCTGAAACTCACCAGTTGCGGCAATAAACGCGCTCTTTTTCAGCGCAAAAAAGGCGCGTGGCAGGGTCAATGGATCACCCCCTGACCCCGTCCCTCACCATTTGGTATGATGGCGGCTGCCCCTTGTGCCTTCGGGAAATCGCGTTGATGCGCCGCCTCGATAAAAAGGGACGGATTGTCTTTGTCGATTTGACGGGCGACGCCCCCTGCCCACTCGATCGGACATTGATGCTGGCGCGGTTCCACGCGACGCAGGCGGACGGGACCACCGTGTCAGGCGCGGCCGCCTTTGCCGCTATGTGGCGCGAGATCCCGATACTCCGCCCGCTCGGGATCGCAGCAAAAAATCCAATTATTTTATGGGTTTTAGAGCGGACCTATCGTCAGTTTCTGAAGATAAGGCCCGCCCTTCAGCGGCTCGCGCGTTAGCGCGTCAGCTTCTTATAGGCGAGCCGGGTTGGACGATCCGCCGCGTCGCCTAGGCGACGGCGCTTATCCTCTTCGTACATCGCGAAATTGCCTTCAAACCATTCGACATGGCTATTGCCTTCAAAGGCAAGGATGTGCGTCGCCAAACGGTCGAGGAAGAAGCGGTCGTGGCTGATCACCACGGCGCAACCCGCAAAATTCTCAATGGCGTCTTCCAAGGCGCCCAAGGTTTCGACGTCCAAATCATTCGTCGGTTCGTCGAGCAGGAGCACGTTGCCGCCGCGCTTGAGCATTTTGGCCATGTGAACGCGGTTGCGCTCCCCGCCAGAGAGCTTGCCGACATTCTTCTGTTGGTCCTGCCCCTTGAAGTTGAAGGCGCCGACATAAGCGCGGGTCGACATGTCGTGGCCATTGACCTTTACGTAATCGAGCCCGTCTGAAACTTCCTCCCAGACATTTTTCGACGCATCGAGATGATCGCGGCTTTGGTCAACATAGCCCAAACGGACAGTTTCCCCGACCTCGATCGTGCCACTATCGGG
>JACCDM011021395.1_pt1 | contig 12714 bp, 15 predicted proteins | sample 7445851 | NCBI WGS metagenome assembly JACCDM01 (sample SAMN15323438, study PRJNA562643) | freshwater metagenome | isolation source: river surface water | place: USA:Blue River Watershed | collected 2017-08-16
CCCCTTGCTGCAAGCCGCCGACATCTTGATTTACAAAGCCAAGCACGTGCCCGTGGGCGAAGACCAAGCCAGCCACGTCGAATTGACGCGCGAGGCCGCACGTCGCTTCAACCACTTGTATGGCCGCGAAACCAACGCCGAAGAAAAAATCCAGGCCTCATTGGCCAAGCTCCCCAAGGACAGCGTGAAGCGCTTTGAAAAATCGCGCAAAACCTACCAAGAAACGGGTGACACCCAAGCCATGGAAGGCGCGCTCGGCTACATCGCCACCGCGCCCGAACTGGATGTGCAAGACCGCGAACGCTTGGGCGGTTACTTCAAAGGCACGGGCAAAGTCATCTTGCCCGAGCCACAAGCCTTGTTGACCGAAGCCAGCAAACTGCCAGGGCTCGACGGCGCCAAGATGAGCAAGAGCTACAACAACTCGATCGCGATTCGCGAAGACCGCGCCACGATTGAGCACAAGGTCAAGCGCATGCCCACCGACCCTGCGCGTCAAAAACGCACCGACGTCGGCGACCCCGACAAATGCCCCGTGTGGCAATTTCACCTGGTCTACAGCGATGCCGGCCAACGCGAATGGGTGACCCAGGGCTGCAAGACCGCCGGCATCGGTTGCCTTGAGTGCAAGCAGCCCATCATCGAAGCCATCTTGCGCGAGCAACAACCCATGCTGGAGCGGGCCGAGCCTTACATCCGCAATCCCAAGGTCGTGCGCGACATCGTCGATGCAGGCACAGACAAGGCCCGCGTCACAGCTCGGGAAACCATGAAGGACGTGCGCGCGGCAATGGGACTAAACTACTAATATCGATCTAAAATACTAATACTGACACCGGAGTAATAAAAATGAGTATGTACATCATTGACGACCACCCTTTAGTCCGACAAGCGGTGGCCATGTTGTTGCGTCGTATTCGCCCTGCGTCCAAGGTCGTAGAACTTGAAAAATTCAGCGAATTGCAAGCAGCGATCATCAAAAACGGCGAACCCGAGTTGTTTGTCCTCGATCTGTTGCTGCCTGGCGTGAAGGGCACTTCAGCCGTCAAGGACATCAAGACACTCTATGCCAATGTCCCATTGGCCGTGATTTCTGCCATGCCTTCGGGTGAAGCAGAGGAAACCTGTATCGAAGCAGGCGCAGACATTTATATTGAAAAGTCAGCAGCTGCAAACGAAATTTCATCCGCCATTCAGGGTCTGTTTGCGGCTGAACACGGGGATGAAGAGCCTCAGGCAGCCGTGGGTGAGACCAAACTGTCCAAGCGCCAAAAACAACTCATTGTGATGTTGGACCGTGGTTTAAGTAACCGTGACATCGCCGCCGAGTTGGACATCAGTGAACACACGGTGAAGGTTCACTTGTGGCGTCTGTTCCGCCGCTTGGATGTGAAGAGCCGCACTCAAACCTTGCACTTCGCTCGCATGAACGGATTGCTGTAATTTTTTACTGGGCGCTTGGCGCCATCAAGGCGAGGCTTGCAAGGTGTCACGCACCATCAGGTTCAAGCCTTTGCTCCCGGGTTTCACGGGGCTCAAACTGACGCCGAAGTCCCCCGCTTGTGCCGTGGCTTGACCACTTTTGGAAATCCGCACACGCACCGTCACCTCGCCCATGCTGGACAACTTGACGTTGGGGTTCATGGCCGAACTGTCATCGAGCACAAAGTCGAGTGGCAATTGATCTGCGGTGGTACGCACAATCGCCACAGGCATGCGGGAGCCACTGACCGGCGTGGCGTACACAAACACCGTGTCTGTCGGCGCAACCAACCCTTTGAGCTCATTCACCAAAGTCACACGCCCGCTGATGCTGCTGGCAGCAGATTCAGTCATTTTGTTACCGCCTGATTCTGACGCTGCACGGGGCGGAATTGGGGGCAATCCCATCTTGTCGCGTGCCTCTGCAATCGCACGGTCGAGCTCAGGCGCATCGGGTGAATCAGCGGGCACGACTTCACGTGCGCGCTCCCAAAAGCGCAAAGCCGAACGGAAATTCATTTCGGCATAGGACGCGCTGCCAGCCAAGAACAACGCATTCAAATGATGCGGATCCGCTGCCAACACGCGTTGAATGATGGACCAAGGTTCACCCGCAAAACTGCCCCCATTTTTTTGCGCCAGCACTTCGGCACGCTCAATCAGCAAGTTGTCATCTCGACTCAAGGACAACGCCTTCGCCATCGCCTCAGCCGCTTCTTCGTAGCGTCCACGCGCACGCTGCACACGTCCGAGCATGACCCAGCCTTCCATGCTGTTGGGTTCATCTTGCAAACGGCGCGTCAGCGCAATGGCCATCTCGGTGAGTTTTTCAGGCGTCACTTCGGCTGACTCATCCACGCCTTGTTTCAAGGCCAAGGGGTCGAGCGCCGCCGGCTGCCCCAACACGCTGTAGAGGAACATCGAGCTCACGGGGACAACAAACACCACCAAAGCAATCGCCGCCCAAGGCTTGCGCCACACCACCGACGTCACAGAATGTGTTGTGTCAGCTGCGACAGCAGGGGTCTCGCGCACGTCGTCTAACAAGCGTTGGGCCAACTCGTCGCGGCTGGCTTGCAACTCCTCGTCACTCAAATTGCCCAGCTGATGTTCACGCTCCAACTCTGCCAATTGATCGCGGTAAACCGCGGCGTTGGCTTTCACCGGGTCGTGTGCGGCTTCTGCTTGATGAGCGGCCAACAGCGCACCGCGTTGCGAACCACGCCACAACGCCACGCTCAACACCACCAACACCAGGGCGATCAACACAACGGCGGCATAAATAAAAGCGAGTCCGGGGTTCACATCAATCTTTCAACAATTGTTCGGCGCGTGCGCGGTCATCGTCACTCAACGCAGGAGGTGCCGTCATCGCACGGCGCTGGCGAAGGTACACCGCCAAAAACACAGCAGCCAACGCCAGCAACAAGAACGGACCGAACCACAAGACCCAGGTCAGTGGTTTGACCTCGGGTCGGTACAAGACAAAGTCGCCATAGCGTGACACCAAAAAATCTTTGATCTCTTGATCCGTCTTGCCCGAACGGATCAAGTCACGCACCTCTCGGCGCAAGTCCTCGGCCAATTCTGCATGGGAGGACGCGAGGGATTCGTTTTGACACACCAAACAACGCAGCTCTTGTGAGATCTCCACCAAACGCGCTTCGAGCTTTGGATCGTCCGCCATGGGCAGAGCTTCCCGGGGTGCTTGGGCGTGCGTCAGCGCAGCCATACAGCTCCAAGCCACACACAAAGCAAAGAACCAATTTTTCATGATTTGTTCAACGCTGCAATCAGCGGCAATATTTTGTCAGCCAACAATTCTGGCGTGACCACGCCGACGCGCTTGAAGCGAATCACGCCTTCTTTGTCGATCACATAGGTCTCGGGTACGCCGTACACACCGTACTGGATACCGACACGCCCATCGAGGTCCATCACCGACGTCACGTACGGATTGCCATGGCGCTTGAGCCACACCTGACTGCGCTCGCGCGCGAGTTGCAGCTTGGTCTCGAACGGGGCTTTGTAGGCTTCGTCTTGCGGTTGAATTTCTTTGTAGCTCAGACCCACGATGGGCACCTGGTGCTTCTCAGCAAACGCGACCAAGACTGGATGTTCTTCGCGACAGGACACACACCAAGTGGCCCACACATTGAACATCCAGACCTTGCCTTTCATGTCGGCGGGGGAGAACTTGGCATCGCCCGCCAGAGTGAACAAGCTGAAATCGGGCGCAGGCTTGTTGATCAAGGGCGACGGAATTTCGCGCGGATCGCGCTGCAAGCCGACTGCCAAAAACACCACCAACCCGATGAAGAACACCAACGGGATCAGGACTTTTTTCATTTCCGGTACCTCCGGTCCAGCGCGGCCAAAACGCCACCCAGCACCATCAACAGTACCCCGCCCCAAAGCCAGGGGACAAAAGGTTTGTAGTACACACGCATGCTCCACTCGGTGCGTGCATCGTCCAGCGGCTCACCCAAGGACACATACAAATCGCGCATGAAGCCGGAGTCAATTCCTGCCTCGGTCATCGGCATGGCGGATGAAAAGTAACGGCGCTTTTCAGGCTGCAGCACTTCAATGACTTTGTCTTGGCGCAGCACTTCCACATCGGCGCGCACAGCTTTGTAGTTGGGACCGCGCACTTCGCTGAGCGCTGACAAACGGAAGGTGTAGGGCGCGAGGGTGAGCACGTCATCGGTGTGCATGCGCACATCGCGCTCCACTTCGTAACACTTCACGCCAGTGATGCCCATCACCAACACCGCCATGCCAAAGTGGGCGATGTGTTGACCCCAGAATGAAGCACCGATCCGACCGGGCTTGCGTAAACGGATCCACACTTGTTCCAGCGATCCGACAGCGACCCACGCGCCCAATGTGAAACCGAACAAAGCCCCCCAGGACCAAGGACCCATGGCCCAGGTGAAGACCACGGCCACACCAGCAGCACCTAACGCCACCCAACGCAGGGACACGGCAATCTCGCGCAAGTTGGCGTCACGCCAACGCGCCACCGACCCCGGGATCATCAAAAACACCACGGGCACCAGCAGCGGGGCAAACACCGCATTGAAATAAGGAGGCCCCACCGACAACTTGCCCAAGTTCAGCGCATCGATGATGAGCGGGTAAATCGTGCCCAGCAGCACCGCACCGGTAGCCACCACCAGCAACACGCTGTTGGCCAACAAAAACGATTCACGCGACACCAACTCCATGTGACCGCCCAATGCCACGCGCGGCGCACGCCATGCAAACAACGTCAGCGAGGCACCGACCACCACGGCCAAGAAGATCAACACAAACACGCCACGCTTGGGGTCAGACGCAAACGCGTGCACTGACGTCAACACGCCTGAGCGGACCAAGAACGTACCCAGCAACGACAACGAAAACGCGGCAATCGCCAACAACACTGTCCAGGCTTTGAAGCTGCCACGTTTCTCGGTCACCATCAACGAATGGATCAACGCGGTACCGACCAACCAAGGCATCAGCGAAGCGTTTTCAACCGGGTCCCAAAACCACCAACCACCCCAGCCGAGTTCGTAATACGCCCACCAAGAGCCTAGGCCAATACCAAAGGTGAGGAAGGTCCACGCAATCACCGTCCAAGGACGCGACCAACGCGCCCATGCCGCGTCCAAGCGACCGCTCATCAACGCAGACACCGCAAACGCAAACGCCACCGCCATGCCCACGTAACCCATGTAGAGCATGGGCGGGTGAATCACCAAGCCTGGGTCTTGCAGCAAAGGGTTCAAGTCTTTACCGTCCAAGGCTGCAGGAAGCAACCGCTCAAAGGGGTTGGACGTGATCAAAATAAAAAGCAGGAAACCCACGGAGATCAAGCCCAACACACCGATCACACGCGCCACCATGTCGAGCGGCAAACTGCGCGAAAACATCGCCACCGCCACCGACCACAGCGACAGCAACAACACCCACAACAGCAACGAACCTTCATGGCCGCCCCACACCGCAGAGAACTGATACACCTTGGGCAACAAGGAGTTGGAGTGCTGAGCGACATAGAGCACTGAAAAATCATTGCTCAAGAATGATGTGGCCAACGCACCAAATGCAAAAGCCACCAACGCAAATTGCAACGCCGCGGTGGGTCGTGCCAACGCCTGCAGTGTGATTTGGTTTTGTGTGTCGCGCACCAAGGTACCCATGATCGGCAGCACACCTTGCAGCAACGCCACCACCGCGGCCAAGATGAGTGCGAAATTTCCGAGTTCTGGAATCATGGTTTGCCTTTGATCGACTGGGCGGCCTTGGCTGCAGCCGCTTGGTCCATGGCGTGCTGCGCTTCGGGCGGCATGTAGTTTTCATCGTGCTTGGCCAACACCTCACTGGCCACAAACAAACCGTCTTCGCCGAGCTTGCCTTGCGACACCACACCCTTGCCTTCTTTGAACAAGTCGGGTAGTGCACCCACATAGGTCACGGGCATTTCATGCACCGTGTCGGTGATGACAAAGCGCACCGTGTTGCCGTCACGCACCACACTGCCCTCTTTCACCATGCCACCGGCACGGAAGGTGCGACCCTTGGGCGCTTCGCCGTTGCTCACTTGCGTGGGCGTGAAAAAGAACACCAAGTTGCTTTGGAACGCGTTCAATACAAAAGCCGCCGCGGCGCACAACACCACGATACCGGACACGATCAACGCCAAGCGTTTGGTTCTGGGTTTCATTTCATCTCTTCCTTCAGCGCCGACTCGTCCGCCAACAACTGGTCAATGGCATGTTCGGCTCTCAACTGCGACAAAACATGACGGTGCGCCCAACGGGCTTGCCACACCTCGAGCGCCAGCAACAGTGCGGTGACGCCGACGCTGCCCCAGACATACACGGCGTAGCCGCCCATAGCCCAAAACTCGGCCCAGCTTTCCCATTTCATGTTGGCCACCTCATGCGCGCACCTCATCCAGTTGTTGCACCCAAGTGGCGTGGCTCTCACGCTGCAAGATCAAGGTACGCACGCGGTAGAGCACCAACGCGATGGTGTAAAACCAAAATGCCAAAGCCATCAACAACATGCCCCACAGCATGATTTCAGCCATGCTGGGCGCTTTGGTGAGCGACACCGAAGCACCTTGATGCAAGGTATTCCACCACTTCACCGAAAAATAAATGATCGGCACGTTGATGGCGCCAACGATCGCGATCAACGCCCCAGCACGGTCGCTGCGACGGGTGTCGTCGATCGCCGAGGTCAACGCGATGTAGCCCAAGTACAAGAAAAACAAAATCAACTCAGACGTCAATCGCGCATCCCATACCCACCACGCACCCCACATGGGCTTGCCCCACAAAGCGCCAGTCCACAAAGACAGAAACGCAAAGAGTGCCCCGGTGGGAGCCAAGGCACGGGTCATCATGCCCGAGAGACGGGTGTTGAAGGTCAGCCCCAATACGCTCCAAAAGGCCATGGCCAAGTAGATGACCATGGACATCCAAGATGCCGGCACATGGACAAAGATGATGCGGTAGCCCTCACCTTGCTGAAAGTCGGTGGGTGCCACTGCGAAACCCAACCACATGCCCACCAGCATCAACGCGGTCGCAAGGGCCGCAAACCATGGCCACAACTTGCCCGCCAACCCATAAAAGGTTTGCGGTGCAGCGTAGTAGAACCAATTGACAGGTGTCATTCCAACGCAATCCGTAAAGCCGCTGCACATGCAAACGGACTGAAAAAAGCAGCGGGCAAAAGCATGGCCATCAAAATAGAAAAATGCGCTTGCGCGCCCAACCCACTGGCTTGCGCCTCGACTGCACCAGCACCAAACACCAGCACGGGCACAAACAGAGGCAAAACCAACAACGACAACAACACACCGCCACCGCGCACACCCAAAGTCAAGGCAGCACCAATGCCACCAACCAAAGACAAGATGGGAGTACCCAGCAAGAGGGCCAATGTGAGGGTCACCAAGGCCTCAGAGGGCAGATCAAACTGCAACCCAAGAACCGGCGCCAATAATACCAACGGCACCCCAGACACAAGCCAATGCGCCAAGAGTTTGGCCCCAACCAGTAAGGGCATTGGCGTGGGTGACAACGCCATTTGCTCGAGCGTGCCGTCGCGGTAGTCGGCGTCGAACAAACGCTGCAAAGCCAGCATGCTCGACAGCAGTGCCCCCACCCACAACACACCAGGGGCGACCAAACGCAAAGTGTTGAGCTCAGGACCAATGCCCAAGGGAAACAACGCAGCCACCACCACAAAGAAAAAAACCGCCGTCAACACCTCGCTCTTGCGGCGCAGGGCCAACAGCAAATCGCGGCGCAACACAGCCATGAAGGCGCTTTGACTCATGACACGCCTTTCAAACGGTAGCTTGACACAGCGACTGTGCTGCCATCGGCGCGTTCCAGGCTGACGGGTTGATGGCTGGTGAAGACGACCATGCCACCTTGGGCCACGTGCTCGGCCAGTAACACACGCAAGCCATCCACCGCTTGGGTATCCAGCGCGACAAAAGGTTCATCGAGCACCCACAACGGCGCTTGGCTAGCCCACAAACGTGCCAAGGCCGTGCGGCGCTTTTGCCCTTGCGACATGACACGCAACGGCAGGTGCTCGCGCCCGCGAAGACCCATGCGGGCGAGTGCGACCAACGCCTGTTCGCGATTCAGCGTGCGCCCCGCCACGGCCGCATCGGCGTGCAGGTTTTCCAGTGCAGTGAGTTCTTCTTTGAGGGACAAGGCGTGACCCAAGTAAAACAACGACGTGCGATAGGCCGCCGCTTGTTGTTGAATGGCTTGACCGTTCCACAGTACCTCGCCTGAATCGGCGGGTGACAGGCCACAGACGATGCGTAGCAAACTGGTTTTACCCACGCCGTTGTCACCCTCTAAGTGCAAGGCTTGCCCAGCGTTCATTGTGAAGTTCACGTCCACAAACAAGGGCTTGTTGCCCCGGCTGCAGGAGAGTTGTGAGACGGTCAGCATGGCTTAGATGTAAGTACCCGCGCAAGTCAAAACGTGACCGCCCGTACCTATTTTGAAGCGGGCAATGCCGGCGCTGCGGGTGGTGTTGACCCCACCCAGATCCAGCACGCGCACACCGCGCTCGCGCAACTCTTGCAGCGCCTGCCAAAGAATCAAGTTGTGGGCGTGTTTGTCGCGTCCGATATCAGACGTCCAACCTACCTGATAGGTTGCTGCTTGCCCATGAAGCAAGAACATCATGCCGGCCACGCGGTCTTTGCCCACATCGGCGCGGACGGTCAAGATGGTCCGGCTGGGCTGCTGACGCGATGGCACATACAAATCAAAAAACTGCAAAGGCAAGCCATGCAAACCGCGTTGCTCGCGTTGTTGCATTTCCGCGTCCAACAACCAGCGGTATTGACCGGCGTTGGTCCCCACGCGATGAATTGTCAAATCAGTCTCTTCTGCACGCGTCAAGCTGTAGCGCCAACGACCGTCTAATTGCGCGCGCAAGGTCTCGAGCGGAGGCGTCAGGTCGAGTACCACCGTGCTGTGCCCGGTCATCACCCGACGCCAGCGTGACAGACCCAACTCAGGTCCTGGTGCCTCTTGCGGCGTGAAAGCCACCACCCGCAAATTCTTCAGAGGAAGGGTTTGCTTGAGCGCCTTGTAGACCTTGGCTTTGTCAACGCCCGACAGAGGCTGCAACCACACCGGCCCCAGCGAACACAAAGCCATGTGGGCGATGCCGCCGGTCAGACGACGCACGATGAACTGCGCCAAAGCAATGGGGGTGCCATCTTGTTCAACACACGCGCGCAACACGCCCACACCCAGCGTTTTCATGCAAGCGCCATACGCCCAGTCCTGCTGCAAGGGTGCCGCAGCGGCAGCATGGTGCGCATCCCACTCGGGGTAGGTCAGGGTGTCCCAGTTGACTTTCATGCGCCTAAAATCCTTGCACCATGTTGAACAAACTTCGTCTGCGCAAACAAGCTGAAACCGTGATGGGCCATCGCTTGGAAGAACCACGACTGACCCTGGTGTTTGTGTTGTGGGTGTTCATTTATATCGGTTTGCCCTTGCTCGTGGTGAGCAGCGTGGTGGACTTGCTGATCCAACAAATCACAGGCAACTGCACCGGTTTTTGGTGCTGGTTTTAAACGCTGAGCCATCGTGCACATGCGGACCGCCGTTAGCGCGGCACGGTACAAGGCCCCGTGATGTTGAGACGCACCTTCTTGCCTTGGTACACCGTGTCGGTATAGGCCGACAACAACACGGTGGCTTGCTCGATGCGAATTTCTGATTCTGCTCCCGTGAGCTTGTTCTTACGATACGCACCCATCTCTTTGGCAGTGGTGAGGTTTTTGCCAACGAAATCTTCGGCCGTCAAACTGCTGACCTGCACTTGGTACAAACCGGGACCATTGAGTTTCAGAAAAATGTTTTTGCCCATGGTTTGAATTTCCATGGTGGCTTTTTCAGGCTTGATCTTCAAGTCATCCAGTGCGGGGATGACCCCTTCTACCTCGCAAGGCATTTTGAATGTTTGGGCCAGCGCTGGGGTCATGCCGACGCACCCCCACACCGACAGCGCTGCGAGCGTCAAACGGCGCAACACAGAAAGGAAAGGGTCGAAGTTCATGCGCATGTGTGTATTTTAAGAAGGCGTGTGACCCTTGGGCTGATCGACGCGTTGAGACCGATAAATGCCCGCTTGCCCCGAGCACAAATAACTGACCACACAAGCCAAAGCGGCATACACGCCCAACTCGGCACCAAACAACTCCATCGCCATCAAGGTCGATGCGATCGGCGTGTTGGCCGCGCCAGCAAATACCGCCACAAAGCCCACAGCCGCCAGCAGCGCAAACGGCACATCGAGCAAGGGGGCCAAGGCGTTGCCCAAAGTGGCACCGATGTAGAACAGCGGCGTCACCTCACCCCCTTTGAAACCCGAGCCCAAAGAGGCGATGGTGAACACCATCTTGCCGAAAAAATCTGTCGGCGCCAATGGCTGCTGAAACGCCTCCACCATCACGGGAATGCCCAGGCCAATGTAGCGATCAAACCCGCCCAAGAGAATCACCGCAGCCAACACGGTGCCGCCCAACAGGGGACGCAGCGGCGCGTAAGCAATGCGGTTTTTGATCCAAGCACTCAGTGCATGGGTGCTGTCGGCAAACACTTTACCGGTTAAACCAAACACCGCACCTGCCACCACCATGGCCATCAACAACCATGGCGTGATGTGCGGCACCACGCCCGCCACGTAAGGCGTGTGTTGCACGCCCCACCACAGACCCACTTGGTCAGCGGCGACCGCAGCCAACACACAGGGGAACAGGGCGTCCAGACGCAAGCGCCCAATGGCCAACACCTCTAAGGCAAACACAGCACCCGCCAAAGGCGTCCCAAACACCGAAGCAAAACCCGCGCTGATACCTGCCATCAACACCATGCGACGGTCGCCGTGCTTGAGCTTGAAGACATGCGTGAGCTGATCAGCCAAGGCGCCCCCCATTTGAACCGCAGTGCCCTCGCGGCCGACCGAGGCACCAAACAAATGAGAGATCACTGTGCCACCCAAGACCAATGGCACCATGCGCAAAGGCACCACGTTTTTAGGGTCGTGAATTTCGTCGATGAGCAGGTTGTTGCCGGCCTCTACATTTCCTGCGTGGTTGGACTGCCCCCACTTCATATACAACCAACCCACCGCAAAACCCGCCAGGGGCAGGCCCAAGATCAAAGCACGGTTGGCCTCACGGGTGTGGGTGGCCCAATCCAGAGCCAACAGAAAGAAAGCCGAAGCCGTCCCCGCCATTGCCGCCACTGCCAGCGACAAAGCGGTCGCTTTGACAAGGTAGCGTAGAAGCGCATGGAGCGCAGGGCGGTCAAACAGGTGCATGGCCCTATTTTCGCCCAATCAACTGGCCCCTTTGTCGCTGTCCAACAAAAGTCAAACAGGGTTCAATCGGCTTTGATTTTGGCGTTCTCCACCACAGGGCGCCAGCGTTTGATTTCGCTTTGAATCAACTGACCGAATACCTCGGGTGACTGGGGGGATGCCATGGCACCTTCTGTTTTCAGGCGTGCCACCATCTCGGGTGCAGACAAGCTCGCGTTGACCACCTGGTTGAGCTTTTGCACCACCGCAGCAGGTGTGCCGGCAGGCGCCACCAAACCATACCACTGGTCGGCCTCAAACCCTGCCAAGCCTTTGATGCCCGACTCGGCTAGGGTGGGGACATCGGACATGGCCTCCATGCGCTTGGGGCTAGACACCGCAATGGCACGCAACTTTCCGGCCTTGACCATCGGAATGATGGCCGGCGCCCCGGTGAACACCATTTGAATTTGCCCTGCCACGGCGTCGGCTACGGAGGGCGCGGTACCTCGGTACGGCACATGAACCACAAACGTTTGTGTGACCCATTTGAAATACTCGGTCGCCAAATGCGCTGCACTGCCGTTGCCGCCCGAGCCGTAATTGACTTGCCCGGGGTGGGTCTTGAGATAGGCCACCAACTCGGTCGTATTTTTGACTGGCAGCGACGGATGCACCGCCAACACATTGGGGACGCGCGCCACCCAAGCCACCGGCACAAACGACTTTACAGGGTCGTAGGGCAAATTGGGATAAACCGACGGCGCGACAGCCAACGTGCCCACGTGCCCCATCAACAGGGTGTAGCCATCTGCAGGGGCTTTGGCTACGCGGTCGGCTCCGATGGTGCCGCCAGCGCCCGCGATGTTTTCCACCACCACGGCAGCACCGGTCGCCTCGGTGATTTTTTGCCCCAGCGTGCGCGCCAACACATCCGGACTGCCACCTGGTGTGAAGGGCACCACGATGCGAATCGGCTTGTTGGGATAAGCGGAATCAGCCCACGCCAGCGCGCTCATGGCGGTGGCAATCAGCGCCAGAGCACAGGCGCGACGGGCTTGAAAACGCGATCGCATCATTTACTTTTCTTGGCTTGAAATTGAATCACCTCACCTGGCTTGGCTGGATGAACTTTGATTTTCGAGGTCCCCATGAAACCCACAAACTGAGCCAAGGTGCCCTTCGCCAAGGGGTTGGCGCCGTAGTGCATCGGAATCACCTCTGGAATTTTCAGCAACTCTTTGGCGGCATACGCCGCCTCTTGGGGGCCCAGTGTGAAGTTACCGCCAATGGGCATCAACACCACATCGGGCTTGTAGTACTCGGCAATGAACTTCATGTCACCAAACAAGCCGGTATCGCCCATGTGATAAATCTTGA
>JACCDM011744849.1_pt1 | contig 12709 bp, 10 predicted proteins | sample 7445851 | NCBI WGS metagenome assembly JACCDM01 (sample SAMN15323438, study PRJNA562643) | freshwater metagenome | isolation source: river surface water | place: USA:Blue River Watershed | collected 2017-08-16
ATACGATTATAAAAAAGCAAAACAAGTAGATGAATATAAACCGTTATCCGATATAGAGTTTAAAGAGTTGCCAGTTGAAATAGTACCCTTTTTTAGTCAGGTCATAAAGTATTCGTTTCATATAGAAGAATTAGATACCAATGTGTTATTCGTATGTCCAAATATTGGTGCGATAATTGACGAGAAATTGTATTTTTATACAAAATATACGACATATAAGTTGCGGTTAGAAAAGGGAGAAAAAATAACCGATGCGGGTTATGAAACGGTTACTTTATCTGATTGTGATTTTTATATGAATAAATTTGCAAAGGCAATATTGGCTCTTTCGTTTGGATTAGAACAATCTAGAAATCCGAATATGTCAAAGGAGTTGTTAGTAGATAAACAACGAAATACTATAAAGAGAAAGTTAGATAACCAACCTATTTCGGAAAAACTGAAAACAGATGTTTATAATTCGTTGTTTGTATAAATCAACGTTACGAATAGTATAAAATAATATATCAAAGTATATTATATTATTGTAAATGTCATATAGAAGAGTGCAACGGAGAGAGGTTAATCGTAATGTTATGTTAGATAATCGTCTCGCAAATCTTACTAACCCACACAATTATGATGGTGACATACATATAGAGAGAAATCAAACGATTGGAGGTAATTTAGATATTTCTGGAAATCTTACCGTTGTAGGGGATTTGCGTGGGCGTAATTATTACGCTACTGGTAATTTTTATTTAGATAATTATGTATTGATACCGGCAGGAACAATCATTCAATCTGCCGCAAACAATGAACCCGCTGGATGGTTAGATTGCAATGGACGAGTATTGTCGGTTGTAGTATATGCAGATTTATTTAATGCGATTGGGTATACATATGGTGGAGTGTATGGTGGTTCAGATTTAAGTTTTAATATTCCAGATATGCAAGGGCGTGTGGGCATTGGTGCTGGTGCTGGTTCCAGTTTAACTGCCAGAACCTTAGGCGTAAGTGGTGGTGCAGAAACTCACACGTTAACTGTGGGTGAAATGCCTGCACATAATCACGGTGGGTTAACTGACGTCACAACATCTGCTGCAACCAATTCAACTGACGCCGGAGCTGGTGGGTTTCCTGGTGCCCATGCGGTTGCTGACAATGGGTCGCACAATCACACCATCCCTTTCCAAGGCGGCGGCAACGCCCACAACAATATGCAACCGTATGTGGTATTAAGATATTTAATAAAATATTAAATCCACACGCGTAAATGACAATTTATACAATTTGTTGAAATTTTATAAATCAAGTGATATTTTTATTGGAATGCATTTAGTTTGGTAATCGCATCTTCACACGCAATTTGTTCCGCCTTCTTTTTAATCTTATGTAGACCTTCGCCCAAGAAAACGAATATTTTATTATATTGAGACATATGTTGATGAATATCATTATGACTACGAAAGTTGGTTATGGGAATAGATTGTTCTGGACGTACGCTATGAATAGGTTGTCCTAGACATAAATAGACACCCATATGATAGCCTTTTTCGGGGTCATGTTCGGTGACTTCAATATAGTGAGGCGTCACTTTGTATTCCTTTTGTATTTTAACCTGTAAGATATTTTTATAATTATCATCATTGCGAATTAAGGAAATCCAGTCTACGTGCTTTTCAAAAACGGATTCAACGAACACTTGCGCCATCTGAAATCCGGGACCCGTTGTAAATAAATCACGAAACCAATTTTCATCGTCGTGAACTGAAATTTTATTAAAATCTAGAAAGAGTGCACCTAAAAACGATTCAAACAGACATCCTAACTTTTTCAAGTTTGTTCTGGTTTGTTTTACCTCCGCGTGTTTAGATAAAACTAACCATTTATGTAAACCCATATCATAGGCAATTTTACCAATGGATTCGTTTTTAACCAACGCAATCTTTTTTTCTGTCATAAATCCCTCGTTTTCCTTTGGGAAACGTTTATAGAGATAGTATTTAGTAATACATTCTAATACGCCATCACCAACAAATTCTAGACGTTCATTGGATTTCGTATATAGCGGCAAGCAATCGTCGGGACATTGTAAAATAGTAATATTATTTTGTTCATTTTCAATATCCGGGCGTTTCGTATATGACCGATGGACAAATGCACGTTCGTATAATTTTTTATTGAAAATAGGCGCATTAATGCCATAGTTGGATAATAGATTTTTTATGTCATTTTCAGAGATTACTTTATTTAGGGGATTATATGGGTCAAATACATAAGTATCAACACCATTTGCGTTCTTTTCAATACGAATGTCATCGTCCATATTCATGTTATTCTACAAATAATATGAATCCTGTGATATATTAACATAGTAAGTTGTGTTTATATTATTTTGGTATATTTAATATCTACCATAAGATAAAATATTTAGTAATTATATATAATGGTATTGAGCACGTCTAAGAAAACAAGCAGTGTTGCTAGCATTGCAAATCAATCTACTAATGGTGGAAATAAGAAGGCAGGACTTCCTGTATCAGTTGGTCTTAGCACGGCTGGGACCGTGGCATTGCGGAAGGTAGCTAAGTCGATGGCAGTACTGGAACTTCCAGTTTCTAGCACGACTTGCTCATCCCGTCCAATTGGATCACTTCCTGGTAACTGGCGCAAGTGCTAAGTGTTTTAATTAAATCACTTGTAACAATATAATAAAGCGTATGTATTTATTATATTATTGATTATGAAGGTTATTGTTGACGAGCGCGAAGCCGACTTATATGATAGAATAGACGCAAAGATGTGTTCTCAAACTAGGGCAGGTTGTGTAAATCTTTTTCGGGAAGTTCTCCCTCTGGGTGATGTATTGATACAAACAAATGAAGGAAAGGATGTGTTAATCATTGAACGCAAGACGTTTCCTGATTTATTATCTTCTATAAAAGACGGTAGATACGAAGAACAATCATATCGTTTATTAAATTCTAGCGGTTTCCCGCCGCATTCAGTGGTTTATTTACTGGAAGGTATGTTCTCGCAATTACATTCTGGAATTGAAACTAAAATGGTATATTCTGCAATGACATCGCTACTATATTTTAAAGGGTTCAGTGTGCATCGTGCAGCGACGATAAACGAAACTGCCGAATGGATATTGTACACTGCTGACAAAATAGACCGCGAGTTCTCAAAAGGAAAGATACCCTATTACTTAACACCTGCTTATTATGGTAATAACATTGTACGAGATACATCACAACCCGATGCATCATGCCCACAAAACGTATTGTATCCGTTTTCTACACGACAATCTGAACCGAATGAAACAAATACTCCGGTTTCAACCGAACTAACTAGTTCTAATTATTGTACAGTAGTCAAGAAAGTGAAGAAAGATAATGTCACCCCCGAGAACATAGGTGAAATTATGTTGTGTCAAATTCCGGGTATTAGTTCAGTTACTGCAATGGCTATTATGAAGCAGTTTAAAACATTTCCGTGTTTTATGGAAGAGTTACAAAAAAATCCTCATTGTATAGATAATTTGACAATTGACAATAACGGAAAACCCCGCAAAATAAATAAGCCTTCATTGGACAACATCCGAAAATATTTTCTACACGCAACTGTCCCGTCGGATGAAACTCAGCAGGCGTCGTAATATTATATCACATCTACAGGTCCGCGCTGATTATCTACCACAGATGGATAAAAGGCGGTTTTGGGGTTATATAACAGCGGCTTGGTAACCTGATTATCTATGTATTTACCACTATCAACTGCCTCATTCGTATATTGAATTCCACCCCAATTCGGGTCCATTGGGTTATCACTAACCATATCTTGTTTCGTAACATCGTGTACTTGGTCTATGTTCGTATAGATACCAATATATTGCCCTTGTGGGTCAAAACCTGGATAGTTATTTGCATTATAGGGCGGATTTAAACGATTAGCATCCGAAACTTCAACCGCAGATTGTTCCATCACAGTGTTGCTCGCAGGTAATCCACCTTGTAAATCAAACGGGCTGGGTCTCATACGATATACATCTTGCCCCTGAGCGTTACTTTCTTGTTGTAAATAGAGTACTGGACAATGAATACCAGACTTGCGTTGTACTTCTAAATACCGAATATAATCATCTAAACTACCAAACTGTATCGGATTTATTCCATCCACAATAGGTTGTTTAGTATTGTATAAAACAAGTGCAACACCTTTTTGTACCAACATATCAGGACAACTTTTATTATCCATTCCTTCTTTCTTATTCACCTGCGTATCTTTTGGATTATTCGTACTAGTGGTTAATGTAAGATACATACCAGTTAAAAAGATTATACATACAAATATTATAAAAAATGTGCGTGTCGTCATAGTTATATATAATATATTAGGAAATAATTGTAATATATTTTAATCTATGTATTGTCTATAATGGCAAAACAAACCGTGCGACGAAAATCCAAAACAAGACAGACGATGAAGAGCAAACCCAAAACGTATAAAAAGGTTCATACAAAGTCTCTTCCCAAGAATGAGCCAGTAATCATTGGTCTTGTCTATGCAAATTGGTGCCCACATTGTCAACATTTAAAACCCGAGTGGAACGTTATGAAGAATGAACTTATGAATAAATACAACGGACTGTATACGATTGTTGAAATTGAGGATTCGCAACCTGATAAATTAGAACAAATCGCAAAACTAGAACAAAAACTAAATGGAAATAAAATAGAAGCAAATGGATACCCCACCATTTTTAAATTGCACGGCGGTAATGTATCATATTATGATGGAAATAGAGACGCAACTAGTATGTTAAACTGGATTACCGAGGGTTATAAAGGCGGTTATCAACGCAGTAAACGAGTAAGCAAACAGCGTGCAGTGCTTTCACATACTCCTAATAGAAAATCAGTGTAAATGAAGGAAAATTGAATAATAATTTATTTTAAATTATAAAATATTATTGAAACAAACCTAAACATATTTGGGTATATAAAATAGTTTTATTCCAAAATGGCACAAATTGCAAAGACCAAGAAGACCGTGGTAAAGTCTTTTAAACTCTTTGATTTTAACTCCTACGATGATGTTGCACAAGGAGATGACAGCGATTCGGGTTCCGATGCGGAGGGTAAACGGAACAACTATAAGGATAACAAAACATTTGTCATCCAGATGTTTGGTGTAAACGAACGCGGCGAAACGTGTTGCATTTACGTAAACGATTACAAACCGTTCTTTTTCGTAAAAGTCGGTGATAATTGGTCTGAATTTGACAAACGGCAGTTTATAGATGATTTGAAAACAAAGGTAGGTGCGCGATTTCAGGAATCCATCGTTTCGTCTCAGTTGGTAGAATATAACAAACTATATGGGTTTTCGGGTGGTCGTAAGCATAAGTTTATAAAACTGGTCTTTCAAAACTCGGCGGCGATGAATAAATATAAGAATTTATGGTTTGCTTACGATAATAGTCAAGGTGACAATCAACGTAAACGTACTAATCTTATATTTAAACATATGCAAATTGAGTTGTATGAAAGTAATATTCCTCCTCTGTTGAGATATTTTCATATTAACAATATTAGTCCGTCTGGGTGGATATCGTTCAAATTGAACCGCGCGATAAAACTGCCATCAAAAACCACCACGTGTAATTTTGAATACATACTCTCGGTGGATGATTTGATACCTTTGCCAGAAAAAGAGACGATGGTACCATATAAGATTTGTAGTTTTGATATTGAAGCAAGTAGCAGTCACGGAGATTTCCCTGTTCCGATTAAAACCTACAAGCGATTTGCAACAAACTTAGTAGATGTCTTTATAAAGCAGTCTGCATTCTTAGATGAAGACAAAAGTAAAGTGTTGTTGCGTCGTTGTATATTGACCGCATTCGGATATGACAAATTTGATGACATTGATTTGGTTTATCCAAAATCCCCAATGCAAAAAGAAGCCATTTTAAAACGGGTTGATATTCTATATAATAAAACGATTGAAAGTGCAAAAACAACCGCCGAGGAAAATAATTCGCATCTCCTCTTGATTGATACAATGTTTGAAGAAATGCGTGAAAATATGCAACAACAACATAGTGGAGGATTAGACGCAGAGAATGAAGAAAACGATGATAGTGGGGATGATGAAGAAGAAAATCGTTATTATCCAAAATATACAAAAAAATCAAAGGTGGATAAAAAGGCAACCATTCTAAGTATCCTTATGGGAAATTTACACGACCGTGAAGAGAAGATACAGTTAACCAATGAAGTAATGACTATACTGTTTCCTCAATTAGAAGGAGATAAAGTTACCTTTATTGGTTCAACATTCTTAAAATACGGTGAAGCAGAACCCTATATGAACCACTGTATTGCATTGGGTACGTGTGACCCAGTAGATGGTGCGATTATTGAAAGTGTTACCAATGAAACCGACTTGTTGATGAAATGGGCAGAATTAATCCAGAAAGAAAATCCGGATATAATGATTGGTTATAACATCTTTGGTTTTGACTATGAGTTTATGTTTCGTCGTGCACAAGAAAACCGATGTGAACGTGAATTCCTATGTTTGTCGCGTAAGATTAATGAAATCTGTGCGAACGAAGACAAAGACCGTAATTTAACCATTGAAAATACGAAAATGCAAATTGCGAGCGGCGAATATGACCTTCGTTTCTTTAAAATGACTGGTCGTTTGCAAATTGATATGTATGCTTATTTCCGACGCGATTTTAACTTGTCGTCTTACAAATTGGATGATGTTGCTGGACAATACATCAGTGATAGTATTAAAAAAGCCATATGTAGTACCCACGATGTATATGGTGATGTGACTGAGTTATATAGCGGTAACTTGATGGGTCTGCACGTGGGTGATTATATTCATATAGAGTTTGGCGGTATCACAACAGATTATTATAAAAATGGACAAAAGTTTCATGTAAAAGATATTATAAAAAATAAAGAAGTCGTTGAAATGGTAAAAGGCGAAGAGAAAAAGAATATTTATAATATTATTGTCATCGCTGGACACGAAGATTTATCCAAGACCACGCGTTCGTTGAAGTGGGGAACCGCAAAGGATGACGTTACACCTCAGGATATATTTAGATTAGCAAATGGTAGTTCGGCGGACCGAGCAATCGTTGCGAAATACTGTATTCAAGATTGTAACCTAGTACACCATTTGATGAATAAAATAGATGTGATTACCGGTTATACGGAGATGGCTAGTATTTGTAGTGTACCGATTAGTTTCCTCGTTTTCCGTGGACAAGGTATTAAATTAACTAGTTTCGTCGCCAAAAAATGCCGTGAAAAGAATACACTTATGCCTGACTTGGAAAAAGTAGGTGATGCAGATGGATATGAAGGTGCAATCGTACTTCCTCCAAAATGTTCAATGTATATGGACAATCCAGTAGCCTGTGTGGACTATTCATCCTTGTATCCGTCTTCTATGATTAGTCAAAACTATTCGCACGATAGTAAAGTATGGACAAAAACCTATGATTTAAATGGGAAATTAATTGCTATTACCGGAGAACGAGACAAATCCGGCAATTTTATATATGATAATTTACCCGAATATCAGTATATAGACATTGACTTTGACACATATAAATACATACGTAAAACGCCTACTTCTCGTGCTGAAAAGACCAAGGTAGGGCGTATGACGTGCAGATGGGCGCAATTACCAAATAACCAAAAATCTATTATGCCGTCTATCTTGGAGGAATTATTAAAAGCCAGAAAAGATACCCGCAAATTAATAAAAACCGAAAAAGACCCGTTTATGCAAAATATTCTAGACAAACGACAACTCGGATATAAAGTAACTGCGAACTCGTTGTATGGTCAATGTGGTTCACGAACATCTACCTTCTATGAAAAGGATGTTGCTGCCTCTACAACGGCTACTGGACGAATGATGATTACCTATGCAAAACGAATGATTGAGGAAATATATGGTAACTTAGTGTATAATACGAAAGTACACGGTCCGGTTCGTTGCCGTGCAGAATATGTATATGGCGACACTGATTCTGTATTCTTTACATTTAATCTAGAACATCCAGAAACCGGAGAAAAGATACGAGGTAAACAAGCGTTGGAAACGACGATTGAAATTGCACAAGACGCTGCGAAATTATGTAGTAGTTACTTAAAACCGCCAATGTCCTTGGAATATGAAAAAACCCTCATGCCATTTATTCTGTTGTCCAAAAAACGATACGTCGGTATGTTGTATGAAGATGACCCGAACAAAGGTTATTTGAAATATATGGGTTTATCTATCAAACGTCGTGATTCGTGTGACTATTTGAAAGACGTTTATGGGGAAATATTGCGCTGTCTTATGAAAGATAATAATGTGGATAGTGCCATTAAATACTTAGATTATGCATTAAATGAACTAGTTGAAGGAAAAGTTAGCATGGATAAACTGGCTATTACAAAAGCCCTTCGCAGTGATTATAAGAACCCGAACCAAATTGGTCATAAAGTCCTCGCAGACAGAATTGGTCAACGTGACCCAGGTAATAAACCAAAACCAGGCGACAGAATGAAATTTGTATTTATTGTAAATGACAAGCCAAAAGCGTTGATGGGAGATAAAATAGAAACCCTAGATTATATCGCTGAAAACAACTTACAAATAGATTATACGCATTATATTACAAATCAGTTGATGAAACCGCTTCAACAGTTATTCGGACTTGCATTAGAGCAAATATGGACATTACAAAATAAAAAATCGGCAATTAAGACATTTCAAAAGGAACTTGATGCATTAGAACAAGAATATGCGGGTGACTTTGAAATGTTTATGAAAAAGAAAGAAAAAATATGCAGTGCAAAGGTAAAACTCTTATTATTTGATAAAGTTCTTAGTAAAATTTATAATAAAAAGCATAACATACAAACACTTACCACGTTCTTCGGTAAGAAATAAATTATTTCCAAATACGTTGTATATCAACACAACGTATTTTTTATTCTATATCAACATCATCAATGTCTGAGTCGTCGTATGTTACAATTGGAATTTCAAATGTATAGACAAAACTATTATTTGACAAATCAGAATTCAAACTGTTGGGGGTTGTAAAAAAGTTATTCACAAGATTTGTAATAGTCGGTCTTATTCGGTCAATCGTCTGTTCAATACTATTTATAGTCTCTCTGTATTCGCTTAGCGGGTTGTGAATGTTGTTTGAGATATCACTCGTCGTTACGTTATTAGATGTATCAGTTGTTGTATTATTGGAACTGCTATCGGTAATTTCATTTGCGGTATAATCGCGTATATCATACCGACACACTGGACATCTCACGCGACAACTAAACCAATTACGAATGGATTGTGTATTAAACGTATGTCCACAATGTCTTATTCTCGTTATACTATCGCCATCTGCAAACTCTTCTAATGTAATGGGACATCTTGATGCGATATTGTCTGTCGCGCGATACGTAATTGTTTCTAATGCTGCATTTAATTGTTCCGATGTAGGAGAGACAACTACATCATTCAAACCACTAAAATTAACTTCTCTGTTAAACAACGACAATAAGTCGGTATTAAATAACTGTACTGGTTGTGTCCTCGTGGTAAAATTATTCCGTCCAAAATATCTACGTTGAGGGTTTGTTGGTAATGGCGTTTGAGCATTGAACGAATTAACACTAGTCGCCATTCGTAAATCCATACGTATTGAGTGTAATAATTCCAATGTTAAGCCAATATTCGTATTATAACCGTTTATCATATCGTGAACATAGGTTAATAGGTTATTATATAAGGTAAATGTTTCAGTGTGAGAAGGCATTGTGTTCTGAGGCGTTCCAGTTGGTTGAGTACGAGGAATACTAGTGGGAACTGTCCGTGGAATGGTCGGAGGAACGGTACGAGGATTGTTCATCGGGATTTGACGAGACAAACTTGCGGGGGATGTGTAAGCGGTTCTCGGATTATTCAAATAAGTACTTATAAGAGTTTCTATAATATTATCGTTCGTTTGTTCATTTGTTGTATTTGGGTTCATATAATAATTTAATATATAAATGGTGTAAAGAATACTTTCTATATACATTATTGCCTCAATAAACATATGGACTTGACTAAATATTTTAACAAAGGATTAACTGGTATTGCGAACTTGGGTAACACTTGTTTTTTAAATTCGTGTATGCAAGTTATCAATCATACATATGAACTAAATCATTTGTTGGATACACCAAGTTTTATCGCACATCTGAAACCAAACACTGGTGATGGTAAAATAATGACTGAATGGAACGATTTGAGGAAAGTTATGTGGAGCGGCAACGGAGTAGTTACCCCCAGAAAATTTGTTCATAATGTTCAACAAGTAGCAGTTAATAAGAAAAAGGATTTGTTTACTGGCTTTGCTCAAAACGATATGCCGGAATTTTTACTCTTTATCATAGATTGTATGCATGATAGTGTGTCACGTTCGGTGAATATGAAAATCTCTGGTAATGCTCAGAATATTCGTGACGTTATGGCGATTAAGTGCTATGATATGTTAAAAACAGTGTATTCAACGGAATATTCTGAACTACTAGATATATTTTATGGTATCTATGTGTCTGAAATATTATCGGTAGACGGAAAGACGTCACATACTATGAAGCCAGAACACTTTTTTATATTAGACTTGCCAATTGTAAATAATAATACTCCATTGAATAATATCTATGAATGTTTAAATTTGTACACTTTACCTGAAAATATGTGCGGCGATAATGCGTGGTTTAATGAAAAAACAAATCAAAAGGAAGATGTGATTAAACGTCTGTCATTTTGGAACTTCCCGAAAATATTGGTTATTGTATTAAAGCGGTTTTCACCAGATGGACAATTTAAAATTGCCTCCAATCTAGATTTCCCTGTACATAACCTTAATCTAGCACCCTACGTAAGAGGATATAACCCAGCCAGTTATGTTTACGATTTATATGGTGTATGTAATCATATGGGCGGTACTATGGGAGGACACTACACATCTTTTGTGAAAAATGCTGAAAATAAATGGATACATTTTAATGATGATAAAATAGAATTGATTGAAAACGAAGCATCGTTAATTACACCGAATGCTTATTGTTTATTTTACCGAAAAAAATAACGCATTATAATATAAAACAATATGGAGGTAACAAAAGACACAAATGGAACACCCCCATCTAATAATGCCCAACTAACTACGACGGACCAACAGATTGCGATTGAGCAACCAACTAGTAATGTAGCAAATATTCCCCCTACAACGGATATTCCAAAGAATGCTGCCACTGATATTCCGTCCACACCAGTGGCTATTGACAAAACTAAACCGGTGGAACCACCTGTTGCAACAACTGTTCAAGACATGATATTTAATAAATCCAATTTTATTTTACTTGTATGGTTTTTAGTCATATACATTTTAGCATATTTCCTATTAGGAATGTTTTTCGGTACAGAAACCACTGTATCCGGGTTCCAAGCAAGTCTAGGAAAGTTATTAGATTTCATCTTCTTATGTGGATTTATCGGTTATACGATAGCATATTTTTATTATTCACCAGAAGGAAAGTTGTCGTCTGATGCAAAACAAGTATACGACCAAATTATTGAATATTTGAAAAATTCGTATTCACTCGTAACAACTACACTATTTATTATTGTATTTTACCTTGTTGTATATCTGTTTAGGGTTCCTATGTCAGCAGAAGTAAAACCCATTTTTATTTCTATTATTGAAAACACTGCATGGATAGGTTTATTGGTAGTCGTTATTGTTAATTTCTTTAAATATGTTCTCGGTATTCCATTGGATGACATTCTGGATAAATTAAATCCTTTTGGTGAAGAACCGGTTGTGAAAACCGAAACAAAGGAGCCTCGTGATGAAGTCTTTAACGTATCCAATAATTTATACACCTATGATGATGCGCAAGCAGTATGCAGTTCTTTCGGTGCAAAATTAGCGACATATGACCAAATTGAAGCGGCTTACAATAATGGCGCGGAATGGTGCAATTATGGCTGGTCTGCTAACCAAATGGCGTTTTTCCCTACACAAAAAGCAACGTGGGACACTTTACAACAAAGTCCTACCCAAAAAAATAACTGTGGTAGACCGGGTGTAAATGGAGGTTACATTGAAAACCCTTATATTAAATTTGGCGTAAATTGCTATGGTAAGAAACCCAAACCAACCGAAGCCGACCTTAATCGTTTAGATGCAAAACAACATCAACTTCTACCAAAAAGTCAAGCAGATAAAGAGTTGGATAAAAAAGTACAGCATTGGAAAGAAAACGCAGATAAATTGTTACAGTTGAGTTCTTATAATAACAATAGTTGGTCTCAATATTAGAGTAATCCTATTAGTTTGATAACAAAAATTATTTGATATCAAATGTTTCGTTTATTTGACTAAGTTTGTTAGTATTTGTATTAAGTCATACGGGGTATCTTTCAAACCCAATATGATGAATATTATAACTACTATATTTATCATTACACTATTCATATCTTCCATTTCGCTTTTTTCTGCCTTTGTGTTACATAATATATCAAACCATTCTGGACCATAATTGTTTACACCATTCTCAACGTGATGTTGGGCGTGTATATCGTGTTTAACTACGTGATAATTTATTAAATGATACGTCGTAAAAATCAATGC
>JACCDM011157265.1_pt1 | contig 12703 bp, 11 predicted proteins | sample 7445851 | NCBI WGS metagenome assembly JACCDM01 (sample SAMN15323438, study PRJNA562643) | freshwater metagenome | isolation source: river surface water | place: USA:Blue River Watershed | collected 2017-08-16
GCCGAGATTTTGCGTGAGAAGGTATTTCGGTATACCGGCGATGAATTACCCTATGCAAGCTCGGTAGTAATTGATCAATTTAAGTTAGACGGTAAGATGCGACGAATAGCCGCGACTATTTTGGTAGATCGCGATAGTCACAAAGCAATGATCATCGGTCAAAAAGGCGAGCGATTAAAAAAGATTTCAACTGAAGCCCGTTTGGATATGGAAAAACTGTTTGATGGCAAAGTGTTTTTAGAAACTTGGGTCAAAGTAAAGCGGGGCTGGGCGGATGATTTGGCAGAGCTACGGGCGCAAGGTCTGGAATAAATGGCTGGAACACGTGTCTTAGATGAGCCTGGTTTTGTGCTCCATAGCATTCCTTACAAGGAAACAAGCCTCATTCTCGATGTATTTACCCGCTCTCATGGAAGGCTTGCCTTAATTGCAAAAGGCGCTAAACGACCTCATTCTAGTTTACGCCCAGTGTTACAGCGCTTTCAGCCCTTACTCATTTCCTGGAGTGGCAAGTCAGAACTTCGAACCTTAACGAAATCAGAATGGGTTGGAGGCTCGCCCGCATTAGTCGGTGATGCACTGTTGTGCGGGTTTTACCTCAATGAGCTTTTAGTGAAGTTCTTGGCACGAGAAGATGCCTATGAGACGCTCTATGATCAGTACGCAAGTACCGTATATGCCTTGTCCCAAATTATGGAGTCAGGCGCAGGTATTGAGCAGACACTAAGGCCCTTTGAGTTAGCATTGTTACGAGAGACAGGCTATGCAGCCGCCCTCGATCATTGTGTCGAGACCCAAGCCAAACCTGTTGGAACAGAACGCTATGTGTATCAACCCGAGAAGGGGATACGCCCCCTTCAAAGTGATGACCCTGGGCATTGGCCTGTCCTAACAGGATTGGCTTTGGAGGCAATGGCAAATGGGGATTTCTCAGACGCAGAAACCTTGACACAAAGTAAACAGCTCATGCGTTTCTTATTAGGAATTCATCTGCAAGATCAACAATTAACCACACGTCAAATATTAATTGATCTTAAAAAGATCTAAGCGAGATTTATGCCTTTAGAATTAGGTATGTCCTCTCTTGAGCTCGGAATCAATATCGATCATGTCGCAACCTTGCGCAATGCGCGTGGTACTTCATATCCGGACCCTATATTGGCTGCACGTCTTGCCGAAGAGGCTGGGGCCGATCTCATCACCCTGCATTTACGGGAGGACCGTCGACATATTAAGGACGCAGATCTATTTGCCTTACGTCCACTGATCAAAACGCGCATGAACTTAGAGTGTGCTATCACCCCAGAAATGTTAGAAATTGCAGTGAAGGTTAGACCACATGATGTTTGTTTAGTCCCCGAAAAGCGAACTGAGATAACTACAGAGGGTGGGTTAGATGTTATCGGTCATGCTGCAGAAGTTAAATCTGCCATTACTCAATTGACAGAGGCTGGTATTCGGGTGTCATTATTTATTGATCCTGATAGTGAACAAATCGATGCAGCAAAAGAAGTGGGCGCGTATGTTATTGAACTACATACCGGTGCCTATGCAGATGCCAATCAGTCTACGCAGACCCAGCAGTTAAAACGAATCCAGGAAGCGGCCCATTACGCAAAGTCATTGGGATTTCGTGTCAATGCTGGTCATGGTCTAAATGAAGGGAATGTCAAAGCCATTGCTCAAATACAGGAGATTAGTGAGCTTAATATTGGGCATGCCATCGTCGCAGAGGCGGTTTTTAAGGGTTGGGCTTTGGCTATCCAAGATATGCGCCATTTGATGAATGAGGCTCGCGCACAATGATCGTCGGAATAGGCGCAGATTTGTTGCAATTAAAACGGCTAGAGGCAGCCTATGAACGGACACAAGGCCGTTTGGCAAAGCGAGTACTCGGGGACGAGGAATTCATTGTCTTTGAGCAAAGGCTAAAACGTAATCACAAACGCGGTATTGCCTATTTAGCCACTCGTTTTGCAGCAAAAGAAGCCTTTTCTAAGGCGATTGGCTTGGGAATGCATACACCCATGACCTGGAGGTCCCTACAGACTCTCAATGAGCCTAGCGGTAAACCTTATACCAAGTACTCGGGCGCATTGGCAGACTTTATGGGTGAGAAGCAATGGCACGCTCAAGTAACCGTGACTGATGAGCAAGATATGGTGATGGCATTTGTGGTGGTGAGTTATGGTACCCCCATTGTTAGTACTTTTGATCCAAGCAACTACATAGGATGATTATTAAGCATGCGGAGTAATGAGCAAGACAATCGAAATCCAGGCCCCGTTATTTTGGATGTTGAGGGCTTAGAGCTAAGTCGGCGGGATGAAGAACGAATCTCACACCCTTTAACGGGTGGCGTCATTTTATTTGGACGTAACTTTACATCTCGCTCTCAGCTAATGAAGTTAACTAATCAAATTATGGCAGTTCGTAAAGATGTCTTAATTTGTATTGATCACGAAGGTGGGCGAGTACAACGCTGCAAGACAGATGGCTTTACTCATTTGCCTGCAATGCGAGCTTTTGGAGAGCTATGGTCTTCAGGCGAATCGAGTATAGAGGCTGCGATTGAGGGGATGCAAGCAGCTACGGCATGCGGATATATTCTGGCAAGCGAACTGAGGTCCTGTGGAGTTGATTTCAGCTTTACCCCAGTCCTTGATCTTGATTATGGAAATAGCAGTGTCATTGGAGACCGCGCATTTCATTCTTTACCTGAAGTTGTGTTTGCACTTGCAAAAAGTCTGAATGAAGGCTTGCGTTTGGGCGATATGGCAAATTGTGGAAAACATTTTCCAGGGCATGGGTGGGCTAAGGCTGATTCCCATATTGATATCCCTATTGATGATCGATCCTTAAAACGTATTGCGCGTGATGATATGAAACCTTATGAATGGTTAGATATTAGTCTGGCATCCGTAATGCCTGCACACGTGGTTTATCCAAAAGTTGATTCAATGCCCGCAGGATTCTCTAAGATCTGGCTACAAGATATCTTACGCAAAAAGCTTAAATTTGAGGGAGTAATCTTTAGCGATGATCTCTCCATGGAAGGTGCAAGCATTGCCGGTGATGTTGTACAAGGCGCACACTTAGCTCTTGAAGCGGGTTGCGATGCAGTACTCATTTGCAACCGTCCAGACCTAGCAGATCAAATGCTCAGTAAGCTCAAGGTATCAAAGTCAAAACTAGCAGAGTCTGCTAAGCGCCTTAATAGACTCTTTCCGAAAGCCGCTGTCCAATCTTGGGAATCTCTTCAGACAGAGTCTGAGTATATTCATGCTAAGGCTTTATTAAAAAGCCTTAAGCTGATTACAAATTAATTAGCACGACTCCGATATTCGCCAGTGCGAGTATCGATTTCAATCTTGTCGCCAGTGCTACAGAACAATGGCACTTGGATTTCAAAGCCAGTTGAAATCTTTGCATTCTTGAGTACTTTTCCAGAGCTGGTATCACCTTTGACTGCTGGCTCTGTGTATGTAATTTCACGGACTACAGAGGTCGGTAACTCAACAGAGATAGCTCTGCCGTCATAGAACACCACTTCCACAGCCATGCCTTCTTCTAAATAATTGAGCGAGTCACCCATATTATCTTTTTCAACCTCATACTGGTTGTATTCAGTATCCATGAATGTAAACATCGGATCAGCAAAATAAGAATAAGTACATTCTTTCTTGTCTAGGATCACGATATCGAACTTATCATCCGCTTTATAAATGCCTTCATTCGGTGCGGCAGTCAGTAAATTTTTGTATTTCATTTTGACCACAGCTGAGTTACGACCAGAGCGGCTGTATTCATGTTTTTGGACGACCATGGGTTCACCATTGATCATGACAACGTTGCCGACGCGGATTTCTTGAGCGATTTTCATAACAGTCCCTAATATCTTCTATATTGGCTTGGCTCATGAAGCCAAATTAATCAAACCTAGGATTTTAACCTTTTGTGGCTTTAGCTGACAAACCGGAGGAGGCGGGCCGCCAGACCGCCGTCAGCCTGGCCTTCAAGAAGTTGCGTGCGCCATGCTCTGGCATGCTGATTCCAGTGGGGGAGGGCTTTCCACCATAGATCGATGTCAGACCATGCCATGGCTTCAGTAACTGAATTGCTTAAGTCTGGGGGTGCTTCTTTGAGATAGAGGTCTAGAAATGCACTCAATTTAACCAAGTGCGCACCATCATCTTGAGGGTAGATATTCCAAATAAAAGGTCTGCCCGCTAGTTGGGCTCGTACAAAAGAGTCTTCCCCGCGGACAATATTGAAGTTACATTGGGCAAGGAGATAGTCAAAATCATCTTGCGGGATGAAGGGTAGCGAGATTAGTTTTAAGTTCGACCATGCTTGCTTTTGCAGGTTGAGTAATTCAGCGTTACCAAAAGCCATGAATATATCAACGGGGATATCCAATTGATTAAGCTGTGTGAGCCATTGCTTGATGGGTGCCCCTGGATAAGAAAAGATACTGATCTTCTTGGCCCCTTCCCGAGATTGGTCCCAAATCGAGGAAAGACTTTTTGGACACATATCTTGTCTGCTTGGGGGGATGGGATCCAATAACAGTCCCCCAACCTCTTTTTGAAAACCAGGGAAAAAGAAATATTTCTGGAGACCATTATTTTGAGGAGATGCTTTGCCATGAAAATCCACAACCCAGGGTTCGGCACTTAAATATTCCAAATGGATCAAGATCGGTTTTTGTGGGGCAAGGATTAAATAATTCAGATAACGTTCGGGTAGGTCGCAGGAGAAGGCCTGAATCACAACATCGGGAGTTTCTGGCCCATGTCGTGTATTCGCATAGCTAGCCTCCCATGGCAAAACCTCAATACCTTGGATATCACCGCTACCCATCATTAATAGTTTGAGGGTATGAAGGTCATCGCAAAATAAGCGTATATTTTGATGGTGTTGAACAGCCAAAGACCGGGCTAGACGCCAGCAAATACCAGCATCACCATAGTTATCAACGATTTGGCAGAAAATATCCCAACGCATGACAAATTTGCCCCTAGAAACCCTTCAAAAAGATCTAAAACGCATACCTGGTCTCCCAGGTGTGTATCGCTTCTTTGATGAGGCTGGACACATCTTATATGTCGGCAAGGCCAAGGATCTTAAGAAGCGCGTATCGAGCTACTTTCAGCGCACTCAGTTATCGCCCCGTATCGAGCGTATGGTCAAACGGATTCTTCGCTTTGAAATCACTGTAACGCGGACTGAAACAGAGGCATTGATTCTGGAGAATAACTTAATTAAGGAACATACCCCGCCATTTAATATTTTATTTCGGGATGATAAGTCCTATCCGTATTTGATGCTGAGTGGCCATGATTATCCTCGCCTTGCCTCGTATCGCGGCAAGGTCGATCGACGCAATCGGTATTTTGGACCATTCCCCAATTCATGGGCAGTCCGTAATAGCGTACAAATCTTACAAAAGGTATTTCGCTTGCGTACCTGTGAGGACCCAGTTTTTAAGAATCGCAGCCGTCCTTGCTTATTGCATCAAATTCACCGTTGTAGCGCGCCCTGTGTTGGCATGTTGAGTAAAGAACAGTATTCGCAAGATGTGCAACAGGCACTGCGATTCCTAGAAGGAAACCATCGAGCTGTATTGGCTGATCTTGAAGTAGAAATGGAAGAGCATAGTGCTGCGATGGAGTTTGAGATGGCAGCAGTTATTCGGGACCGGATTACGGATCTCTCAAGCGTCTTGCAACAACAAGCAATGGATGTCGTTGCAGAGGGGGAGGGTGATGTCGATATTTTGGCTGCCGAGATCATGGATGGAAATATCTGCGTCAATTTAGCAATGGTACGAGGAGGTCGACACTTAGGAGATCGGGCTTACTTCCCAAGAGGGATAAAGGCTAGTTCAGATGCTACCTATAATCCCAGTGAAATTTTGGAGACCTTTATTCAGCAGCATTATCTCGATGTGGATATTAATTCAGAGCCAAGTTCATTGTTACCCTCGGTATTGATTACTAATGTAGCTTTGAAGGGCGAATCAGTTGATGTTTTATTACAAGGTTTGACCGAGCGCTTATCGCGTAAGGTCCAGTTACTGCATCAACCTCAAGGACAACGAAAGCATTGGCTTTCTATGGCCGAAGGGAATGCCAAAATTGCTTTACTAAGGCGCATCTCAGAGACTGGTGGGCAATTAGCTAGAGTGAGAGCCCTTGCAGATGTATTAAATCTTGATCTTGAACACTTGGATCAACTTCGCATTGAATGTTTTGATATCAGCCATACATCCGGAGAGGCAACTCAAGCATCGTGTGTGGTCTTTGCCAAAAATGAAATGCAATCAAGTGAATATCGTCGCTTCAATATCACCGGAATTACGGGTGGAGATGACTATGCTGCCATGCGGCAGGTCTTAATCCGGCGTTACTCTAATTATCAAGAAACCCCAGTGGATAAGAACCCCCAAGTGGTCCTCATTGACGGCGGCAAGGGACAGGTTGAGATAGCTAGGCAAGTCTTTAGTGAGCTAGGCATTGATATCAGTTTGATAGTTGGGGTTGCTAAGGGGGAGGATCGTAAGGTGGGTTTAGAAACCCTCATCTTTGCTGACGGCAGAGAGTCATTATTCCTGGGTCAGGATAGCCAAGCCCTGATGTTGATTGCACAGATCCGGGATGAGGCGCACCGTTTTGCAATTACTGGAATGCGTGCAAAGAGAGCTAAGGCTCGAACGGTCTCACGGCTAGAAGAAATTGAAGGAATTGGTGCAAGGCGAAGACAGAAGTTGCTGGCCCGCTTTGGCGGCATTAAAGGAGTGGCGAACGCGAGTGTGGAAGAGTTATCTAGCGTGGAAGGGATCTCAAATACCTTGGCTGAACAAATCTATCGCCAACTTCACTAAATAGCATTACGAATGGTTTATTCTCTAAATATGCCATTTAATCTACCAATTGCATTGACCTGGTTGCGCGTTGCTGCCATTCCATTATTGGTAGGTATTTTTTATTTACCCAGTAGTTGGCTCAGCATTGAAGAAAAAAATGTATTTGCAACCGCTTTATTTGTCTTCGCTGCGATTACTGATTGGCTAGATGGATTTCTGGCAAGGCGAATGAAACAAGAGTCTGCCTTTGGAGAGTTTTTAGATCCAGTGGCAGATAAATTAATTGTGGCGGCTGCTTTATTGGTGCTTCTCAATATGGATCGCGTTCAGGTCTGGGTTGCTCTAGTAATTATCGGACGAGAAATTACTATTTCCGCGCTAAGAGAGTGGATGGCTCAAGTCGGCGCCTCAAGAAGTGTGGCTGTGCATATGGTGGGGAAGTTAAAGACCACCGCACAATTAATTGCGATCCCATTCCTACTATTTAACGGGCAGCTATTTGGTATACATAGCGCCCAACTTGGAACCTGGCTTATTTGGGTTGCAGCCTTCCTAACCCTCTGGTCAATGTTTTATTACCTCCAGAAGGCTTTACCCCAGCTCACAAATAGGCCTTAGCTCACCTATATTTGGGCAATTAAAGCCCTAAACCTGAATCTTTGCTAAACTGTCGATCCTGTAATGCGGGAATAGCTCAGTTGGTAGAGCGCAACCTTCAAGGTTGAGGTCGCGAGTTCGAGCCTCGTTTCCCGCTCCATTAATTAATGGGAAGCCCGAAAAGCTTCCCATTTTATTTGGGATGAAGTTTGGTTTGCATCAAACCAACCAGGGCGCGTTGGCCGAGTGGTTAGGCAGGAGCCTGCAAAGCTTCGTACGGGGGTTCGATTCCCTCACGCGCCTCCAATAACCCCTTTTTCATAAGTGCTATATTAAGTATAAGTAAGTCACCCTAGGGAGATTTTTTCCATGTTTACCCTCAGAATCAGATTGCTGTTACTTTGTACTTTAATTTGTACTGTACCGACATTTGTAAATGCACAAAGTAACCCCTCCGCTGAGGAAGATAAGTTACTTGCATCCTTAAACAAACTACCGCCACCCCCCAAATCAATCAATGATGTACTTAAATTGCTAAATGCTAGCAAGATTGATTTAGATGATGTTAAGCGATTAACTGCACTTTCTGATTCAGAGCCTTCTCCAGGACTGGGTAAGCAAGAACTTTTCACTTTTTACAGGAATCGGGCGCGCGCTAATGAGGCTCTAGCAAGATATAAGCAGATGGAGGCTGATTGTCAGAAAGAGTTAGAGTTTGCTAGCTCCGTTGATGAAGTTGATGATGCTCGGATGACATGCATAAATGCTGCCTACCATAGCGGCGACCCCTTTAAAGCCATTGATCTAACAAAAAAAGCAATTGCTGCTTTACCCTCTAACAGTAGATATGGTTGGCATTTGACATATCAAATGTTATTAGTAAACGCCTATCGCATCCTTGGGGATATTGAGAGCGCTAGAGTTGCGCTAAGAGACGTAGACGGTATCATGGTCTTACTTCAAAGAAGTCCAGCTTGGGTTGAGTGGGGAACTCACTGGACTTATCAAGCAGAAAGAGCGCGCGGCGATTTTTTAATGACAGTTGGGAATCCCGTTGCCGCGGAGTTAAGTTATATCCGAGCATTAGCAGCTAACGATAAGCGTTATGAGGCATTTCAGCGCGGTGAGTTCGGGCAATCCACAAGGAGGGTTCATTCTAAAGAGGGCATTCTTACTGGTAAACATATAGCGATGATGCAATTAGGTCGCTCCTTAATGGCGCAAAGAAAGTTAGTGCAAGCCGAATATCAGTTTAGAGAAGCATTGAAAGTCGGCCTACAGGTAGGTAGCGTAAACTCAATAAGAGTAACTTCAGGTATTCAGGCCCTAAGTCATGTTGTTTCAGAGCAAGGTCGAATAGAGGAGTCTTTGCTTTTAGCGAAGTTCAATCTGGATACAGTTCTTAAGGCCGGTTACCCCCCGTCCTCTCTTCACACGATTAATGCAAGAAGGGCATACGCAAATGTTCTTGTTAGCAAAGGAGAATTTAAATTAGCTGCAGAGCAATATTCTGCAAACAGAACTGCTGTTGAGCAAAATAAAGATTTAAATGAACGATACCAAAGTCGCGGCAATCTTGATGAAATTACAGCATTTATTAACGCCCCCGATCTTGCGTTAGCGGAGGTTATAGCAAAAGATAACTTTGAGAGAACAGTTAAAAATCTTGGCCCCAATCATCTAAGAACCTATTGGGCGCAGTCTTATTTTGCAAGTACCCTTGAAGGCGCGCAGAAATATTCTGAGGCTAAGAATCTTTTTGATAAATCAGTTAATCAATTAATTGAACAGAATAGAAACGATTCTGAAAATCAAACGATTAGCATACGTCATCAAGAGCGCTTCTCCAGGGTGATTGAGTCATATATGAACACCTTGTTTAAAGCAAACCCCGAGAATTCCGCTGGCCCTGCTGCGCAAGCATTTATGTTGGCAGACTTTGCAAGAGGTAGTGTTGTTCAAAAAGCTTTAGCACAAAGTACCGCACGTGCAAATATCAAAGACCCAGTACTTTCAAATCTTGCAAGAAGAGAGCAGGATCTCCAAAGGCAACTTAATTCATTAAATGAGGTTTTGGTAGCGATATCTGCTGCATCAGCAGAAAAGCAGTTACCCGGAATTCAAAATAAGATGAAGTCAGATATTGATAAGTTAAGGGCAGAGCGAGATTCCGTAAAAAATGAGATTAAAAATAAATATCCAGATTATTTTGAGTTAGTTGAGCCGCAGCCAATTACAGTTGCTAGGGCTAGTAAAAACATTGGGCCAAAAGAAGTATTGGTTGCCTGGTATTTCGGTGAGAAAAATAGTTATGTTTGGGCTTTGCACCAGTCTGGCCTTGATTCTTTTGCTATCCTTCCTTTTAATAAAAAAGAAATTGCTGGCGATGTAGAAAGGTTACGAAAGGCCCTCGATCCTGGGGTTTCGACGGTTGATGAAATTCCTCCATTCGATGTAAATTTAGCTCATGCGCTGTATAACAAACTACTTAAGCCCATTGAAAAAAGCTTAGAGGGTAAAGAGTTATTAATTTCAATTCCACATGGAAGCTTGGGCCAGCTTCCGTTGGCAACGTTGTTAGTGAGTCCCATTAAGCAACCTACAAAGGGAGCAGAGGGCTTTACAGGTTATCAAAACGCGCCCTGGTTGATTCGTAAAATTGCTATTATTCAGCTTCCTTCGGTAAATGCCTTGGCTTCATTACGGTCTGCACCCGCAATAACGGTTGAGCGAAAAAGTTTTATAGGGTTTGGCGACCCTTTGTTTAGTAATGAGCAAGCTAAGCAAATTGACAAGCCCTCTACTCAGTTGGCGACTCGTGGGCGTCCACTCAATCTTAGAAATTCTCCAAAAACATCCAAAGTAAGTTCTGCAGAACTTGCACTGTTGCCCCGTTTGCCCGATACAAGTTTAGAAATTATCGAGATTGCTAAAGTTCTTAAGGCAGAAGACTCAGACATTTTCTTGCAGCGAAATGCCAGCGTAAAAAAGGTAATGAGCTCTGATTTGTCCAATCGAAAAATTGTGATGTTTGCTACGCATGGTCTAGTACCAGGTGAGTTAGACGGTTTAACGCAGCCTGCTTTAGCGATGTCTACCCCAACCTTAACTGGGGATCCGGACGATGGCTTGCTTACAGTGGAAAAGATTTTAGAGTTAAAGCTAAACGCTGATTGGGTAATCCTTTCTGCGTGTAACACAGCGGCTGGTGATGGTGGTGGCTCTGAGGCAATATCTGGTTTAGGAAGAGCATTTTTTTATGCCGGAGCTAGAGCCTTATTGGTATCAAATTGGCCCGTAGATTCAGTTTCTTCCCGTCTACTAATGACGGATTTATTTAAGAGGCAGTCTGACCAGCCTTCTTTGTTAAAAGCAGAGGCTTTACGCTTATCAATGTTGCAACTAGCAGATAAGGGCAATGCAAAAGATGAGAAAACAGGTAAAACCTCTTATGCCTACGGACACCCCTTATTTTGGGCTCCATATTCTTTAGTTGGAAATTAATCTTTACGAGGTAATTTATGCATAAAAAATGTTTACTTAATTCTATATTTGGTATTTTTCTTGCATTGATTGGCGCTGTGCCAAATCTTGTCTTTGCGGCGCCATTAATTACTTCAAAAGAGGCGGCACTACCTGCCGCAAGTGGGGCCTTAGCAACCCGAGGTATTTCTCGAGGCCCTGCTGTAAAACTTAATTCACCAGAGGCGGACACTCCAATAAGCTCCCCATTCGATTTTAAAGTGCTATTTGAAGCTAGGGGCGAAGGTAAGATTGATCCCAATTCAGTCAAAGTGGTTTACATGAAATCCCCCTTTGTGGATTTAACCCCGCGGCTAAAGTCAGCAATTACTCCAACGGGTATTAATTTCTCTAAGGCAGAAGTTCCACCTGGCACTCATACCATACGTATAACAGTAAAAGATATGGACGGCAGAGAAACAAATCAAGTTGTAACGATAGTGGTCAATAAATAATGAAATGTCCTTATTGTTTTTCTGAGGTAGATGAAGAAGCAGTAGCCTGTAAATTTTGTACTAAGGATTTATACCTCTTCAAGCCAATGATGAAGAAGGTTGCTGATTTAGAGCGCCAACTAGAGGACATTCCTGATCGCGATGCATATGAGCGACGAATTACTGAGCTCGAAGAGATGCTTAGCGAGCGCGAAGATGAGGTAGCAAAAGAACAAGGCACATTGTCTTCCCTCATAAAAAATATTGGGCTATACATTGTTATTCCCCTATTTTTGCTATTGATGGCCCATGCTTTAATTATTGTGGTGTATGACACAAAAGAGCTGTATCTCAGAATCATTTCTATGATTCTGCCCTTACCATTTGGATATGTCTTGTTTAAAGCCAAAAAGCGCTCTGTTTTTCCTTGGTTTATTGGAGTGGCTTTCCTGGCCATAGCCTCTGTAATTGGAATGAGCTGGATTACCTCTTTGGTAGATAAAACGCCAATACTTCCGCAAAATGCTTTTGAGTGGCGAGAGCTTCTTCAATATTCAGCAAGTATTGCATTCAGTTTCTTGACCGGCATGTTATTAGGCGGCACAGCATTTTTTGCAAGGCAGAGTAGGCGTCGCTCAACCCCAATCAATCCCCTCATCAAAGCAATTGCTTCGGGTTTAAGTGACGGGAAAATATCAGCCTCTAATATTGAAACTCTAATGAAACGTCTCCAAGGATTTTTTGGAACTGGAGTCGCTTTAGCAACAACAGCAATTTCGATCTATACCGGCCTAAAAGGAATTATTGGCGGCTAATTAGCGATGCCTTGACTGTAACTCTGACTGTCCTAAAATAGGGATGATTTCTTTAAATGCCTGCTTATTTGATTGGATTCTGATATGAGCCACTTTTTCCATAAATCTAAATTTCTAGCCTTGATAGCCACCTTGCTCTTGGGAGCGTGTGCAATGGGTGACAGTCCTACGGGTTCTCAAGATGAAATCAATCAGATTCAATCGCAGCTGCTAGGCGATATGCCTCTCCCAACAGGCGCCAAGATCATGGGCTCCGACTCTTTAATTATTGGTCGTGGTGATGGATGGGTTGGTCGTGTCAATATCAGTGCCCTGCAAGGCGCTACCGATGTGTATGCATTCTTTCAGTCAGAGTACCCCAAAGCGGGATGGACAACGGTGACTGCAACTAAAGCAAAAACAAGTTTCTTGGTATTTACAAAGGGTGATCGTACCTGCGCTGTTGAAATTAACGAGGGCTCGTTAGC
>JACCDM010646945.1_pt1 | contig 12693 bp, 9 predicted proteins | sample 7445851 | NCBI WGS metagenome assembly JACCDM01 (sample SAMN15323438, study PRJNA562643) | freshwater metagenome | isolation source: river surface water | place: USA:Blue River Watershed | collected 2017-08-16
AAAAATAATATCGACAGTGCGACAAGCAACAAGTTGTTGGACTCTTATAAAAAACATTTTCGATTTAAACCTGAGGTTGATTACATTTACATTCATCCCCGCCCCCAAAACCACGAAATGTTTTTTGCGGATCATTTTTCATTAAATAATAGAATATTAGAATCCATCGTGAAACAAGGGTTTAAGTCAGCAATTTCCCAATTAAGAAACTACAATCTTTAATTTGCGAATTGCATTTGGAGCTCCACACTCAAATGCCGAAGGCGATTTTGGATCAACGGCGTTAAATTAACAAATTTGATCCCATATATTTCATCCTCTATTCGGTGAACAACCGATGCCGAGACGGGAATCATTTTTTCTCTATTCCATTGTATGACGCCTTTTAAAACAGCTCCGCTTCCAATTTTTTTCGTATGCGGCCAAAAAATTCGGGCTCCCCCCGAGCTGATTTCGAGAACCTGGCAATTGAGTAAAATCTCAATATTTCGAATCGAAGATACAAAAAACTGAACATTCGCCCCAGCTGGTATTTTTGTTCGGAAGGCTGTTCTTCGATTTAAAAGATAGCAATTATGTTCCGGGCTGAGCTTCCACTCACCTCGATGAAATTTAAGCTTGGTCGACATAAAGTATCGATCAGAATCGACATAAAAAAGGCAGGTTACCTTACTCTCACCAGAGCCAGGTTCTCCGCCTTTTATTTTACCTCTTAGGGTTAAATCTTCATCGATTTGATAAGGAATAAACTGAAAAATTTGCTGAGAAGAGTTTTTTAAATAAATACTCTTCTTAGTCTTTATAAACTTTTGAAAGAGTTTTTTTCGATCTAACTTCGAAAAAATTCTTTCAAATGGAGATTTAACCATTGAACGCCTTCATAAGGACGTCAAATATAGGGCCAGAAACCACACCCAAAACAACTACCAAAACTGCAGAGATAATTATCGCAGCTCGCGTAGCATTCATTGATCGCTCTGCTTCTTCACTTTCACCATCTTTCATGTACATAACAACGATGGGTCTTAAGTAATAATAAACACTTATTACAGAGTTCAAAACACCCCAAACAGCGAGCCAGATTAAGCCCTCTCCAATGGCCGCAGAAAACATATAGAATTTTCCGAAAAAACCCACTGTTGGTGGTATTCCCGCGAGCGATAATAAAAATAGGGTCAGACAAAAAGCCATAACAGGATGTTTTTTTGCATATCCAGCCAAATCATCAATTTGAACAGACGAATTTTCATTTCTCTCCATGAGAGTAACAATCGCAAATGAGCCAATTGTCATTATTGAGTAAGCTGCTAAATAAAAGACAACTCCAGAGGCGCCAAAAGAAGAAGTATCACTAATCCCCGTAGTAATAACACCCACAAGAAGGTAACCTGAATGAGCAATACTCGAGTAAGCTAACATTCGTTTGAAATTATTTTGAATTATTGCTGCCATATTTCCAATAAGCATTGTGAGAACAGCAAGCCACTGAAGAATATCCAATAGATTTTCTGAACCGACCAATGATTTTGTTAAAATAATTCTCATGAACGCAGCGAAACTGACTGCTTTAATCGCCGTTGCCATATAAGTTGCATGAGGTGTCGGAGAGCCTTGATAAACATCGGGTGTCCAAGAATGGAAAGGAACGATCGACACTTTAAAACAAAATCCCAAAATAACCATCGTTATTCCAAAAAGAAAGATTCTCGATGAATCGATCAGTTCACCTGTCTTTGCAACAATCTCTGGCAAGTAAGTACTTCCCACGCTTCCAAATAAAAATGCAATTCCATAAAGAAAAATTGCAGAAGCAAAGCTTCCTAAAATAAAATATTTAATTGCTGCCTCTTTAGAAAGCTTCTGTTCATGTGACATTGCAATCAACAAATAAAGTGGCAACGACATTGTTTCAAGTCCAATAAAAACAACCAACAGATCTTGCGCCGACAACAAAATCAACATCCCAATGGCAGAGCTTAAAACTAAGAAAACTAGTTCAGAAAATTGATTCCCTGAAGTTGCAGGATTATCAAACATCAGCAGTAGGCCAGCGGCCGCAGCGATGAGTGCTATGAATCCCATCCATCGAGTCATACCATCAAATACTAAAGCTTGAGCAAATGCCGTGCTACCGGATCCTGATACAATCAACAAAAGAATAATAGCGGCAAAAATGCCCCCGAGACCTTGAATCAAAGTTGCCGCGGGGCTTTGTTCATTATTCCCTCTTAAAACTTTAACAGTGATAGGAACAATACTCGCTATGAAAAGTGCGATCATCGGAGAAACTAAAAGAATATCTCGAATACCAAAATTGATGTTCATTACTGGTTATCCTTTACTGAAGCTTGAATTTCTGAAGGCGAAGACTCTGATAAAACTGAAAGTGTATAATTATCCTTCATCTTTACGAGCTTATTAACACTCGCCTTTGAATAATCGAGGAATTGATTTGGAAATAATCCCATCCAAAAAACCATGATTATTAAGGGAGCCAACACAACCATCTCTCTCAGACTTAGGTCATGTAACGGGTGATGCTCATCTTTGACAAGCTCACCTTTTTCACCAAAAAACACTCTCTTAAACATCCAAAGCATATACACCGCTCCGAAGACGACGCCAGTTACAGCTATGTATGCAAATCCCTCAGCACCTGTGAATGTCCCTAGTAAAATCAAGAACTCTCCAACAAATCCATTGGTCATCGGCACAGCGATTGATGATAATGTAATAATAAAAAATGCAATCGTAAAAAGTGGAAGAACGGAAGCCAAGCCACCATACCTTGAAATTTCTCGGCTATGAGTTCTCTCGTAGATCATTCCAACCAACAAGAAAAGCGCACCTGTTGAAACCCCATGGTTTAGCATTTGATATAAACCACCTGAATATCCATATTCATTGAAAACAAATAGTCCGAGTAAAATATAACCCATGTGAGATACTGAAGAGTAGGCTACTAGCTTTTTAATATCCGGCTGAATCATTGCTACCAAAGCCCCATAAACAATTCCGATAGAACCAACTATCAGGAAAATCCATGACCAATGTTGCGCAGCCTCCGGAAACATTGGAATAGTCCATCTCATAAACCCGTAGGTACCCATTTTCAACATGACTCCAGCTAAAATAACAGAACCTGGTGTTGGAGCTTCAACGTGTGCATCTGGTAACCATGTGTGAAAAGGAAAAACAGGAACCTTAATAGCAAACGCGAGGGCAAATGCAAAAAACAGTAAAGTTTGTAAAGTAAAAAACTGATTTGCAACGAATGGAATATCCAGTTTATAAAAATCAAGAATACTTGCACTCATGTGCCCAAAAGCATCTTGAGTTAAGAACATCATGTAGATCATTGCTACAAGCATCAACAATGAACCGATCATTGTATAGATGAAAAACTTCACAGTCGCGTAGACTCTTCGAGCCCCCCCCCAAATTCCAACCATGAAATACATCGGAACCAGAGATAACTCCCAAAATAAATAAAAAAGAATAGCATCCATAGCCAGAAAAGTTCCTAGCATCGCTGTTTGTAGAACAAACAAAGCGGCATGAAATCCCTTAATTCTTTTATCTATCGAAGTCCAAGAACCCAAAATGATAATCGGAGTTAAAAAAGTTGTGAGCATGACCAACCATAATGAAATTCCATCAATTCCTAAAAAATAAGAAATTCCAAACTGCTCAATCCACGGATATTGCTCTACTAACTGCAGGTCAGCAGTACCAGAATTAAATCTCGATAAAATCGCCAAACTAAGAATGAACTCAATAATTGAAAATCCTAGGGCCAAGGGACGAATTGTATTTTCCTTTGGCCAAAAAGCTAAAATAATAGCAAACAAAATTGGGAGAAAAACAACTGCTGATAATAACATTTTTTACCTCATCAAAATGAAGGACAGAGTCACGACAATACCCAACGCAATATACATTGCATATTGTTGTATATTTCCGTTCTGAACTTCTCGCACAAAAGAACCGCCACCTTTAACAATATCCGCTACAACATACGTCGTCTTATCAATTACGTTTACATCAATATACAACCACAAGTCCTTGCTGAATTTGATGAGTGGATTGATGATGATTCCAAAGTACGCCTCATCAACAAAATACTTATTATAAATTAGTTTATGAAGACCGCTAAAAGTTTTTGCTAACTTCTCTGGCTTAGAAGGCGCTTGCACATAAAAATGGTAAGCTGTAAATGCAGAAACCGTTGCTAGCGCTACTGAAACTCCCATTAAAGCCCACTCGACGCTGGCTTCTGCATGTCCTGCTTCTACCGGAAGAATTGAGTGCTCAAGCCAACTTTCCCAAACATTGGGAATGTGTCCAAAAACATCTCCAATGATGTGAGGAATTCCGATCCAGCCTCCAATAACAGAAAGAACTCCTAAAACGATCAATGGAATAGTCATCGTCGCAGGAGATTCATGAGGATGAACTTCTTTTGGAACTCGACTTTTACCCCAAAAGGTTAATGCCATTAACCGGGTCATATAAAAAGCCGTCAACGTGGCTCCGAGCGCTCCCATCGCCCACAATGCCGTATGGCCATATGGAGAGTGGAAAGATTGCCAAAGAATTTCGTCTTTTGAAAAGAAACCCGCAAACGGTGGAATTCCAATAATAGCTAACCACCCCAAAAGAAAAGTTGTATGAGTGATGGGCATATATTTTTTTAAAGCACCCATTTTACGAATATCTTGTTCTTCATGCATCGCATGAATGACGCTTCCAGAACCTAAAAACATTAAAGCTTTGAAAAATGCGTGAGTCATTAAATGCATCATCGCTGCTCCAAAAGCTCCCACGCCACATGCTAAAAACATATAGCCCAATTGCGAAACAGTTGAATAAGCAAGGACTTTTTTAATATCCCATTGAGTAAGTCCTATTGTAGCTGCCAAAACAGCCGTCGAAGCGCCGATAATTGCAATCACCATCAAAGTATTTGGCGCCATCAAAAATAGACCATTTAAACGTACGATCATATAGACACCAGCTGTAACCATCGTAGCTGCGTGAATGAGCGCAGAAACGGGAGTTGGACCCGCCATCGCATCCGGTAACCATACATAAAGAGGAATTTGTGCTGATTTTCCAGTAGCTCCAATAAACAGAAATAAACTTCCCAAAGTCATAGCTCCCAGCCAAGCTGTCTCAGGAGATTTTGGGATAATACTTAAAAGCTCCTGAAAATTGAGTGTTCCGAAACTCACGAAAAGGATAAACATTCCTAAAATAAAGGCCGCATCTCCAATTCGATTTGTTACAAAGGCCTTCATCCCAGCCGCTGCTTTATCTTTATCGGTAAACCAGAAACCAATTAACAAGTAAGAGCACAAGCCAACCCCTTCCCAGCCAACAAACATTACTAATAAATTATCACCCAACACGAGCAATAACATATTAAATAGGAATAGATTTAGATATGCGAAATACTTTGCAGCTCCTTTGTCATGATGCATGTATCCGATACTGAAAAGATGAATCAGCGACCCAATTCCCGTGATAATTAAAATCATCACGACACTTATTGCATCCACAACAAAACCAGCATTGATTTTGAAGTTTCCCACATTGATCCATTCAAAGAATTGAACAGCTATTCGGCGGGACTCAGTAGGCAATGAAATCAACTCAAAAAACAAACTCACGGCTGCAACAAAAGAAATTCCAACGGCCGTGGTTGCAATAACTCCAGCTAAATTTGCGGAATGTTTTTTATATCGAAGCCCATTAATTAAAAATCCAACAAAGGGCGCTAAGATTAAAATGGCCATTAATACTGACTGCGACATGATTACCCTCTCAGCTGTTCGAAAAAGCGAATATTAACTTCTTTAAATCTTTTAAAAATCGAAACTGCGAGTGCCAAACCAACGGCAGCTTCAGCGGCTGCGATTGTCATCACGAAAAACACCATGATCTGACCTTCGATTTTCCCTGAATAATGACTAAATGCCACAAAGCTGACATTTACTGCATTTAACATCAACTCAATAGACATTAACAACACAATCGCATTTCTTCTAAGTAGCACTCCTGTCATTCCAATTGAAAAAAGGAGAGCAGATAATATTAAAAAATGTTCTAATCCAATTTCAGTTAAAAAATTAGTGCTTAACATGAGTGCCCCCTTTACTACGCGACAATGCGACAGCTCCTACCGCGACAATCAACAACAGCGCCCCAAGAGCCTCAAATCCAAATAAATATTGAGAAAATAGCAACTTTCCAAGAGCCTTCGTTTGATCTGCTTTCTCAGCAAGAGATTCCGCAGATTGAGACGGGATCAGTTGAGCTGACATTAAAATTGCTCCCACAAATAGTCCTGCCAAAAGCCCCACGGACCCCAGTTTAACGAGACCACTTACTTTCCCATGGGTAAAGGCCTGCAGTTCATGCTTCAAATCGAAAAGCATCAACACCATCACAAAAAGAACCATGACGGCACCCGCGTAAACGATTAACTGAACTCCTGCCAAGAAGTAAGCACCTAAGGTAACAAATATAGCCGAGACACCCACCATCGTTAAAGCCAGTGACAAAGCACTAAATACCGGATTAGGAACTAAAATAACAAACAATGCGCTCACCAAAGTAAGCACAGATATTATCCAAAATAAAATTGCATCTGGAGTCATGATTTTCCTCTCTATGAATGAGCAACAAAAATTACAATTGCAGTTAGAATTGTATTAAACAAAGCCCAAGGCAGCATTGTTTTCCAACCCAAATCCATAAGCTGATCATATCTAAACCGCGGCAGTGTCCAACGAACATGAATAAAGATCCACAAGAAAATGGCAAACTTTAAATTCCATGCCAGAAAATGAATGAAGCTAGTAAGAACACTTGCGCCAGAAGCCGACGAAGCAACACCCTGAGCCCATTGCAAAACTTCAGCGTAAGAAACGTATGGAATTGCCCAGCCACCAAAGAAGAATGTGATCATCAATGCAGATGCCACCATCATGTGGCCATATTCACCAATGAAAAATAGCAACATTTTAAATCCGCCATACTCAACGTGAAATCCCGCAACAAGCTCTGCCTCTCCTTCTGCCAGGTCAAAAGGAAGACGGTTAGATTCAGCAAAAGTCGCTGCAAAAAATATAATCGCCCCTAGAGGTTGAAAAAATATTCCCCAGTTTGGCAAAGCCATTTGATATTCAGATCCCATAAAAGTAAATGATAACAAGCCCTGCTGCGCTTGAATCATTTCCGTAAGATTGAAGGTACCATACATGAGGATGACTCCGACAATCGACAAGCCCAGAGCAAGTTCATAACTAATGATCTGTGCACTTGCGCGAAGAGCCCCTAATAACGAATATTTACTTCCAGAACCCCATCCCGCCATCAAAATGGAATATGCTGCTAATGATGAAACTCCCAACACGTAGACGATACCAACATTGATTTCAAATCCTTGCCATAAAAATGTATACGGCCCCCACTGTTGCCCAAACATTTCAAAAGCCTCTATATTTACAGGCGCTGACAAGGGAATTGAAGCAAAAGCGAGGGTTGCGGGCACTAGAGCTGCAACCGGAGCTGCGTAATAAAGTAATTTAACTCCTTTTGCCGGAACAAACTCTTCTTTAAAAAGGAACTTTACTGCATCGGCCAACAACTGCAAAAGCCCCAAAGGACCAACCCGATTTGGACCGAAACGATTCTGAATAAAAGCAGAACCCCGTCTTTCAAGCCAAACCAATATTGGCACGGCCTGGACCATTAAAAGAAAAACCACAACAAGTTTTAAACAATTGACTGTTATTTGAAAAACATCTTGTCCCATTTTAATCCCACTCTAACGCTTTAGATTTAACTTCCCAAAACAAACCAAAAATGAAAACTAATATAAAAACCATCATCGATAAGAGTACAAAAAGCCCCTCACCTGACATGATAAACTCCTTAAAGGTCGCGGCCCAAGGATACATAAAAATAATCTCAATATCGAATACAATAAACAAAATTGCAGTTAGGTAAAATTTTACTGAAATTTTTGTGTCCTTCTTTTCCTGCACAGGAATCCCACACTCATAAATTTCAAATTTTACAGGATCATAGCTTCTTTTCCCCAATTTCGATGCTATAAATAACAATAGACATCCGAATAAAATAACAAATATTGAAATAAATAATATTCCACCCAAAGGCATGCAGATTCCCCCGATGATTTTCATGGTTGTTGATTCGCTTAAGACTGTACTATCTCGACTCATTTTTTCCAAGAATAATGAATAGATAGATTAATAACTTTCTGCCATACTCTCGAGAATGAGCCAAAAAATAAGCAAACATAGTCTATCTCTCCACCTAGACTCCATTCTCGCTCGAGAAATGAGTTTAGGTCATAAGCACTTTCGCATCGTCGGAACTAGCTCTACAAGCGCTTGTTCTTATTTTTTGTCTGAAATATACACCAAAGAAATCAACTCATTGCCTCATCTTATTGTTACATCAAGTTCAACCGAGGCAATTAAACTTTCTCAAGCCATGGAGTTTTTCGACAACACGCGTGAAGTTTTTATTTTAAATGGGTACGATGTTTCGCCCTACTCTGGAATGGAAAATCGAGTGAGATCAGCTGCGGAAAGAATACAATTTCTTTATCGCGCTCAAAACGCTCTTCCTGGTCAAATTTTTATTGCCCCACTTCCTTACCTTTTACAAAAAACTTGTCCCTTTTTATTCATAAAAAACAAATCCCGAATCTTTAAAAATAAAGATTTATTACCTGAGGACCTTCATCTTTTTTTTCAATCTCTGGGTTATTTGTCATCGCCTGTAGTTGAAGATGTTGGTCAATATTCTGTGCGTGGGGGTATTGTTGATGTGTTTTCACCAGCCCACAATCTGCCAATTCGGATTGAGCTTTTCGGGGAAGAGATCGAGTCTATTCGGTTTTTCTCAACTCAAGATCAGAGGTCTCAGCAAAGCATTTCGCAGTTTCATTTAATACCAACTCGCGAATTCTTTCTAAATGACGAAAATATCGAGATGGTTTTAAACTCCCTTCGTAAAGATCTTGAAGGTAGGAGTTATGACAAACAGGAATCAGATGAAATATTCAGATCTTTAGTTCGTTATCAACTCATACCGGGACATGAATTTCTTCTTCCCTACGCTTACCCTCACCTTGATTCAGTCATGGACCATTTTTCATCTGAGTTAAATATCTGGGTAATGGACTCAATGAATTTTGAAAAGGACTCTGATGAGTTTATTTCAGATCTAAAAAGTGATTTTGAAAAATGCGAGAGTTCGATCGTTCGGCCTCATTTGAATAGTTTATTTTTCAACTCAGAAAATTTAACTTGGCCAGATGGCGCTCAAATATTTGAACTAAACAACATCGATACGACTTTTGACGAATCAAATTTATTTAAACCTACAAAAATAATAAATTACCCAACATTCTCACTTAATGAACTAAATCAAAGTTTATCTCTTCACCCTCCAGGAAGTGAAAATTGGCTGCGGCAACTTCATCAAAAACTTGAGACCTGGGCTAACGAACATTATCGCTTATTTCTGAGTGTAAAGAACCAAACCCAGGCTGAGAGATTACGACTTTTAATCGAGAAAATTGGCTGGAAGGTTGAGGTTGTAAAACACGAAGACTATCAATGGCAGGACTGGCTTCATGAACAGTCTCAGAGCGAGAGACTTCTTCACATTGTCCTACGCATTCTGCCAGAAAGCTTTCGCAATACAGAAGATAAAATTATTTTTCTAAGAGATGAAGATATCTTTGGTAAAAAACAACGATCCAGAGATTATTCAGCATCTGAAGAGTTTAATCATCAGGCAAAACGACTTGCGTTTGGGGATCTAAAACCGGGTGACTGTATTGTTCATGTGAAGCACGGAGTTGGAGTCTACGAGGGTCTGCGTGTAATGAATGTCGCCGGAGTTGAATCTGAGTTCATTCAATTATCCTATAAGGATAAAGACAAGCTCTACCTACCCGTGTATAGAATAGGTCAATTACAAAAATTTTCGGGACTCGCATCGACGACAGTTCTCGATAAACTGGGCGGCACAGGCTGGGAAAAAACAAAAACTAAAGTCAAAGCTCACTTGAGGGATCTTGCTTCGGAACTTTTAACTTTGTATGCAAAACGATCCGAGATGAAGCGACCCGCATTTAACCTCCATAAATCTGATTATGCTGCCTTTGAATCATCATTTCCCTATGATGAAACTGATGATCAATTAAGGGCTATCCATGACTTCAAAAGAGATTTGACCAGTGAAAAGCCAATGGACCGACTTGTCTGTGGAGATGTGGGCTTTGGAAAAACAGAAATAGCAATGAGGGCCGCTTTTGTGGCTGCTCATAATCAAAGGCAAGTTGTTGTTCTCGCGCCAACGACCGTTTTGTCATTTCAGCATTTTGAAAATTTTAAAAAACGCTTTCAGGGTTGGCCGATTGAGATTCGCGAGTTAAATCGTTTTGTTCCAAATGATCAGGCGAAAAAAACAATAGCAGATTTAAAAACCGGAAAAGTCGATATTATTGTGGGGACTCACCGTGTTTTGAGTAAAGATATTGAATTTAGAAATTTGGGTCTTTTGATCATTGACGAGGAACATAAGTTTGGAGTTGCTCACAAAGAAAGAATTAAAAAACTAAAAAACTCAGTCGATACGATGACACTTTCCGCGACCCCTATTCCAAGAACTTTGAATATGAGCTTAATGGGTATTCGAGACTTAAGTATAATCAATACGGCACCCGTTGACAGACTTCCGACTCGTACCTTCATAACAAAATTCGACGAAAATACGATTCGGAAAGCAATCGAATCAGAAATGTCGCGCGGGGGACAAGTTTATTTTATTCACAATCGAGTTCAGTCAATTTATGGCCTCGCTGATGAAATTAGGAAAATCGTTCCAGAAGCGAGGATTCGCGTTGGCCATGGGCAAATGGATGAGGAAGAACTTGAAAAGACGATGGTTGCTTTTTTCAATCACGAAGTTGACGTTTTGGTTTGCACGACCATTGTCGAGTCGGGAATGGATATCCCTCGAGCAAATACCATGTTTATTGATCAAGCGCAGATGTTGGGTCTCTCTCAGTTATATCAACTTCGTGGTCGAGTCGGAAGAAGTAAGCAAAGAGCTTACTGCTACTTAATTGTTCCCGATCAGAAAAAACTAGATAAAGATGCTCAAGAGCGTTTAAAAGTTCTTCAAGAAAATACAGCACTTGGAAGTGGAATCAAGATTGCTCAGTACGATCTTGAGCTGCGGGGAGCAGGAAATGTTTTGGGAGAAGAGCAGTCCGGACACGTAAATTCCGTGGGATATGAATTGTATATGGATCTTTTAAATGAAGCCATTCATGCCATAAAGGGCGAGCCACTAGATGAAATCGAGTTAGATCCAGAGATTAACCTTCGAATTCCTGCCATGATTCCTGAAAACTACATTAAAGACATTCGAATTAGACTCTCCTTCTACAAGGCTCTTTCAGATATTCGTTCTGAAGACGATCTGGATAAAATTGAATCAGAATTAAAGGATCAGTTTGGACCAATACCTGATGAAGCCATCAATTTAATGGGTCTTATGCTTATTCGAAGCTCTTGTCGCAAACTTGGTGTGCAAGACATCAGTGCCGGAGCCAAAAATATATCATTAAAATTTTCCGAAAGGACTTCTTTTAAGCCTGAAGTGGCTATTCAATTAGCAATGAGAGAAAATAAAAAATACTCAATCACTCCAGATAATCGCCTGAACGTCAGAATGAACAACATCACTTGGTCATCCACATATGAGGAAATTAATTATTTATTAAAGCTCATTTAAAATTCTAATTTTAAACCTGCTCCAAAGTTTGTATTCGAAGAAAAGTCAGGTCCGTCATCATTTGTTGACTGATAAAAAGAAACAAAAAGATCGACAAAGGCATTATTTAAATTAAAAGAATTTCGCGCATTAAAGGCCGCTTTTGAGTCTAACCAATTCATTTGAATGAGTCCCCCCAAATTAAATCCAAACCCAACATCAGACCGGCCACTTTTTTCCTCTCCTGTCTTTGCATATTCTAACCATTCCATTTGATATGCAAAACCCTTAAAATAGGGCGCAACATAGGGCTCTTCAAAGAGATTATCTAATATAACAGAAAGATAGAGTTCATATTTAGTGATATCGAGAGTTGCATCGGTGTCTGTTTGAGTCAGAAGTGAAACTCTTCCGTCATTAATTTTTGCCGTTCCAATTGTTCCACCGGTCTCTAGACCAAACAGTGAATTATTTACCTTGTATCCTGCCGTAATTTTTAAGAAGTCTAACGTACTTGACCCAAAAAGTTCTTCATATGAGCTATCATCAATTTTTGAAATATAGTTTTCAGGATAATACTGCTCTAAACCCAACGAAAAAACAAAAGACCCAAATGGTCTTCTTTCGCGAAAGGTCGACAAAGGGTCCGGTAAATATATCGCATCTACCTTACCATCTCCAGAGAATGAATCAATCTTGCCAACAACAGCAGACTCCTCTATAGAACTTTTGTTCTGAGTCTCATGAACTTCCTTAACTTCATCTAATGTTAAGGGTTGAACAAAATCAGTATTTTCAGCCGAGCTTGTCGATTGTTTTTCATTGGCTGTGTTCACGTCAATGGCAGACATCTCATTTTCTATG
>JACCDM010352600.1_pt1 | contig 12689 bp, 11 predicted proteins | sample 7445851 | NCBI WGS metagenome assembly JACCDM01 (sample SAMN15323438, study PRJNA562643) | freshwater metagenome | isolation source: river surface water | place: USA:Blue River Watershed | collected 2017-08-16
GGAAGTATATGAGCCGTTTTTAATTCAAGAAGGATTTTTAAAGCGCACCTCGCGTGGGCGTGAGGCAACAGAAAAGGCCTATCATCACGTGGGAATTGCTCCTAAAGCGCAAACCGGGACTTTATTTTAATGGCATGCGCGTAATTTTTATTTTTTTACTAATCGCACATGGCTGCTGGGGACAAAAAGTCCAGTCTGTAGATGTAGTCATCTATGGCTCAAACGTAAGCGCCCACCTAGCTGCCCATGCGGCTAAAGTTGCGGGTAAGAAAACACTTTTGATTTTACCACAATCGAATGAGGAACTTGCTGTTTCGAACCAGCCACCCCGGTCCGAGATCAAAGGTTTAGCTTGGGATTTTTACCGAAGGCTAGGAAAAGAAGTTGGTAAATTTGATGTTTTTGAAGCGTCAAATGTGGCCAAAAATCAAGTACTGGCCAGCTATCAAAAGCAATCCGAATACCTTGTTTTGGAGGGAATGCACGTGCAAGAGGTGCAAACAAGTGAGTCTCAGATTCACCAATTGACGCTTTCAGATAGTAAAGGATCGCGAATAGTGAAAGCAAAACAAGTGATTGATTGTAGTCTACATGCGGAGTTGCTCGCGAAGGCTGGTTTTGCGGGGGATGGTACCAACAAGCACCTTGAAAAATCAAAAATTAATTGGAACAACGCGCAGGCGCCCATATTTATGCTCACGCAGGTAGATGAATCGACTGCGCTAAATGCAATTCAAATAGCAGTCATTCGGGCATTGGAAGCCTTGCAGAAAGGTATTTCAGTGAGCGAGGTCAAAGAAGAAGAAATCCAGCGCTATTTTAAATTTAATCCCAGGATGGATGGGTCACGTCCCGATATCTTAATCGATGACGCGAATCAATCCATGGTTGAGATTATTGGGCCATGGAACAAAGTCGCGGATAAAATTAATGGATATGGGGAGGGGTATTTATCTACTTTTTCTAACGATGATTTAGGAGCGCGCGTTCGTTTTAACTCTCGTACACCTATGAAAGGAGTTTATCAAGCGTATTATTTTTTACCCAAATCACTGGGTGCTACGACGATCCAGTTGGAGGTCTATGTAGGAAAGACAAAATTTCCAGTAGCCTTGAAATTAACAGAAGAGATGAAATCAGGATGGGTTTCGCTCGGAACATATACCTTTGCAGATCCCGTTACTGCAGATGTTTTAGTCTACACAAAAAATGCCAAAGGCTTAATCACCGCAGATGCAGTTCTTTGGGTTCATCAAAACTAGCTAATTATGAAGAAACATTTTTTTTTACTTGTATTCATTGGCGTAAGCCTGCATGCCATGGCCCAATTGACTTATCCAAAAACGCGTAAAGTAGATCAACAAGATCAATATCATGGGGTTTCCGTGGCAGACCCCTATCGGTGGTTAGAAGATGATAACAGTGCTGATACTAAGGCGTGGGTAAAGGCTCAAAATGAAGTGAGTTTTGGCTATTTAGAAAAGTTGCCTTTGCGCGAAGCATTCAAAAAACGGATCGAAGTGTTGAGTAATTATGAAAAGTTATCGGCACCTACACGTCGTGGGGAATGGTTCTATTTTTATAAAAATTCAGGATTGCAAAATCAATCGGTACTCTATCGCCAAAAAGGCCTTAATGGTACGCCCGAGGAGGTTTTAGATCCCAATAAACTATCCTCTGATGCCACTACACGCTTAACTGTATTTAGCTTGAATAAAGATGGCCGCTATGCGTGCATTGGGTTGAGTAAGGGAGGAAGTGACTGGCAGACCTATACGGTGCGTGATATGGAGACGGGGAAGGATTTAGCCGATGAAATTCAATGGGTAAAAGTCAGTGGAGTAGCCTGGAAGGGTAATGGCTTTTATTATTCCCGTTACCCGGCGCCCGCAGCTGGAAAAGAGTTAAGTACGAAGAATGAGAATCACCAAGTTTGGTTTCATACCGTCGGGACTTCACAAGCGCAGGATCGCTTAGTCTATGAGGATAAGCGCAATGGGCAACGTTTTCATACAGTAAGCACCTCGGATGATGAGAAATTTGCCTATTTAACGATAAGTGATCGTGGTAAGGGATTGGACGGAAATGCACTTTGGTTTATTCGCACCGATGTTGTCGGCGATGTATTTCGTCCGATTGTTGCCGAGCCTTCACAGTTTCACTATTCAGTGGTAGATAATGATGGTGACCGATTAATTTTACAGACAAATGATGGGGCACCCAACCAGAAGTTAGTTGACGTAAATTTAGCGAAGCCAGAAAAGTCAAATTGGAAGCCTCTTATTCCTGAGCGAGCGGAGCCTTTGCAATTTGCATCAACGGCTGGTAATCGCTTGTATTTAACCTATTCAAAAGATGTTACCTCCCGGACATTGATTTACAATTATAATGGGATCGCACTTGGGTCTGTTCGCTTACCCGGATTAGGGAATGTAAGTGGTTTTCAGGGCAAAAAGGAAGATACATATGTTTTCTTTACGTATTCATCATTTAATTTCCCACCCACGGTTTACAAATACGAAATTGTTCAAAATACGAGTAAGGTATTCCAGAAGCCTAAATTAGCCTTCATACCAGAAGACTACCAGGTTACACAGAAATTTTACACAAGTAAGGATGGCACACGAGTTCCAATGTTTATTGTTAGTAAAAAAGGATTGGCGCTGAACGGAAAGAATCCTACGATTTTGCATGGGTATGGTGGATTTAACATTAGCTCGACGCCAAGTTTCACGGCGAGTTTGATGGCTTGGTTGGAGAAAGGCGGCGTATATGTACTGGCTAATCTGCGTGGTGGAAGTGAATACGGCGAAAAATGGCATGAGGCAGGCATGAAGCTCAAAAAGCAAAATGTGTTTGATGATTTTATCTATGCAGCCAAGTATTTGATTCGTCAGAAATATACATCGGCAGCCTATTTAGCTGCTTCGGGTCGATCAAATGGAGGCTTGTTGGTAGGAGCAGCGATTAATCAGCATCCCGAATTGTTTGGCGTTGCATTACCCGGAGTGGGTGTGATGGATATGTTGCGTTTCCAGAAGTTCACTATTGGGTGGAACTGGATTGCAGATTATGGTTCAAGTGATAATGCCGAGGAATTTAAGGTCTTGTATAGCTATTCTCCCTTGCACAACATTGAAGCGAAAGCCTATCCTGCCACCTTGATTACCACGGCGGATCATGATGACCGCGTGGTCCCGGCACATTCATTTAAGTATGCGGCAACTTTACAGGAAAAAAATACGGGTAAAAAACCTACGATCATTCGGATAGATACAAACAGTGGTCATGGATCAAGTAATACGGCCAAGTTGATTGAACTAACCGCAGATATGTATGCCTTCGCATGGGCGAATATGGGAAATTAAAAAACCCCGAGCGTAAGCTCAGGGTTTTGACTTAGACGGATTTAATCTAATGCCCCAGGCCTTCGGCCTGGGGTTTTTTATCTAATCAACTTTAACTCTTTGTACAGCTCCATCGGCACCTTGGCTAACTCGTATAAAGTATACACCTGCACCAGCTTTCTTGATGTCGATTTGTCCTAGGTAATCTCCTTGGAAATCTTTGATTTGCTCATTCGCTAATTCTTTACCGTTCACATCCATAACTGAGATTGTCACGTTTCCTTTTTCTGGGGCGTTGAAATCTACACTTATTTTTCCATTGAAGGGTTTGTTAGGAATAGCATGTAAGCCATGAATTGTTTTCGATTCATTGGCTGACATTTCTCTACCCATTTTGGCCAGTTTCAAGATGCGTTTTCCGGGGCCATCGAGTTGAATGTCAAATTTTTCATCCAAGCCTTCTGGACCACCTTCGCCACGGAAAATCATTACATTTCCTTCCTTTCCGTGAAAATCAGGGGCATCAGGTTTGCGCGGATTCATTCCTGGACCTACGCGGCGGATAATCACATGCTTGTCAGGACCGCCTTCCATGCCACCTTCGATGTCTTCGATAATGACATTTCCTGGTTTATCATTACCGCGTGTATGACTCTTGCTTACGTCTACGCGAACGATTTTTTTCTTTCCACCTGAGGCAGAAATATTGATGTCTAATGAATCACTTAATTTTTTTACCTCAGCATCAGCTTGATCTAGGTCGCTAAATTTTTTTTCGATGATGCGTTCTTTGCCATTCTCGTTGATAACGATTTTAACCATGGCTTCTTTTTTTTCTTGTGCAAAAGCGGCAGTGGATAGACCAGCGGCTAAGGCGGTGATGAATAGATGTTTCATATGTTAGTTTTTTAATCTGGAGCAAACTTACGAAATGGATTTTAAACCTGTTTGTTAAGAAGTGTTAAGGCCACTTTTTTGCTCGCGGCATTTTAATAAATTTGTGCTTTCTAATTTTGTCATACATGACTCAGTCAAAAATCAGGTGGATTATCGGCTTCATGACCCTCGCCTTAGTGGGTTTGATTGCATTTCAAGCCTATTGGCTCGGGTTCATGCTCGAAACCAAAAAAGAGCAATTCGCTGCCGATGTTCAAGATGGCTTAGCTCAAGTAGTCCGAAAATTAGAGAAACAGGAACTTGTAATGCTCGCGCAACGGCATCAAACCTACGTGGGACAGCAGCAAAAGATAAAGGAACTAGCTGCCAAATTAGCTGCCAAACCTAAACCTGTTTCCAAACCAAGGCAGGAAGCGATATCAGAGGAGGATCATCCAGAAGTAGCATTTATTGGTCCTGAGGGAAATTTGCGAAGCCCTAGAGGAGCCATTCAAAATGAAGTGCGATCCGATATCATGTATGTACGCAAATCTTTTTTGTTGCCGAATGGTCAAATAGCCGAGATAACTGAAGAATACCGCGTGGACGTAGATCCAGAATTAGAAATCCAAAGGCGTTTGCAAGAGGACCAGCAACTAGCTGATTTATTCAATCCGCGTTTGACGCAAAAGATGAATGAAGAGCAAAAACTAAAAAGAAAATTTAAGGAGGTTAAACGGCGCTTTCGAAAAAGAAACGTGTCTACCTTAGTTGCGAATACTAAGCTTTCGAAAAAACAGAATGTTCCTGCCGACTCTTTTGCGAAAAAAGATGTTGACAAGGTGATACGCAAAACAGCGTTAGCTAAAGAAGTTTTTGCCGATTATTTATTCAAAGAACGTCCTATTACAGAGCGCGTGGAGCCACATTACATCGATAGCCTCGTTCGAAAAGAGTTGGCCGCCAAACAAATCAATTTGGGTTTTGTGTTTGGGATTGGCCCTGCGAATCCTAAGCCAACCAGCGATTGGATATACACCTCTCATGCCAGTATTAAAAAGCAAAAATCTCAGTTTGTTGCCGCCTTATTCCCCAATGACCTACATGCCTCGGGGCAATATTTACATGTCAATTTTGCTGATACAAATGGGTTTATTTGGCAAACCATGGGATTGAATTTAATGGGTTCAGGGGTTCTACTCCTGATCATGATCGGTTGTTTTTACATTGCGATGATGACCATTATTAAGCAAAAGAAATTGGCCGAAATCAAAAATGATTTCATCAATAACATGACGCATGAATTTAAGACGCCAATATCTACGATTTCACTGGCTACCCAATTGATTCAAGAGGAACCACAAGCGGCCAAAAGCGAATCGATTTTGAGGTATTTGGGGATTATAAAAGATGAGAATATTCGCTTGGGCCAACAAGTCGAACGGGTACTTCAGACGGCTCAAATGGAGCGCGAGGAGATTGTATTAAAGAAGAAGTCCATTGATATTCACGCCTTGATTCAGCAAGTTGCGGATATGAACGCGCCGCTACTTCAAACACATCAAGGAGCATTAGATCTTCATTTGGATGCAGATTTACACCAACTTGTTGCCGATGAGGTGCACCTCGCTAATGTGTTGAATAATTTATTAGATAATGCCATTAAGTATAGTCCGGAGGCGCCATGCATCGATATTGAAACGCGTTCTGATGCACTAGGTATACACATTCAAGTCAAAGACCAGGGGATGGGGATGCAAAAAGAAGTACTGTCGGCTGTTTTTGAGCCATTTTATCGCGTGCCTACAGGTAATGTTCATAATGTCAAAGGTTTTGGATTGGGCTTGAGTTATGTAAAGAAAATTGTGGAGGCACATGGAGGTAACGTGCAAGTAAATAGTAAGTTAGGAGTAGGAAGTACCTTTGAAATAACGATACCATATGGCACAAACGACTAACATTTTATTAGCAGAAGACGATCCTAACTTAGGATTGTTATTGGCCGAATTTTTGAAAAAGAAAGGATACGCCGTGACGTGGGCGCAGAATGGTGACGAGGCTTTAGATTGCTTCGTGAAAGGATCTTTTGATTTATGCGTTTTGGACGTCATGATGCCCAAGAAAGATGGGTTTTCGCTCGCGAAAGATATCCGTGCTACCCACCTGGATGTTCCCATTATTTTCTTAACTGCCAAAGCCATGGAGGAGGATACGCTTCAAGGTTTCAAAGTAGGTGCCGATGATTATTTGACTAAACCATTTTCCATGGATGTGCTCGTTGCACGCATGGAAGCAGTCTTGCGGAGGACCCAAACAGACAAAGTAATTCCAAGTTTAGCAGATGAAATTTCCTTGGGAGAATTTACGTATTGGCCCCAAAAGATGAAGTTGATTCGTTTCGGGGAAGAGCAAAAATTTACACCCAAAGAAAACGAGTTGATGAAGTTGTTATGCGAGAACTTAGGCCGACCGGTTTCTAGGTCCTATGCATTGAAGTTAATTTGGGGCGATGATACCTATTTCAATGCGCGTAGCATGGACGTATATATGACTAAGTTGCGCAAGATGCTAAAAGAAGACCCTCGCGTACAATTAGTAAATTTGCACGGCGAGGGCTTTCGACTGAGTATTGAGGGAATTAGTTAATGTGCGTATAGCCTGTATATGGCACTAAAACCGCTGGTATTTTGATTCCCTCTGGTGTCTGATTATTTTCTAAAATAGCTGCCACGATGCGTGGTAACGCTAATGCCGATCCATTCAAGGTATGACACAAGATTGATTTTCCGTCAATCTTAGTTCTTAATTTTAGTCGGTTTGCTTGGTACGTTTCAAAGTTTGAAACGGAGCTTACTTCTAACCACCGACTTTGTGCTGCTGACCATACCTCCATGTCATACGTAAGCGCAGATGTAAAGCCCATATCGCCACCACAAAGTCTTAATACGCGGTAAGGTAATTCAAGTTTTTGTAAAATGCCTTGTACATGCAGGGACATTTCTTCCAGCGCGGCATATGAATTTTCAGGCTTTTGAATCTGAACAATTTCAATTTTGTCGAATTGATGTAGGCGGTTTAAACCACGGACATGGGCACCCCATGATCCAGCTTCGCGGCGGAAGCAAGGTGTATGCCCTACGTTTTTAATCGGCAGTTCTTTTTCATTGACAATTACATCACGGTATAAGTTTGTGATGGGCACTTCGGCCGTTGGAATTAGATACAAACCTTCCGCTTGGGTGACGTACATTTGGCCTTCTTTATCAGGCAATTGCCCTGTACCAAAACCTGAATCTTCGTTAATCAAGATGGGTGGTTGGATTTCATAATATCCAGCCTGTATCGCTTCATCTAGAAAGAAATTAATCAATGCACGTTGTAAGCGGGCGCCTTTTCCTTTGTAAACGGGGAATCCGGCCCCTGTAATTTTATTTCCAAGGTCAAAGTCGATGATGTCATAGTCTTTGATAAGATCCCAATGCGGTTTAGCGGCTGCATGTAGCGTGGGTATTTGGCCCCAGCTAAGGACAACTTCATTGTCTTCAGCCACTTTCCCTTCAGGCACAGAGCTATGGGGAAGATTGGGTAGCGTAACCAATAGATCAGTTAACTCTTTGTCTGCGACACGTGCCGCTTCTTCCATGACTTTGATTTCGCCCTTTAGCGCGGCGGTTTCCGCACGTTTCCCTTCGGCTAACTCTTTTTGTCCAGATTGCATGAGTGCCCCGATTTCCTTGGCGGTTGCATTGGATTTTTCGAGTGCTTGCTCGGCTTGTTGGAGTAAAGCCTTTCGCTTGTCATCCATAGCAATGAGTTGAGCCACGATTTGAGCGGCGTCTTTCACATGCTTTTTTGTTAAGCCCGCAATCGTAAGTTCCGTGTTTGTTCGGATAAATGGAATCGTTAACATGGCGTTGGTTTAGAAAAGTCCTTCGTTCAATGCGTTTAATGCGTCATTTTTATGTTTAGCATCCACTAATAGTGAAATGTTATGCTCAGATGCACCATAGGAAATCATGCGGATTGGAATGTTTTTGATTGCGTCCAATACTTTGATGGCAATGCCTTCTTTGTCGGCCCAAAAATTACCCACGATACAAATAATGACTTGATCATTATCTGGATCTTCTAACTCGGCAAACTCGCGTAATTCACGCATGATGGCATCGAGGTTTGCAGTTTGATCAATGGTCACCGAAACCGAAACTTCGGAGGTTGTGATCATGTCAACTGGCGTTTTGTATTTTTCAAAAATTTCAAAAACCCGCTTTAAGAATCCATATGCATTCAACATGCGCGTTGAGTGAATGTAGATGGCAGTTATGTTATCTTTTGCAGCGATCGCTTTAATTTCAATATCCGTCGACTTTTCAGAAATCAATGTTCCAAAAGCGCTTGGTTCCATGGTATTCTTTAAGCGCACGGGAACACCTTTGATTTTCGCCGGTGTGATTGTACTTGGGTGTAAGATTTTGGCACCGAAGTACGCCAATTCAGCTGCCTCTGCAAAGGATAACTCACGAATAGGGAAGGTGTTCTTAACGATCCGAGGGTCGTTGTTGTGCATCCCATCTATATCCGTCCAGATTTGAATCTCATCTGCTTGAATAGCTCCACCGATGAGTGAAGCGGTATAATCGGAACCACCTCGTTTAAGGTTATCCACTTCGCCGGCTGGATTCCGACAAATAAACCCTTGCGTAATGAAGATTTGCTTATCCTTTACTGGGGCTAGTGTAGCGGCAAGTTTTGTTTCAATTTCAGCCATAATGGGCTCATTATCAGCGTCGATAACCATGAAGTCTAATGCTGGCAGGAGTGTTGATTGAACTCCTTCCTCTTGCAGATACGCTTCGAAAATTTGCGTCGAAAGCAATTCTCCCAAGGCCACCATTTCTTTTTCTTGTTTCACCGTATAAGGTACGGTGGCAATCAAGCTATCGATAAAATTAAATTCTTTGGATACGATGGCTTGGCCATTACCTAAACCAGCAGGAGTTTGATACAAATCGCGTAAGAATGCATCGTAATGTGCGCGTAGTGCGGCAGCCTTTGCATGGGCCTCGGCTTGATTTTGCGCGATCAATGATTCTGAAATGGAGAGCAACGCATTGGTACTTCCAGATAAAGCGGACAAAACCACAATTTTTGGTTTACCATCCGCTGTAATTAATTGACGAATCGACTGCATTCTTTCAGGCTTCCCTACGGACGTCCCACCAAACTTCCAAACTTGCATCATACTACTATTTAATTTATTGCTAACATTTTAATCGCCGTAATGGCTGCTTCATCTCCCTTATTTCCATGTTTTCCGCCTGCGCGATCCATCGCTTGTTCCTGCGTATTAGGTGTTAAAACGCCAAAAATAACGGGTTTATTATATTTTAAACTCACATTTGTAATGCCATCAGCTACGGCTTGGCAAATGAAATCAAAGTGACGCGTCTCTCCTTGGATGACACACCCAAGGCATATCACGGCATCGATATCTTCACGTTGCGCTAATTTCTGTGCACCTAAGCTTAGCTCAAAGCTACCTGGTACTTGAATACTTACGATATTTGCTTCCTGCGCGCCATAGGTGAGCAAGGTTTCATAAGCCCCCGTATACAATGCATGCGTTACCTCGGTGTTCCATTCGGAAACGATGATGGCGAATCGTTTCTGGCTGACATCTGGAAGATGTGCCGTGGAAAAATCGCTTAAGTTTTTTAATGCTGAAGACATGGGCTATGCTTAAAAAAAGAAAGGATAAAAGCGTAAGCTCTTATCCCTTCATGTCATTATCTAATGTATTTCTTATTCGGAGATAGAGCTTTCTAGGAGCGCTTTGTATTTCTTAGCTGGGATCGACTCAGATGATTGTGGATATTTTTCCGTGATCTCTGTGTAGGTCGCTAATGCCTCTTTCGGTTGCTTATTAGCCTCATATGCATTCGCTAATTTCAAAAGATAGGTCGGCGAAAAGAATTTGTTAGCCTTATACTCAGCTGCTTTTTGATAGTATTCAATGGCATCAGCGTATGACTTTTTCTCAGAGTAAGCATCGCCAATTAGTGAAAGCGCACGTGCTTGAACTAATAAATCACCACTTTCAAAATTCTTTAATTTCTCAATTGCTTGGTCGTATTTTCCTTGTTTAATGAAGGTAATACCTAAATATAAATCAGCCAAATTTTGTGCGTTTCCACCAAATTCGTCGGATACTTTCGCAAGGTCCTTGGCCGCTGTCGCTAATGAATCTGATTCAAATGCATAAACTGCTTTGTACAATTTTTTCTCTCCTTCAGTCGCCTGGTTATTTTGATACCAGTTGAATCCGAAATAGCCCACAATCACACCGATCACCGCAATGACTGCTATAATTACAGAAGATTTATTTTTTTCAAAAACATCGGTCACCTTCGTTAACTCTTGCTGAAGAGCTTCTGGGCTTTCAATAATTTCAATCGATTCTTTTGTTTCTTTCTTTGCCATACGACTAATAAATTCTTTTTAAAGGACTGCAAAATTATAAAATCTCTGCCATTTATATCAATGTTAGTGGAATCTTTTGCTTTTTATTTTCCAAATTGTGAGTAAATGTGGGTAAATCATTTGTTTAGAAGTTAAATTACAAGCAATGGCATTTAATCGCCTAGATCAAATAAAAAAATTAGCAGGCCCGTTTGACCTATGTGTCATAGGGGGTGGCGCCAGCGGAGCTGGTGTTGCGCTCGATGCTACTTTGCGTGGATACCGGGTTTTATTAATTGAAAAAGGCGATTTTGCGGTTCAGACTTCTTCTAAGTCAACAAAGCTTGTACATGGAGGCGTTCGCTACTTGGAACAAGCTGTGAAGAAACTGGATTGGCAGCAGTTTAAAATGGTTTATAAAGCCTTGCATGAACGTAAAGTATTGTTGCGCAATGCCCCATTTTTAGCCAAACCGCTAGCCTTACTAACACCTTGCTATACGTGGTTTGATCGCATCTATTACCGGATTGGAATGTGGATGTATGATCGGATAGCCGGCAGTACGAATTTGGAACCAAGTCGGGGATTAAGTCCGCGCCAAATGAAGGAGATTTGCCCCACATTGGACATGCACCACGTACGTGGTGGCGTAATGTATTCCGATGGGCAATTCAATGACGCTCGTTATGCGCTTGCGATTTTACAAGCGGCCGAAGCCGCTGGCGCTTGTATTTTAAACTATGCAGCATTGGATTCATTTGTCCATTCGCCTAAGAGTTTGAAAATCAAAGAGGTTTGTTGGACAGATGTACTCTCGGGTCAAACGCATCAAACGCCGATTAAGGCCGTAGTAAATGCCACAGGTCCTTTCACTGATCATGTGCGTGCCTTAGCAAACCCGAAATTAAAGCCTCGGATGAAAGTTAGTCGCGGGGCGCATATAGTGTTGTCGGCAGATTTCTGGCCTGGCACCACGGCTTTATTAATTCCTAAAACGGATGATGGTCGGGTAATTTTTGTTATTCCATGGCGGGACTATGTGTTAGTGGGCACCACGGATGACCCTGATTCGCTTTCTGAATCACCAGAGATTTTCCCTGCGGAAATGGATTATTTATTGGATTACTTTAACCGCTATTCAACGAAAAAGGCTTCTTTAAAGGATATATCTAGCACTTTTGTAGGCCAGCGCCCCTTATTGCAGGCTGCTCTAGATAGTACTTTGGCGACCGATACGAAATCGTTGGTTCGAGATCATGAGGTTGAAGTAGATGGCCGGAGTAAACTCGTGAGTATCATGGGGGGTAAATGGACTACCTACCGAGTGATGGCAGCAGATACCATGGATGAATTGGAACGAGAGGTGTTGCATCAGCCGGTCAAAAAATGTGAAACGCAAGACCATGTATTAGTGGGCGGGCAAGAAAGTGAAAAGCCAAGATTTATGTCTGAAGCAGAAAAATTGTCGCCTGACATTCAGGAGCACCTGTGGTCCACCTATGGATCCCAAGCCTTTGCGATCTTGTCGGGTGATCTAACCCGTTTGCATCCTGAATTGCCATATGTAGAAGCAGAGTTAGCCTACTTGAAAATGCATGAAATGGCGACTAGCTGGGACGATGTCCTGCTGCGTCGCTGGGGAATTGGTCTCCGAAGTGCTCGATTGGCAGCGGAAATTAAGGCCACAAAAAAAGAGGCTTTCGCCTCTTGATTAATATTCGTCTTCGTTAAAGAAGAAGTCATCCTTAGTAGGGTAGTCCGGCCAAATTTCTTCGATGCTTTCGAAAGGTTGTCCGTCATCTTCTAATTCCTGTAAATTTTCAACTACTTCTAGTGGAGATCCGGTGCGGATCGCGAAGTCAATTAATTCATCTTTGGAAGCTGGCCAAGGCGCATCTTCTAAATAGGAGGCAAGTTCTAGTGTCCAATACATATGATTTGTAATTTTAGTATTTCAAATTGATCTGTGTGCAAAAGTAAAATAAAAATATATTTATAAAAGATTTA
>JACCDM010865459.1_pt1 | contig 12677 bp, 14 predicted proteins | sample 7445851 | NCBI WGS metagenome assembly JACCDM01 (sample SAMN15323438, study PRJNA562643) | freshwater metagenome | isolation source: river surface water | place: USA:Blue River Watershed | collected 2017-08-16
CGAGAAAGTAGAGTGTGGACCCTCTCACAAGGGTGTTATCTACATCGAAGAAGGCAGCTCTTTGAGCGGTGAGTGCCATGTCACTACCCTAGCGAAGAGAGCATGAGAGCGACGCTTTATGCTTATCTCCATGAGTTCCACCGTTTATGTAATTCGCCATGGCGAGGTAGAGAATCCGCAGAAGATCCTCTACGGACGTCAACCTGGTTGGCGACTTTCACAACGTGGACAGGAAATGGCAAAGGTAGTTGGCGAATGGTCAAAGCCTCTCAATATAGGCGCCTTACACGTGTCACCATTGCAACGAGCACAAGAAACGGCAGCGCCAATAGCTGATGTACATGGAATCAAGATTCATACCGATGAGAGGCTTATTGAGGCAGCCAATGTTTTTGAGGGAAAATCTTTTGAGTTAGGCAGTGGCGTGTTAAAGCACCCTACTGCATGGCGCCATCTCTACAACCCATGGAAGCCATCGTGGGGTGAGCCCTATGAAGAACAAATCTCAAGAATGTTAGCTGCAGTATTTGACGCCAAGAAGGCTGCAGATGGAAAAGATGCCATTGTTGTTTCGCATCAACTTCCTATCTGGATTTTACGAAGTGCCGTAGAAGGACGAAGACTTTTGCATGATCCACGTAAGCGCGAATGCACCTTGGCTTCTGTGACCGGAATTCATTTTGATGATGAGGGAATGATTTCTGGTACTTCATATCTAGAACCTGCACGTCACTTGTTACCAAAGAAATAAGATGAAGAGATATATACCCATCGTGATTGCAGCGCTAGCGCTGACTGGATGTGGAACAAGTGGAACATCGCAAGCCGAAGAGAGTTTTATTGCAGGTAGCGGTGCGGTAACCACCATTAAAGAAGGCTCTCGTCAGAAAGCGCCAGAAATTTCTGGAATGACTTTGAGCGGTGAAAATTATTCGTTCCCTGGTGGCAAAGTTGCAGTGGTAAATGTTTGGGCATCTTGGTGCTCACCATGTCGCGCTGAAGAACCAGCGCTATCAGCGCTGGCAAAGAAATACACAGATGTTGCTTTTATCGGGATTTTAACTCGCGATAACCCAGTGAATGCAGAGGCATTTGCGCGCAATCGCGGTATTCCTTATCCAACAATCATCGATGACTCAATTTTGGTTGGCTTCAGTAAGTCACTACCTGCCAATGCGATTCCTACTACCTTGGTTATCGATCGAAATGGTTTTGTTGCAGCCCGTGTTTCAGGTGCTGTTACAGTCGCATCACTCACCAAACTCATCGAGGATGTGAGCGCAGAATGAGGGAATTTGTCGTTAATCATCTCCTTGATGGATTTCTACTGACTGCCTTTCCTATTGCAGTAGTAGCTGGAGTAATTTCCTTTGTCTCACCCTGTGTCCTGCCTCTCGTGCCTGGATATCTATCTTTTGCGGCGGGTTTTTCACAATCACGCGGGAAGGTTTTTCTAGGTTCATTCCTTTTTGTTGCAGGCTTTAGCGCACTCTTTATTTCCTACGGCGCTCTTTTCGGTGAACTCGGCGCGCGTATTGCAACCAACGAAGAGAGCATTACGCGCGTATTGGGTGTGCTCACAATTTTGATGGGCATAATCTTTTTGGGCGCCTTTCCACTCATGCCAACAATTAAGCCGCGAGTTTCAACAACTGGTGGACTCATTGGTGCACCAGTGCTTGGTTTTCTCTTTGGAGTTGGTTGGACGCCATGTATTGGCCCGGCGCTGGCAAGCGTGCAGGCACTCGCCTTTCAAGAGTCCAGTGCGGTGCGCGGCTCCATTCTTTCTTTGGGTTACTGCCTTGGTTTAGGTGCTCCCTTTATTGCAACCGGTCTCTTTCTGGATAAATCTGAAAAGATTCGCCGAGTTGCTCTTAAGAGCGGTGGTGTAATTTCTAAAGCAGGTGGCGTTTTCTTGATTCTTATTGGAATCTTGCAACTAACTGGTCTTTGGACTGATCTCATGATTGAAATGCGTTCCTGGATCTCAGATTTCATACCGGTGATTTAATGAGTCAAAAGGTAGAAGTCCCGGAGATTGGTGCATTTGCACTATTACGTTACGGCTGGCGCCAACTAACCAGCATGCGAACTGCGCTCATTCTCCTAATGCTCCTTGGAATTGCTGCCATTCCTGGTTCACTTATTCCGCAGCGAATTACCAATCCAATTGCAGTGCGAGACTTCTATATTAATGACCCCAATATGGCTAGGTGGTATGACCGCTTTTACCTCTTTGATGTCTATGGTTCTCCATGGTTTAGCGCAATTTACATACTTCTCTTTATTTCTTTAGCTGGCTGCGTTCTACCCCGTAGCCTGGAACATTACAAAGCAATGCGCGCTGCACCACCTGCGACTCCGCGCCACCTGTCTCGAATGGAATTTCATCAAGAGATTGCTGCGAACTCAGATGCGTTGGAGAAGGCCGCTGATTGGTTTAAGAAGAATCGCTTTCGAGTGCGGCGAGAAGAGGGCTCACTCTCAGCCGAGAAAGGTTATTTACGTGAGACTGGAAATCTCCTCTTTCACCTTTCTCTCATTCTCATTCTGGTGGGCGTTAGCTTTGGTGCCCTCTTTGGAATGCGGGGAGAAGCAATTATCAATGTGGGAGAGCGATTCATTAATGTTCCGACAACATACGATTCTTTATCGCTTGGCAAACTAAGTAATGAAAAATCTCTAGATTTATTTGAAATTAAACTCGATCGATTCGAAGCAAAATACGACCCACGAACAAATCAACCGCGTGATTACACAGCGTGGGTGACAGTGACTGAAAATGGCAAAACCGCCAAGAAAGTTCTGAAGGTCAATAAACCTCTGACTTTTGGTAGCTCGCGTGTTTATCTGCAAGCAAATGGTTATAGCCCGGTAGTTACGGTCCGAGATTCCCAAGGAAATGTTGCGCTTCAAGGCCCAGTGCCTTTTTTGCCACAAGATGGAAATCTCCGTTCGATTGGCGCAATAAAAGTTCCAGATGCAGTACCGCCAGTCGGTTTTGTAGGAAATTTCTTACCGACAAATCAACGCACCGAAACCCAAGGTTCTATCTCTATCTTTCCTGAGCTACTTGATCCGAAATTACTCTTTTCCATCTGGAAAGGTGATTTAGGTTTAGATTCTGGAGTTCCGCAATCCGTCTATCGTTTAGATACTGAAAACCTGCAGCGAATTGCTCTCGGATCAGTGAAGCCGGGTGAGACCTATGCCTATCCTGAGGGCTCCATCACTCTTGAAACTGTTGTTCCTTGGGTGAATTTGCAGATTGTGAAAGAGCCTGGAAAGAACTATGCGCTGCTTGGAGGTATTGTTGCGGTTCTCGGATTACTTTCATCTTTGTATGGTCGTCGCAGAAGAATTTGGGTGCGCCAGACCAATGCAGGAGTTGAAGTAGCAGGTCTTGCAAAGAATGGTGTAGCAGGACTTGAGCAAGAGATAGCGGTTCTTGTTGAAACAGTAAAGGGAGGTAAACAGTAATGACTACGTGGGCTTATATCTCCAATAATCTCGTTTATGGAGCCATGGCAGTTTTTGCACTCTCTTTTGTAGCACATGCCTTTGAAACTGCATTTGCGGTGCGAACACCAGAATCCTCTGAAGCGACACCTGGCAGCGTATTAGTAAAGACTCTTGACTACACAAGAACTGAGAAAGCTGCGCGCATTGCAACTGCGCTTATGGTCTTGGCATTTCTATTGCTTTTTGGCGGCGTAATTGCGCGAGGAATTTCGAATCAGCACGTTCCTTGGAGCAATATGTATGAGTTCTCCATTACCGGAGCTCTGGCATTTACTGGCGCCTACCTTGCAGCCCTTCGCAAATATGATCTTCGTTGGCTAGGGCTATTTGTCTCACTTGCGGCGCTACTTACTCTGGGCACAGCAATCACTCTGCTGTATCGCGACAGCGCACCTCTTGTTCCTGCGCTCAAATCGACGTGGTTGGTTATCCACGTAGTCGCTGCAATTATTTCTGGTGGAGTTTTCCTCTTTTCTAATGTTGTTGCAGGTGCCTATTTATATCTAGAACGTCGTGAATCTCGTGGCGGCAGACCACTGTGGTTGCAGCGCGTTCCATCTATTGAAGTTCTTGATCAACTTTCTTACCGACTTGTTGCTTTCGTTTTTCCACTCTGGACTTTTTCGGTTATCGCTGGCGCGATTTGGGCAGAGAGCGCATGGGGACGTTATTGGGGATGGGATCCAAAAGAGACGTGGGCATTTATAACTTGGGTTGCTTATGCTGCTTATTTACATGCTCGTGTTACTGCTGGTTGGCGCGGACGTCGCGCAGCATGGCTCTGCATCTTTGCAGGATCCACATTCTTATTTAATTACGTATATGTAAATGTCTGGGGAACAGGTAAACACACCTATTCTGGCCTTTAAAAATTAGAGACTGCGCAGAAAATCGGGATCATCATCTGGAGGAAGAATTTTCTTCTGCCCAGGTTTTGGTCCTTTGGGACGGCGCACGCGACCGATAACTAAGTAGACGATTCCGCCGATTGGTTGAAGGAAGAGAATTGCCAACAACCATCCCCATTTAGGAATTTTCTTTAGCTGTGAATCATCGCGCATCGCACAATCGATAAAGGTGTAGAGAGTCAGTGCCAGAGGCAAGAGAATCACTAGCGCACGAACCATATTTAAATTCTAGCCTTTTCTAGCCAAGTGCGCTTCTCAACTAAAACGAGAGGGCAAGAGCAAAGGTAAGAGCAAAATGGAGTTGCAATTGCCCAGTTCTTCCAAGAAGTGGAATGAGAGCTTCGCCAGATACGCCTGCACGTACTTCACGTGCAATCGCAAGCGCTTGAGGCGCAGTTGCAAGTGTGAGAAAAGCTAGTGGGTTTCCTGTGAGGGGCGCAAAGATATAAGGAAGCACCAGTAAGAGGATAAAGAATCGTCGGGAATTTGAGTCTCCTAATCGAACTGCCAGGGTTTTCTTTCCAACCTGAGCATCTTGTGAGAGATCTCTGATGTTATTTATTGCTAAGAGCGCACAAGATAAGGATCCAAGTGAAATCGATGCAGCAAAAACAGGTGCTGAAAATTTAAGCGTTTGTACATAATACGTTCCGACTGTTGCAACAACGCCAAAGAAGATAAAGACGGAAAGTTCGCCAAAACCACGGTATCCATATGGAGCGTGTCCTCCTGTGTAACTCCATGCGGCGAGCACAGAAATTGCGCCAACGATCAGTATCCACCAGGAAGAAATCGCAGCTAGGAACAACCCTGCAATACATGCAATTGCAAAAGAGAGCATTGCTGCTCGCTTTACTGCGCCGGCAGATGCTAATCCCGATGCAGTAAGTCGAGTTGGTCCAATGCGAACGTCATCAGTTCCACGGATGCCATCTGAGTAATCATTTGAATAGTTCACAGCAACTTGTAGAGAAAGAGCCACAATAAGTGCAAGGAGTGCATGTAGCGGTCTCCAATTACTACCTGCCAATACAGTGGCAACAACAACCGGAGCGATGGCAGCTGGCAGCGTGCGCGGTCTAGCACCTTGAATCCAAATATTAATTGGGTGCCTCCAAAAGCAGTTCTTGTAGTTTCTTTCGGTCAACTTTGCCAATACCCATTAAGGGGAGTTCGGGCAGATAAAGATAACCTTTTGGCTTGGATTGCACACCAAATTTCTCGACTAAATAATCGTTTAACTCATTCTCTGATGGAAATCCTTCTCCAGCAACAGCAACATGTAGTGCATCACCCCATTGAGAATCCTTTACTGAAAATGCCGCAAATGTTTTATGTGGGTAATGGGCATGGAGTGATCCTTCAATAGCTGAAAGTGAGATGTTTTCACCGCCAGAAATAATGACATCATCAAGACGCCCTTCGATAATTAACTTTCCATTTTCGATTCGGCCAATATCACTTGTGACATACCAGCCATCTTTGAAATTGGTCTCCCATAAAGTTTCTGCACCTAAATATGTTGTAGCAAGCACAGAGCCACGAACGGCAACTTTGTTCTCTGAAGTTATTTCAATTTCAACACCATCCAGGGGAGTTCCGTTATATACACAACCTCCGGCCGTTTCTGATGAGCCATACGAAGTTACGACATTAATCTGTGCGGCTTCAGCTTGCAGTTGTAGCTCTGATGAAAGCGCCGCACCGCCAATGAGTACTGCTTTGGCAGCCTGTAAATGGCGCAAAAGCCTGTCATCACCATTGAGTGCGCGAAATAGTTGGGTTGGAACAATGGCAGTAAAATCTGCATGAGGAAATTCACCTTCGTAATGACGAAGATCAAACGGTTCAGTTCCTAGCTCTAGAGAGCGAATCAGAACATTAACGCCTGCGATATGTGTAAGTGGTAATAAGAGTGACCAGGTATTTCCAAACTCTGCACCGAGAAATTTATGTGAGGCTTTTGCAGATGCCAAAAGTGCTCCACTTGAGAGTCCAACTTCTTTTGCAATTCCTGATGAACCAGTGGTTTTGACCACAATGCTGACGCGCGGTGGTACTTGGGTAAATGATGTTGCGGAGAAGGTCAGCGCCGGCCCATCTGAGACTAAGGCCTTGGCGATACGAGCCATCAATTCGCTGAAGGTCCATTCGGGACTCACTTCGCGAAGTTCTCGTTGTGCGTTCTGCTCCATTGCCCGCGTAGGCTATCGCTCGTAGACCAATTGGAGGAATCGTGAGCAAGCCGATAAAGCGTGATTTTGGTGACCGAACCATCCCTACATGGGTGACTGGTCCGGGTGGCGAGTCATTTACAGATATCAAATATGAAATTGGTGATGGCATTGCAAAGATCACAATTAATCGGCCAGAGGTACGTAACGCGTTTCGTCCACAGACGATTATTGAGTTAAAGGCAGCCTTTGATTTGGCGCGAGATAACGCGCAAGTAGGTGTAATTATTTTGACTGGACAAGGAGATGAAGCTTTCTGTTCTGGAGGCGACATCAGTGTCCGCGGCGATGATGGCTATTTAGGTGAGGACGCCCTTTCACAACAAGGTGTTGGTCGACTTAATGTTTTAGATTTGCAAGTTCAAATTCGTCGTACACCAAAACCAGTTGTAGCAATGATTGCGGGTTGGGCAATTGGTGGTGGACATGTGTTGCATGTCGTTTGCGATCTTTCCATCGCTGCAGATAACGCTAAGTTTGGGCAAACCGGTCCAATGGTGGGTTCCTTTGATGGTGGATACGGTTCTGGCCTACTTGCGGCCAGCGTTGGGCAGAAGAAGGCGCGCGAAATCTGGTTCCTCACACGTCAATATGATGCACAAGAAGCTCTCTCTATGGGATTAGTAAACACAGTTGTACCGCTGAAAGAACTTGAAGCAGAGACAGTTTCTTGGTGCCGTGAAATGTTGCAGAACTCTCCCATGGCACTTCGACTCTTGAAAGCTTCAATGAACGCCGCCGATGATGGTCTTGCTGGAGTGCAACAGTTGGCCGGAGATGCAACTCTTCTCTTCTACTTATCTGAAGAAGGCCAAGAAGGTCGTGATGCTTATAAAGAGAAGCGCAAACCTGATTTCGGAAAGTTTCCGCGTCGACCTTAATTACATGGATCTCTCACTGCTCGAAAGTATGCGCGTTATTGCGCTGCCTACCAAGACAAACTTTCGAGGCATTAATGTTCGCGAAGTCGCCTTATTTCAAGGACCTGCTGGCTGGGGTGAATTCTCACCATTTCTTGAATATGACGATCAAGAATCAGCGCAATGGTTAGCCTGCGCCATGGAAGCGGCCACACAGCCCCGCCCACAGCTGTATCGCAGCGCAATCAAGGTAAACGGAACTATCCCTGCACTTAACGATTCAGCAGAAATTGAACGGATAGTCGAAGCATTTCCAGGAGTAGAAACTTTTAAAGTAAAAGTCGGCGATAACTTATCTGAAGATATCGCCCGCCTTACCAAAGTCAGAGACTTACGTCCGCAGGCAAAGCTACGCATTGATGTCAACGGCAATTGGCCAGTTCAACTAGCTGTCAGCAATCTTCAAGTCATTCATGATCAGATTGGCCCTCTTGAGTATGTTGAGCAACCATGTGCAACAGTTGCGGAACTGCGAGAGTTGAAAGAAAAATTGAAGGTAGACGTTCTCATTGCTGGCGATGAAGTTCTGCGCAAAGCTCATGATCCATTTGCGGTGGAATTAGCTGGTGCAGTTGATGTACTTATGCTCAAAGTTCAACCGCTTGGTGGAATTGCGAGAGCCCATAAATTAGCTGAACACCATAAACTTCCTGTTGTTGTTTCAAGCGCCCTAGCAAGCGCTGTTGGAAGTAATTATGCATTACTTCTTGCAGCATCATTTCCACTGATGGACTTTGACTGTGGCCTTGGAACCGGCTCGCTTCTAGCGGCAAATGTTGCGAAACTCCCAATTGTTGATGGTGAAATTGCCATCCGAGAATGTGAGCCTGAATTCAACGGATATGAAGTGGCCGCTGATCGCTTTGAATGGTGGAAGAATCGCGTTATGAGAACTGCGGAGCTACTGTCATGAATTCAGCAACGCAGTTAGCGCGCGTCATTGTGCGTCAAATCCTGGAGGCTGGAATTACTGATGTCGTCATTTCTCCTGGTTCAAGAAATGCACCACTATCTCTTGCCTTCTATCAAGCGCATCAACGTGGCTTGATTAAGTTGCATGTCAGAATTGATGAGCGCACCGCGGCATTCTTTGCGCTCGGTGTTGCCAAAGCATCAGGACGACCAGTACCAATTGTCTGCACAAGTGGAACGGCTGTAGCCAATTACCACCCAGCTGTCTTAGAAGCGGCCCATACAAATACACCGCTCTTGGTTATGACGGCAGATCGTCCCGCATCGCTACGTCGCACGGGTGCAAATCAAACAACAGAACAGGCGCGCATCTTTGGAAAGGCAGTGCGCTACTTTGCAGATGTTTCGGGAAGCGCTTATCCGATGGAGCTACCGCTCAACTCGCTGCAATCAGGACCAGTACACCTCAATATTCAGTTCGAAGAGCCACTCATTGGCGATAGTGAAGATGGATGGCTAGAAGACCTGTCTATTAATCCACCTAAAGTATTTGATCGCAAAGGTCCCGGAACTTTTTATACAAAATCTACTCGTGGAGTATTAGTTATTGGATTCGACCGAGCTGGGTTACCAGTCAGTGCCGTTAAAAATTTTGCGGAAGAGTTGGGTTGGCCAGTAATTGCTGAAGACCCACTCACCTTTGAAGGGGCTATTTCACATGCCAGTATATTTTTAACTTCGCGCACAATTGCAGAAGATTTAGCCCCAGATACTGTTGTGGTGATTGGAAGAACCACGTTATCTCGATCAATCAATACCTTCATTAAGAGTGCACGGAAAGAAATTGTGATTGATCCACGAATAGCTACGGTTGATTCAGATCGCATGGCAGATCAAAAGTTTTTGCAACTTCCTAAAGTCGAGGCACAACCAGCAGATTCTGAATATCGAGATAAGTGGCAGAAGTACTCACAGCGCGCAGCGAAACTTGTGAGCGATATTTCTCAGTGGTCTGAGGCGCTCATTGCCCGCGAGATTGGCGCAAATCTTCCGACTGGCACATCGCTCTTTATCTCATCTTCCCGACCTATTCGAGACCTTGAGGGATTTGCAGCTGCACGCACCGGTGTAGAAACTTTTGCAAATCGTGGTTTGGCAGGCATCGATGGCAATATTTCAACAGCGTTGGGTATCGCCTCTCAACGCAACTCAGCCTTCGCAGTTCTTGGAGATTTAGGATTTTTGCATGATCTCACTGGCCTCATTCATAATGAAGAAATCAATCTTAAACTCTTTGTTATCGATAACAATGGTGGGGGAATTTTTTCAACACTCTCTCAACGTGGGGTTACTGGCTTCGAAGAGGTCTTTGGAACACCTCACGGCAAAGATTTAGTGGCTATTGCCAAAGCAATCGGTGTATCTGCCAAAAAGGTTTCATCGAAGGAAGAGCTGAAATCTGAGCTTGTAGCGCCAGTAAAGGGCATCAGCGTGGTCGTGGTCACCGCCCCAGATCGTGAAGCAACTGCAGAATTTTTAAAGAATATTTATTCCAGCGTCGATTCAATGTAGCGCAGAGCGCATCGCAACCATCTTGGCGTTACTCTCTTCTAACTCTTTCTCGGGGTTTGATCCCGCAACAATTCCGCATCCAGCAAAGATTCTGATTTCACGATCCTTAATTTGACCTGCGCGAAGTGCGATTCCAAGTTCGCCATCACCGCTGGCATCAATCCAACCTACTGGCCCGGCGTAACGACCTCGGCTCATACCCTCGATCTCAGAGATGATGTCAAAGGCGACATTTCGTGGCGTTCCACATACTGCAGCCGATGGATGCAAACTTTGTAGAAGCGAAAATGCATCAACGTGTTGTTTGCTTTCAATGAGTGCACCAGTAACGTCGGTAGCCAGGTGCATGACGTTAGCGAGATGTAAAACAAAGGGAGATTCAGGAACGTTTGTCGATGAACAGAATGGTTCGAGTGCATCAGCGACAGAGCGCACAGCATATTCATGCTCCTCTAAATCTTTAGAAGAACGAGCAAGAGATGCCGCAAGCGCTAAATCTTTCTCATCATCTCCTGTCTTTGGGATTGTGCCTGCTAAAACACGCGACGTGACCATCCCACGTGAAAGGCGTACTAAGAGTTCAGGGGTAGCGCCGACTAATCCAGCGACAGCGAAGGTCCATGTTGATGGATATTGTGCAGCTAACTCCTTCAAAATTGCGCGTTGTTCTATTTCTCCATCTGAGGTCGCACGTAGGTCGCGAGCAAGTACAACTTTGTCTACTTCTAAAGCATCAATATGAGAAATAGCTTGTGCGACGCGCGCTTTCCATTCGGTGCTAGAAAGTGTTCCATCGCTAAAAGTCATAGTGCTCTGTGAAATAACAGGGGGATTTTCTAGGAGCGCTGGTTGTGCGCCATCACCAATCCAAGTAATCCAAGAGTTTCCAGCTTTTTTACCGACAATTACCTTTGGAATGATCAAAATTGATTCTTCATTACGGTCAAAGGAAAATGATGAAAAAAGTAGTGGTCCAGTACCACTGCCATGTACATGGTTGGCAATCGAGAAAGTTTCTAAGTGCTGATGCCACCACTCACGTGCTTGAGTAAAGCGGTCACGTCCAGCCACTGTTGTCATTGCATGAATTCCCCAGCCCACAAAGCCGTCACCACCGCGCACCCACGAAAGTGGCTGGTTATCCGGAAGGAGATCTAAAAGGGGGAGATGCTCACCAACGCGAGTTGTGGTGACGGGAATAAGTGCTGCCATTTACTGATTGAGAGTTCGAGAAATTCTACGCCAAATAAGTGGAAGTGAGGTTGCCGTGATTGCAATCTTCAGAGCCTCACCGAGGATAAAAGGAGTTAAACCTGCTGCAAAGGTTGCAGACCAAGAGAGGTCTAGAGAAATATGTAACCAAGTAAGGCCGAGGGTGAAGATAATAAGATCACCGAGAAGTAGCGCTGGAAAGGATGTGCGGAATTTCTGATCTGCTTTGCGATCTGCCAGGTATCCAAGCACAAAAGATGCAAGCAGCATTCCTACGAGATATCCACCAGTTGCACCAACTACCTTCTCTATTCCATTGGTAGAGCCAGCAAAGATTGGAGCACCGGCGATTCCCGCGAGTAGATATGTTGCAAAGGTAAGAATCCCAAGGCGAGCGCCGTAGGTTGTGCCGATTAATAGCACTGCCAACGTTTGTCCCGTCACTGGCACCGGTGAACCTGGAACAGGAATTGCGATTTGCGCGAGCACAGAAATAAATCCAACCCCACCAACAATAAAGAGCGCTTGGGTAAGCGCGGTGCTACGAGGAAAGACTGTGGCGCGTAGTGAACCCGTGTTGGCATGAAGTGACATCGCAGCGACCTTTCGTGAGCTCTTTAAGTTGTGCGCGAAGCCTACTCTCAGGGAGAATGCGAACATGTCACGCGCCAATATGGATAAGAATCCCGATGAAGTCGCCGCCATGTTTGATGGCGTTGCCAAGCGCTATGACCTCGTAAACGATTTATTGAGTCTGGGCCGCACAAAAGCGTGGCGGCGGGCGGCCACCAAAATTATCGCTCCGCGACCTGGAATGAAGATTCTTGATTTGGCAGCGGGGACCGGCTCTAGCTCAGAGCCGCTGGCCGCAGCTGGCGCCGATGTCATTCCTGCAGATTTCTCGGAAGGTATGTTGGCCGCAGGTCGTAAAGCGCGTCCCCACCTACCCTTTACAAAGGCTGATGCTCTTAACCTCCCTTTTGGCGATGGCGAATTCGATGTCGCAACGATCTCCTTCGGCCTTCGCAATACCCAGAAGATTGACCGGGCGCTCGCTGAGATGCTGCGCGTGACCAAGTCGGGTGGCTACCTCGTGGTCACCGAATTCTCCAGCCCGACCTTCGCCCCATTCCGAGCGGTCTATACCAATTACCTCATGAAGGCCCTGCCAGCGGTGGCTCGTAAGACTTCCTCAAACCCAGATGCCTATATCTACCTCGCCGAATCCATCAGGGCCTGGCCAGATCAGCAGGCGCTAGCCGCGCAGATTGAAGCGGCTGGGTGGGTAGATGTCACCTGGAAAAACCTTACGGGTGGAGTTGTCGCAGTTCACAGAGCCCGCAAGCCATAACGGTTTGATTGCCTTGGCCAAACGCTTAGGATTTCGCTCGTGAGCG
>JACCDM011138296.1_pt1 | contig 12676 bp, 7 predicted proteins | sample 7445851 | NCBI WGS metagenome assembly JACCDM01 (sample SAMN15323438, study PRJNA562643) | freshwater metagenome | isolation source: river surface water | place: USA:Blue River Watershed | collected 2017-08-16
AGCGCGATCTCCACCTCGGAGCCGCTCGCGAGGATCACCGCCGCCGGCGTCGACCCCGCCGGGGCATCCTTCAGCACGTACGCCCCCTTGGTCGCATCGATCGCCGGCGCGTGCGTGGTCCGGTCCACGCAGGAGAGCTTCTGCCGGGTGAGGATGATCGCGCTCGGTCCGTCACGATGCATCAGTGCGATGCGCCACGCCTCGGCCACCTCGTTCGCGTCCGCGGGCCGGAGGACGAGGAGGTTCGGGATGCATCGCAGCGAGGTCAGATGCTCGATCGGCTGGTGCGTCGGGCCGTCCTCGCCGAGGCCGATGGAGTCGTGCGTGAAGACGTAGATCACCCGCTGCTTCATCAGGGCGGCGAGTCGGATCGCCGGCCGCATGTAATCGGCGAAGACGAGGAAGGTGCCCCCGTACGGGATCACGCCGCCGTGCAGCGCCATCCCGTTCATGATCGCGCCCATCCCGTGCTCGCGGATGCCGTACCGGAAGTTCCGCCCGGTGCGATCCTCGGCGGAGAAGAGGGCGCCCCCCTTCACGTCGGTGAGGTTGGAGCCGGTGAGGTCGGCGGACCCGCCGAGCAGCTCAGGGAGCGCCGGGGCGATCGCGTTGAGCACGGTGCCGCTCGCCGCGCGGCTCGCGACGTTCCCGCTCGTCGCGTCGAACTTCGGCAGTGTCTTCTCCCACCCGGTGGGGAGATCGCCGTGCCAGCGCCGCCCGAGCTCCTTGGCCGCGACGGGCTGCGCCTTCGTGAAGGCCATGAAGCGGTCCATCCACGCCTTCTGCAGCGCGACGCCGCGCGACTTCGCCTCGCGCCAGTGCGCGAGCGCCCCCTCCGGCACGTGGAACGGCTCGGTGCTCGGCCACCCATAGGCCTGCTTGGTGAGCGCGATCTCGTCCTTCCCGAGCGGCTCGCCGTGCGCCTTCGCGGTGTCGGCGCGGTTGGGGGAGCCGAAGCCGATGATCGTCTTGGTGCAGATGAGCGTCGGACGCGCGGTGTCGGCCTTGGCCTCGGCGATCACGCGGTCGATCGCCTCCTGGTCGTTCACGTCGGTGAGGTGCAGCACCTGCCAGCCGTAGGCGGCGAATCGGGCCGCGACGTCGTCGCTCGAGGCGAGCGAGACACGGCCGTCGATCGTGATGTTGTTGTCGTCCCAGAAGCCGATGAGCTTGCCGAGCCGTTGATGGCCCGCAAAGGAGGCGGCCTCGTGCGAGATGCCTTCCATCAGGCAGCCGTCACCGGCGATGAACCAGGTGTAGTGGTCGATCGGCGTGTGGCCGTCGCGGTTGAAGGTCGCGGCGAGCTGCGCCTCGGCGACGGCCATCCCGACCGCGTTGCCGATTCCCTGTCCGAGCGGCCCCGTCGTGGTCTCGACGCCGGCGGTGTGCCCGACCTCGGGATGGCCGGGCGTCTTCGAGCCCCACTGCCGGAACGCCTTGAGGTCGTCGAGCGTGAGGTCGTAGCCGCTCAGGTAGAGCGTCGAGTAGAGGAGCATCGACGCGTGGCCGGCGGAGAGGACGACGCGGTCGCGGTCGGGCCAGTGCGGGTCGGCCGGGTTGTGCTTCACGTGCCTCGTGTAGAGCGCATACGCGAGCGGGGCGAGCGCCATCGGCGTGCCGGGGTGGCCGGATTCGGCCTGCTGCACCGCATCCATCGAGAGGGTGCGGACGGTGTCGATCGCAAGCGTGACGCTGGAGGAGGCAGGCATAGGTCGGGAAGCGATGGAGAAGGAGCGGGTCAGGGTCGAGCGTCAGACGAGGGCCGTGCGTCGGCGGGCCAACAGCCGTTCTGCGATGAGCGTCACCACCGCCATGATGGTTTCCTGCGGGTTGACGCCGGGGGCGGTGGGGAGGAGGGAGCCATCGGCGACGAAGACGCCGGGGGCGTCCCAGACTTCGCCGTGGGGATCGACACCGCTGGTGCGGCGGTCGGCGCCGAGCCGAGCGGTGCCGTTCACGTGGGCGGAGAAGAGGGCCAGTTGGTTGGCGCCGAACGGCCGGCCGCGCAGACGGTCGACCTCGCCGGGGTGACGCAGGATCACCGACGGCGATTGGCCGGAGTGGACCTCGCGGGCGCCGGCGGCGAAGTGGAGACGCGCCGCCGCGACCATCCCCGTCTCGAGGTGCCGCGCGTCGGCGGCACTGAGCGCGTAGCGGATGGAGAGCGATCCATCGCGACGGACGCGCACGTCGCCATCCGACTGGCCGCGGCGCGCACCATCGCGCGCGAGGATGACGAGGGCCGAGAGCTGGTTGAAGCCGAGCATCATCTCGCGATGGGCGGCCCCGAAGCCGGGCGCGGCCGGCGCGCCGATGCCGGGATGGAGCGGCGGCGACTCGATCCAGACGCCGTAGCCGTGCGCGTCGAGGCGGTGGAACTCGTCGCACATCGAACTCATCGGGATTCCACCCGCACCATAGATCTCCCGGTCGTAGCGGCCGAAGATCCCCGTGGTCGGATGCAGACGCAGGAAGCGTCCTGTGCCGCCGCCGCCCATCCGCGAGCGCTGCAACAGCGCCGGTGTCTCGATCGCGCCGCCGGCTACGATGACGATCGGGGCGACGGCGGTGCCCGCGCGGCCCGTGGTCGTCTCGGTGAAGTGGACGCGCTTGGTCGGGAAGCGGCCGCTGCGTTCCGCGAGTTCGATGCGCGCGACGCGCGCGTGCGGGAGGAGCCGCGCGCCCGCCGCGTGCGCACGCGGGAGGTAGGTCTGCAGCCCGCCCTGTTTGGCGCCGGTCCGGCAGCCGGCACCGCAGAAGCCGGTACGCACACAGTCCTTGGCGTTGATCGCGACCGCGCGGGCTGACCAGCCGAGCGTTGCCGCGCCGTCGAGGATGACGCGGTTCGCCGGAGAGTGCGCGTCGTCGGGGACGACGCGCGCGTGGACCTCGGACTCGATCCGCTCGAAATAGGGTGCCAACTCGGTGGCCCCCATCCCCTCGGTGCCGTGGTCGGTGCGCCACTCCTCGAGCACCCAGTCGGGGGTGCGGAGCATCACCATCCAATTGATGTTCGTCCCACCCCCGACGCCGACCCCCTGCACGATCGAGAGGCCGACGTCATCGGTGGTGCGTTGCGCGCCGTCGGCGTAGAGGTCACGGAGTGCGTCGGCGTCGTGCTCGGCGAAGTCACGACCGTCGCGGAGCGCCCCCGCCTCGAGGATGAGGACGTCGAGCCCCGCCTCCGCGAGGCGCGCCGCCATCACCGCGCCGCCCGCACCGGTGCCAATCACGATTGCATCCGCGCGGAGGACGCTGCCATCGAGGGCGAGGGGGGCGATCGTCGTCCGGAAGGGCGGGGGATGGTGCGCGCTCGCGGGGTCGGCGTGGCGACGCACCGGCTCGGCGTCGGAGGGGATCCCGTCGAGGGCGCCCTCCCAGCCCACCGCAGGGGGGCGGAGGTGATAGGGCCCGCGGTACCCGATCTCGCGTTGCGCCTCGGGGGTGAGGTACTCGGTGAGGATCACGAGGCGCCGGACCGCCTGCGCGATGCTCCGGAACGCCCCCACGGAGGACCCCAGCCAGCTCGTGAGATGGTGGTCCTGCGCGGCGTCCCCTTGGTCGGCGAAGGGGCGCGGGAGGAGGCCGACGGTGAGCGCACTCGCCCGGGCGCCGAGCACGGTGAGGGCGATGCCGACCTCGCCGCGCTGCCGGGGCGCGAGGGCGGCGATCCGGGCGACGAGCGCGTCGACGAGTCGCGCCCCCCGGCCCTCGTCCTCGAAGGCGTGTGGGACGATGCGACGCGCGGCGGCGGCGAGGGTCCGGCGCTGGGCGGCGGTCAGGACGGCCACGGGCGTCGAGGGCACGCGGGAAAGAAAGCGGTCCCCGTCGACGGCGTCCACCGCGGGGGGCATACTTCGTGATGATGACGTCCGGGCCCTCCCACCTGCTTCCTGCGGAGCTCGCCGAATGCCTGACGGCGTTCGCGCTCGGGTTGCAGAGGGCGGCGGCCCACCCGGACGGGCATCCGGTGGTCGAGGGGGTCGTGGCGGAGCTCGAGACTCGGCTCGCGGGGATCCACGCGGGCCGTCCCTCGCTGACCATCGGCGTCGCCCCGCACCAGCTCGTTGTCGATGGGGTCTCGACCGACCCGAACCAGCCGGTGCTACGGGAGCTCGCGGGTCGGTTGCACGCGCACGCGCTGGGCGGCGTGATGTTGACCCGCGGCGTCACCGCGGCGGAGCTGGCGCACCTGCTTGGGCTGCTCGCCACGGAGGCGGGGACCCTCCCGATGCCGATCGGCCTCGAGGGGCCGGAGCTCCTCGCCCAGTGGCCCGCCATCCGTCTCTTCCCGGTGAGCACCACGGTCGTCGCGCTCCCGGATGACGTAGAGGCGCCCGTCACCGGGGATGCCGCCGCCCAGCGAGCGGCCACGCTCTGGCTCGGCCTCGCACGCGCCGCCCTGCGGCGCGAGGTGTCGCGCGCGATCGAATCGGCAGATGATGCGGCCGCCGACCCCGCGGCCGTGGCGGCGGCGATCGAGGCGCAGTCGACCGATGCGACCTACGACCAGTCGGTGCAGGGCTACCTCGCGCAGGGCATCGAGGTTCTCGCGACGGAGCGGGGGGCGGCGATCGGCTCGCTGCGGCGGCGCATCGCCGCGCTGCTCACCGCGCTCCATCCGGACGCGCTCGTGCGGGTCGTCTCGGCGCAGACGGATCGGTCGGCACGTCGTCGCCTCCTCGAGCTGGGGGTGACGGGGGTGCCCGCGGCGGCGCTGCGACGCCTCCTCGAGGCGGTGGCACGGGCGGGTGGCGAGCCCCTCTCGCCGATGCTCGTGCGCCTGCTTGACGGCTTCGTGGCGCACGCCGAGCGGCCGGAGGTGGTGCTGCGCTCGAGCGCGGACCTCGCGTTGCGTGAGACGGTGCTCGCCGTGGTGCGGGGATGGCCGGCGGTGGAGCGCGTCAATCGCGGGCATCGGGCGCTCGACGCTGGGCTTCGACGTCGCAGCGCCGTCTTCCGTGTGGTCGACAGCCCGGCGGCGGTCGAGGCGGAACGGCTCTTCGCGATCGCGGTGGCGACGGGGGTGCTGAACGCATCCACCTGGCGACAACTCGAGACGGTGGCGCGCACCGGGGATCCGTCCGTCCTGGTGACACTGCTCGATGGGGCGCCGGCCGGGATGGTGCGGGATGCGCTGTGGGCACAGGTCGCCACGCCGCACCGGGTGCGGGAGTGGCTCGCGCGGACCCCCGTGCCCGCGGCGGCGGTCGGGGTGCTCGTCGAGCGGCTCGGTGTCGCGGCCCTCCCCGTGCTCCTCGACGCGCTCGACGAGCGTCCGGCGCTCATCGGTGCGCTGGTCGGGCCGTGGCTCGCGGCGCTTGGCGAATCCGCGCTCCCCGCCATCCAGGAGCGGCTCCTCGGGGCGGAGCCGGCGGTGCGCGCGCAGCTGCTCCCGCTCCTCCCGGACCCGGCCGAGGTGGTCGCGTGAACGAGGTCGTCCGGTTCCTCACCGCCTTCACGCAGGCGCTGACACAGATGATGCGGCTCGACGCGCGTGATCCGGCGCGTCGACGGGCCATCGACACCGCGTACGGCTTCCTCCTGCTGCTGCACGAGACGCAGGCGCGGCTGCGGTTCACCTTCGCCGGTCCGCACGTCCGATTCGGCGAGGTGCCGGTCCGTGAGCTCCCCGAGTGGGAGTGGGCGCCGCGGCTCACCGAAGCGGGGGTGCACTGGTTCGAGGCCGACCGTGGGGCGCGGCCGGCGGAGTTCGAGGAGCTGCTGACGGCGATCGTGATGCGGATGACCTTCCTCTTCGGTGAGGTCTCGACCGAACCCACGCGCGTCGGCGCGTCGCTCCGCTTCGGCGTGCTCGACGAGATCCCCGGCGAGGCGCTCGCGCCGAACTCGGCTGCGGTGACGTATCCGCTGCACGAGGAGGTTGCGGCGGTGCGGTGGGCGTTCGATGCGGCGGCCATTGGCACCCCGCTCCCCGTCGCGGAGCTGGAGGTCGTCGTCCGCTCGCTGGGGGTGGCCCTCCACGCGGATGCGACGCGACAGATCCCCGTGCTCGCGGCGGGCGAGACCGTCCCCGCGTCGGTGGCCCACGCGCTCAACAGCGCTGGCCTCACGATGGCCCTCGCCGAATGGATGGCCCTGTCGGCGAAGGAGGTGCGCGCCCTCGGGTTCGCGGCGCTCCTGCACGACATCGGGATGGCATCGGTGCCGGCGGACCTGCTGGCGACGCCGGGCCCGCTCGATGCCGAGGCGCGCGCGCGGGTGCGCCGGCATCCGCACGATGGGGCGCGTTACCTCGCGGCGGTCGACCGCGACCTCGACCTCGCCATCACGGTCGCCTACGAGCATCATCGGCAGGCCGATGGTGGCGGCTATCCCGAGGGTGCGCGGCGTGGTCCGCCGCATCGCGCCAGCCAGATCGTGCAGGTCTGTTCGGTGTACGACGCGATGCGTGCGCCCCGGCCGCATCGACCGGCGCTCGACGCGAACGCGGCGCTCACCGCGATCGAGATGGAGGCGGGGACCGTGTACGATGCCACCGTTGCCGGCGCCTTCGTCGCGATGTGGCGCACCGCCGACCTCCGCCTCGTCGCGGCCGACGCCGCGCTCAACCTTTCCCTGATGGCTGGCCTCACCGCGACCCGATGACCGATCCCCTCCGCTCCCATCTCGACGATCCCGAGCTGCTGCGCCGGGCTGTTGCGCTCCTGCGGGTCGCCGTCTACGTGGCGTCGCCACGCGGCGACATCCTCGACGCGAATCCCGCCTTCCTCCGCCTGCTCGGTGTCCGCAGTCTTGACGACCTCCGTACCTACGGCGTGCACGAGATGATCGTCGACCCCGAGGTCTTCCAGGCCGTCCGCGAGGCCGTGGACCGGGACGGCGCGACGAGCAACTGGGAGCTGCATCTCATCCGCCCCGATGGCGGCCTCCTGACGGTCCTGGAGAGCTGCCATCGGCTGGTCGGGGCCGACGGCGAGGTTCGGTACCTCGGCACGATGGTCGACATCACCGCGCGCAAAGCCGCGGAGGACGCCCTCCGCGCCGACAGCTTGCGCGACCCCCTCACCGGGTGCTTCAACCGTCGCCATCTCACGGCGACGGGCGAGGTGTGCGAGACGACAGAGCCGACCTGGGGCTGCCTCTATGTCGACGTCGACCGATTCAAGGAGTACAACGACAAATACGGCCATCAGATGGGGGACAATGTCCTCATCCGGATGAGTCGCTTCCTGATGCGTCAGGTGCGCGCCGAGGAGCCAGTGTTCCGCGTGGGCGGCGACGAGTTCGTCGTGCTACTGCGCGGCGCAACCCGAGAGCAGACGGAGCGGATCGCGACACGCCTTCGGCAGGTCGCCCTCCGCACCGCTCCGGTCCCCTTCTCGCTCGGCTGGGCCGCGCGCGAGGGGGCGGAGACCGTCGCCCAGACGATTCACCGGGCCGACCGGCACCTCCTTGCCGTGAAGGTGGAATCCCGTGGCGCCGAGCGCGGGTCAGCGCCGTTGCCCGAGTTGCCGTAGAATCCTCCGGTCGTTTCTTCATCCCCTCTCAGGAGATCCCGTCCGTGTCCCTCCGTCTCCCTGTTGCCCGTCTGCGCGGGCTCTGGTGCGCGATGGCGTTTGGCGTCGTGGCGCTCGACGCCCAGGTCCCGTCCGCAGCGCTCACCACGGTCCGCTGGCGTGAACTCGGCCCCGCGCGTGGTGGCCGGTCCGTCGCCGTCGCTGGCTCCACTGCCCGCCCCCTCGAGTACTGGATGGGGACCACCGGCGGCGGAGTCTGGAAGACGACCGACGGCGGGGTGAACTGGCAGCCGATGACCGACCGGTACTTCGGCGGCACGATCGGCGCGATCGGCGTCGCGGAATCGAACCCCGACGTCGTCTACGTGGGCGGCGGTGAGACCGACATCCGTGGCAACACGTCGCACGGCGACGGACTCTGGAAGACCACCGACGGCGGCCGCACCTGGACGCTTATGGGACTGAAGGAGACGCGGCACATCGGACGCGTGCGGGTGCATCCGACGAACCCGGACGTCGTGTACGTCGGCGCGCTCGGCCACGCCTTCGGCAACAACCCGGACCGCGGCGTCTTCAAGACGGAGGACGGCGGGAAGAGCTGGAAGAAGATCCTCTATCGCAACGACTCGACGGGCGTCTGGGACCTTATCATGGACCCAAGCGACCCGAACACGCTCTACGCCACCTTCTGGCACGCGTATCGTCGCCCGTGGATGCTGAACTCCGGCGGCCCCGGGAGCGGCATCATGAAGACGACGGACGGTGGCGTCACCTGGCGCGAGCTCACGACCAACCCGGGGCTGCCGAGGGGCGTGCTCGGCAAGATCGGGCTCGCCGTCTCGCCGGCGAACCCGCGCCGCGTCTGGGCGCAGATCGAGGCGGACTCGGGCGGCACGTACCGCTCGGATGACGGGGGCGCGACCTGGCAGTTCCTCAACGGCGACCGCAACCTGCGGCAGCGTGCCTGGTACTACTCGCGCCTCGTCGCCGACCCGAAGGATACGAACGTGGTGTATGGCCTGAACGTCTCGTTCTTCCGCTCGACGGACGGCGGGAAGACGTGGCGGCAGCAGATCAGCGTGCCGCACGGCGACAACCACGATCTGTGGATCGCGCCGAACGACCCGCTCCGGATGATCGAGGGGAACGACGGCGGCGCCAACGTCTCCTTCAACGGCGGCCAGACCTGGAGCGAGCAGGACTTCGCGACCGCGCAGTTCTATCACGTCTCCACGACGAACCACTTCCCGTACAAGGTCTGCGGCGCGCAGCAGGACAACTCGACCCTCTGCGGGCCGAGCCGGCAGGCGGGCGGCATCTCCATCGGCGACTGGGATGACGCGGGCGGCGGTGAATCGGGGTACGTGACTGCCGATCCGACGAACCCGGACATCGTCTACGCCGGCAGCTACTCGGGGTACCTCACGCGCAAGGACATGCGCACGGGGCTCGAGCGGAACATCAACGCGTGGCCGGACAACCCGATGGGATGGTCGTCCGAGGACATCAAGTACAAGTTCCAGTGGACCTTCCCGATCGTGATCTCGATGCACGACCCGAAGGTTCTCTACGCCGGCGGCTCGAGCCTCTTCCGCTCGACGAATCAGGGGCAGTCGTTCGATATCATCTCCCCGCCCCTCGCCCGCAACGATCCGCGCACCCTCGGTCCCTCCGGTGGCCCGATCACGCGCGACCAGACGGGCGTCGAGACGTACGGCACGATCTTCACGCTCGCCGAGTCGTTCCAGAGCAAGGATGTGCTCTGGGTGGGGACGGACGACGGCTATGTGCAGCTCTCGCGGGACGGCGGGCGGACGTGGAAGAACGTGACCCCGCCGGGGATCGGCGACTTCACGCGCATCTCGCTCATCGAGGCGTCACACTACGCGGAGGGGACGGCGTACCTCGCGGCGAACCGCTTCCAGCTCGATGACTTCCAGCCGCTGCTCTACAAGACGACGGACTACGGCGCGACGTGGACGAAGATCGTCACGGGGATCCCGGCCGATCAGTTCACGCGCGTGATCCGCGAGGATCCGGTCCGCCGCGGTCTCCTCTACGCGGGGACCGAGCGTGGCGCGTACGTCTCGTTCGACGACGGCGCGTCGTGGCAGCCGCTGCAGGGGAATCTGCCGCCGGTGCCGGTGCACGATCTCGTTGTGAAGGAGGGGGACCTCGTGGCCGGCACGCACGGCCGCAGCTTCTGGATCCTCGACGACCTCTCGGCGCTCCGGCAGGTCACGGCTGAGGCGCTCGCCAAGCCGGCGCACCTCTTCGCGCCGCGTGACGCGTATCGGATCGAGTGGGGCGGCGGCTTTGGTGGTGGCGGGATGCGCGGCCCGGGTGCCGCCGCGTCGAACCCCGGCCAGAACCCGCCGACCGGCGTGATCGTGCGCTATCACCTCGCGAGGGCGGACCAGGCGGTGAAGCTCGAGTTCCTCGCGCCCGATGGGAGCGTCATCAAGGCGTACGAGTCGGCGGATTCCGCGACGCTCGCGGCCGAGCGCGCTGCCGCGGCAAACGCGCCAGGTGGCGGTCGCTTCGGTGGCGGCGGGGCGGTACGGCCCGCGAACGCGGCGGGGATGAACAGCTTCGCGTGGGATATGCGGTACCCCGACGCGAGCACCTTCCGTGGGATGATCCTCTGGGCGGGGGGCACGCGCGGTCCGATCGCGCCGGCCGGGACATACACCGTGCGGATGACCGTCGCGGGGCAGGCGCCGCAAACGGCGACGTTCAAGCTCTTGAACGACCCGCGCTCCGAGGCGACCGACGCCGACCTCGTGGCCCAGTTCGAGTTCCTGATGAAGGTGCGCGACAAGACCACCGAGGCGAACGACGCCGTCAAGCAGGTGCGCTGGGTGCGGAGCGAGATGCAGGATCGCCTGACCGCCGCGCCGCGGCTCCGGCGGATGGCGACCGACCTCGACTCCGCGATGTCGCGCATCGAGCGCGAGGTCTACCAGGTGAAGAACCAGAGCGGGCAGGATCCGCTCAACTATCCGGTGCGCCTCAACAACCGCATCGCGGGGCTCTCCGGTGTGGCGTCGTCCGGGCCCTACCGCCCGACGGCACAGGCGGAACAGGTGCTGACCGAGCTCTCTGCCGCGCTCGGCGTGCAGCTCAGGCAGCTCCAGCGCGTCTTCGACACCGACCTAAAGAAGTTCAATGACGAGCTCCGGAAGCTCGGGCTCGAGCCGATCGTGCCGAAGGCGGAGGAGAAGCCCGTCACGCGCCCGACGGTGACGATGGACGACGACGCGACGGACGACGCGATGGACGAGGTCGTCCCGCGGTGACGCATGCCGATCGATTGGCCGGGTCGGGGGGCGCGATGAGCGCCCCCCTTCTCGTGCGCGACGCCACGCCGGCCGACTCGGCGGCGGTGCTCGCGATGAACAACGCCGCCACGCCGAATGTGAATGCGCTCACCGAGACGGAGTGGGCATGGCTCGTGGCGCACGCGTCGTACTACCGCGTCGCGGTCGATGCCGAGGGACTCGCGGGATTCATCCTCTGCGTCCCGGCGGGGCTCGACTATTGGAGCCTGAACTACGCCTGGTTCACAGCGCGCCTTGCGGACTTCCTGTATCTCGACCGCGTGGTGGTGGCGGAGCGGGCGCGGAACCGTGGGGTGGGCACGGCGCTCTATGCGGACTTGCACGCGACCGTCGCCGGTCGCTGGCCCTGTGTCACGCTCGAGGTGAATCTCCGGCCACCGAATCCTGGATCGCAGCGTTTCCACGAGCGGCTGGGATATCAGCCAATGGGCGTGCGCGAGTCGGAGGATGGGGCGTACGCGGTGCAGATGTACGCACGGGACGTCTGACACGAGGACGGGGGCGGACCGCATCGCGGTCCGCCCCCGTGCCACACACCCAGTCGCGGCGTCAGGCGCGACGCCGGCGCTGTGATCAATCCGTGATTAGCCCGCGATCGGCGGGACGGTGCTGGGGTCGACCGCCATCCCCATCGCGTGGATGCCCTTGTCCACGTAGAGCGTGACGCCGGTGATCGCCGAGGCGAGCGGGGAGCAGAGGAAGGTCGTCGCGGTGCCGACCTCGGTTGCCTCGAGCCGCTGCGTCAGCGGGGCGTTCCCCTCACAGTACTTCACCATGTCATCGATGATCCCGATGGCACTCGCGGCGCGTGAAGCGTACGGACCCGCGGAGATCGTGTTGACGCGGATGCCGTACTTGCGCCCCGCCTCGTACGCGAGGACGCGGGTGTCGCTCTCGAGCGCAGCCTTCGCCGACGACATCCCACCACCGTAGCCCGGGATCGCGCGCTCGCTCGCGAGGTAGGTGAGCGAGGCGACGGCGCCGTCCGGGCGCATCAGCGGCCCGAACTCGCGGAGCATCGCCACGAGCGAGTAGGCGCTCGCGCCGACCGCCGCGAGGTAGCCGGCGCGGCTCGTCTCGAGAAGCGGCTTCTTGACCTCGGGGCCGTTCGCGAGCGAGTGGACGAGGATATCGATCGATCCCTCGCCGAAGTCCTCGCGCACGCGGGCGGCGAGCCCGGCGATCGAGAAGTCGCCCACATCCTTGTACCGCTTGCTCTCGCGGACATCGGCGGGGGCGTCCTCGAGTCGGTCGTAGACCGCGTCGAGCGGATAGATCTTCTCGAAGGCGAGGAGCGAGCCATCCGCGAGGGTGCGCGAGGCGTCGAGCTTCCCGCGCTCGAGAAGGTTCAGGAAGATGTTGAGGGCGGGCGGCCAGGTGGCGACGCAGACCGTCGCGCCCGCCTCGATGAGGCACTTGGCGATGGCCCAGCCGAAGCCGTTGTCGTCGGCGACGCCGGCCACGAGGGCGCGCTTGCCGCGGAGGTCGATAGGAAGCATCTCGTGATATCGCCGGGCCGGTGGCCCGGGGCAAGGGGCGCGCTGCGGGAGGTGACCGATCGCCGGGGCGGCGTTGGGCGCCGTGCGGCGCCACCCGCCGCCGCCCGATGCGTCACTGCCGTCTACCGATGCGCTGCGCGGGTCAGTCGGTCGCGCACGCCGTCCCAGTCGTGATCCTCGGGGACGCGCTCCACCAGAATGGTCGCGCAGCCGGCATCGTCGATCGTGTGCAGCGCGTCGTAGAGCCCGGCGGCGTAGGCGAGAGGGTCGTCGCCCAGATGGAGATGCACGTGCCGTTCGTTCGCCGCCTCGCGGCCTGCGTCGCTGCAGGTGATTGCCGCCACGTCGCCCGTCG
>JACCDM010764398.1_pt1 | contig 12675 bp, 11 predicted proteins | sample 7445851 | NCBI WGS metagenome assembly JACCDM01 (sample SAMN15323438, study PRJNA562643) | freshwater metagenome | isolation source: river surface water | place: USA:Blue River Watershed | collected 2017-08-16
CTAGAACAAAACCATTGAAGATTGGTTTCTTTCTTTGATATCCCAAAATACGATTTTCCCAAAGTGGCGAACTAAGCATTAACGCTTGGCGTTGACGATCTTCTGGGATAAAACTAATTCCAAGATCCCTGCGATGTGCCACACTTGTTTCATCTATAGGTTGCCCGTCGTAATTGATATTTCCGGTGTAATTGATAAGTCCCAAAATCGCTTCAGTAAGTTCGGATTGCCCGTTGCCTTCAACGCCAGCAATGCCAATAACTTCTCCGGCATGTAATTTGAAAGAGATATCGGTAAGTAAATTTCTAGCACCTTTAGAGGGAACGGTGACTGATTTAAGTTCTAGCACCACTTGATCGCGCTTGGTATTGCCTTTTACCTCCGGTTTTGGAAGTTCAGAGCCAACCATCAACTCTGCCAATTGCCTTGGATTGACATCTTTAGCCATAACTTGCGCAACTGTGGATCCGGCGCGAATCACAGTTACCTCATCGGCTACGCGAAGTACCTCATCTAATTTATGTGAGATGAAGATGATTGACATACCCTTTTCGCGAAGTCCATGCAGCGCACCAAATAGATCATCTACCTCCTGTGGCACCAAAACCGCAGTTGGTTCGTCGAAAATTAAAATATTTGCGCCACGGTAGAGCACCTTTAAAATCTCAACACGTTGTCTCTGGCCTACACCAAGGTTTTCGACCAAATCATCTGGATTTACATCTAAGCCGTAAGTATCGGACATCTCCATAATCTTCTTGCGCGCTGCATCAAAATCAATCTGCGCAGCTCGTTTTGGCTCATCACCCAAAATAATGTTCTCGAGTACTGTGAAATTATCGGCCAACATAAAGTGCTGATGCACCATACCGATGCCGACCTCAATTGCCTCTTGTGGAGTTTTAAAGGATTTCTGCGTTCCGTTTACGAAGATTTCGCCACCATCTGGTCGCTGCATGCCGTAAAGAATTTTCATGACGGTTGATTTGCCTGCGCCATTTTCGCCAACCAAGGCATGCACCGATCCACTCTGCACTTTCAGAGAGACATCTTTATTGGCAACTACTCCGGGAAATCTCTTGGAGATATGTCTTAGCTCCACCGATACTGACAATTAAGTTCTCCTTTATATCGAGATTTGAACCCTCATGCGTCTAAATCTAATAGCTAAAATCTAAAGTCAATCTTAAAGAATTTGGCCCGATTAGGAAGTCCTAATCGGGCCAAATCGGTCACAACTTCAGTTGAAGTTAATTACTTACTAATTACTTGCCCGGAGTTGTTGGAACCTTGATCTTGCCGCTACGGATTGCTGCAGCTGCTGCATCAATCTGTGCCTTGTACTTGTTGATGTAACCGCCAGAGTATGAAACTCCAACGCCACCTGCTGCTAGATCATAACGACGACCATAGATACCAGCTTTTGGATCCAAGATGTCATTAACGGTACGACCTGCAACTGCATTTGCAATCACGTCGTAAACTGCTTGATCTACACGCTTCAACATTGAGGTAAGCATGTTCTTCTTCTCAGCAGCAGAAGCAGTTAGGTACTGATCGGAGTCAACGCCGATAGTCCAAATCTTCTTGCCAGCCTTAGCTGCATCAGTTGCAGCCTGGAAGTTACCCGCACCTGAACCACCAGCTGCTGAGTAGATAACATCTACGCCTCTATCAATCATGCCCTTTGCAATGACCTTTGCCTTTGCAGGATCATTGAAGCCACCGAAATCTGGCGGCTCTGAAACATACTTAACATCAACTTTTGCGCTCTTCTTTGTAGCCTTAACACCTGCTACGAAGCCCGCTTCAAACTTCTGAAGTAGTGGAATACGAACGCCACCGATGTAACCAATCTTGCCTGACTTTGAAGCCAAAGCTGCAGCTACACCTGCAAGGTATGAACCTTGCTCTTCAGCAAAGATCATTGAAGTTACGTTTAGCGCTGGAACTGATGCATCATCGATAATTCCAAACTGAGTGTTTGGGAATTCTTCTGCAACAGTTGTGATTGGGCCTGCATACAAGAATCCAACTGCGATGATTGGGTTGTATCCAGCCTTTGCAAGAAGACGAAGCTTGTCAGTGCGCTCTGAATCTGTTCCTTGTGTAACAGTTACTTCGCGTGAATCTAACTTCCACTTCTTCTTTGCACGATCTAGACCTGCCGCTGCAGAGTCATTAAATGACTTATCGCCACGACCTCCGATGTCATATGCAAGACCAACTTTTACCTTGGTCGCTGCTTGTGATGGAGCGGTGATAAAGCCGACGGTTGCCATCGTTGCTGCTGCAGCAACTGCGACAATGCGTGTGAACTTCTTCAATTTTCCTCCCATGGGTTAGCTATCTAGAGGAAGATAGCTGTTGACCGCGAGCCTAGTAGGGTGACGAAGAAATTTCTAATGTGCGACCATGAGACTTGGCCACAATTAGATTACTTTTTGAGAAACTCTAAACTAAGGGTTGAAACTTAACCGAGGATTCCAAGCGCGTTATAGGCATCTTTTAGCGTTTTGCTCGCAAGCACCCGCGCCTTATCCGCACCTTTGTTCAAAATACTTATCAATTCACTCTCATCTTTCAATAACTCTTGAGCGCGCTCTCGCATCGGGCGTAAGTATTCGACCGTCGCATCCGCCACCGCGCCTTTGAAATCTCCATAGCCTTTTCCTGCAAACTCGTTTTGAATCTCATCGACATTATTGCCAGTTACAGCTGAATAAATAGTAATTAGATTGCTGATACCTGGCTTATTTTCTTCATCAAAGATAATTTCACGACCTGTGTCGGTAACTGCGCTCTTGATCTTCTTTGCATTCACTTCTGGCGCATCCATTAATTCGATTACACCGCTTAAGCTGGCTGCAGATTTAGACATCTTGCTAGTTGGCTCTTGCAGATCGTAAATTTTTGCGCCCTCTTTGAGGATGTACGCATCTGGCAAAGTGAAGACTTGTCCGTATCGAGTGTTAAATCGATTTGCTAAGTCTCGAGTGATCTCAATGTGTTGTCTTTGATCTTCGCCGACCGGAACTAAATTTGCTTGATAAAGCAAGATATCTGCAGCCTGCAACATTGGATATGTAAAGAGACCAACGCGAGCGCTATCTGCGCCTCCCTTTGCAGATTTATCTTTGAATTGGGTCATGCGACTTGCCTCTCCGAAAGAGGCGACGCACTCCATTAACCATCCCAATTGATTATGTTCGGGTAGATGTGATTGCACAAAGAGAGCAGAGGTATTGGTATCTATACCTACTGCAATTAACTGTGCGGCAGATGCCAAAGTGCGAGCCCTTAATAACTTCGGGTCCACATCTCCGGTTAGCGCATGTAAATCAACAATTGCGTAATAGGTCTCGTGGCCATCTTGAAGTTCAACCCATTGCTTAACCGCACCTAAGTAATTACCAAGGTGGAAGGATTCAGAGGTGGGTTGAATACCGGAGAGAACGCGCTTCACTTGTCTATCATCCCACGCGCGAAATTAGAATCTGGCCAACTCGGTGACCTTCAAGCGAGATCACAACCATTCTAATTCCGTTGATATTTACAACATCATGCACCTTTGGCATACGTCCTAAAAAGTGCATCACGTAACCGCTAACGGTTTGATATGGACCTTCTGGTAGGGCGATTCCGGTTTCGGATTCGAGATCCTCAAGCGAAGTCAATCCATCTACCTCGATATCACCGGTGCGAGATTCAGGGTTTATATCTACCTCTGCTTGGTCGTACTCATCATGAATATCACCAATCAAACATTCGACCAGATCTTCCAAAGTCACGATGCCATCAGTGCCGCCATACTCATCCAAAACAATCGCTAAATGTTGACGTTGATTTCGCATCTCTGTAAGTGAAGGCAGAACTCCTTTTGTGCCCGGCAGGTACATGATTGGTCTTACCAAATCTTGTAACTTGGCATTGGGGTTTGCGCTCTTGGAATCCAACAAATCGCGTACATGTATAAAGCCAATGACTTCATCGCTAGATCCTTGAACTACTGGATATCTGGAGTGCGCCATATCGACTGCGAGCGAAATCGCCTTACTAACTGTCAAGGATCCATCCATGAAATCGACTTCCGTGCGCGGAACCATAACCTCGTTGACCAACTTCTCTGAGGTGTTGAAAACTTCCTCGACAATTTCGCGTTCTTCATCGGTTAGCGCTTTATGTCCGGATACAAGATCCATCAACTCCTCTTCGGAGATCTGGCTTCGCTGTTCCTTAGGATCGATACCCAACGCTCTCAACACTAAATCTGTTGATCTTGAGAGTAGCCAGATCACAGGTCGGAAGAAGCGAGCCATTCCTTCAATGAAGAATGCAGAGTTAAGTGCGATCTTCTCGCTTCTAAAGAGCGCTAAACGCTTTGGGACTAACTCACCAAGCACTAGTGAGAAATAAGCGATCACAAGTGTCACCGCGATAATTGAGATGGTTTTCGAGACGCCGCTAGAGAGTCCAAGATCCTCAAGAAGCGGACGGACAAAGACTCCGATCTGCTCTGCGCCAAGTGCGGCAGAGAGAAATCCAGTCACAGTCACGCCAACTTGCACCGCAGCTAAAAAGCGATTTGGGTTTGAGGTAAGTCGTGAAAGACGAGCGCCACGTTTGCCACTCTCAGCTAACTGTTTTACTTGGCTTTCACGAAGTGAGATCAGTGCAATCTCTGCAGCGACGAAGAACGAGCCCATAAGTATCAGCGCCAGAACTAGAGCTATGGCTTGAATCAGGTCCATTAGATGAGAAAGGTTATCGGAAAGACTTCCTTCCCCGCGCATTCACGCGTAATCTCGCCCCCAGCAAGACACTTCCAACGGATCGTCGGGCACGTACCTGCCCGGAAGGAGTACTAATGGCATCAGTAACATTCGAACAGGCATCACGTATCTATCCCGGAAACCCAATTCCGGCTGTCGATAAATTAGACCTAACTATTAACGATGGTGAGTTTCTAGTTTTAGTTGGTCCATCAGGTTGCGGTAAATCAACATCACTTCGTATGTTGGCAGGACTTGAAGAGATCGACACGGGACGTATTTTGATTGGTGATCGCGATGTCACAAACGTGGCACCGAAAGATCGCGATATTGCGATGGTCTTTCAATCATATGCTTTATATCCACACATGACTGTTGCAGAGAATATGGGCTTTGCGTTAAAGATTGCAGGGGTTTCTAAAGAAGAACGTGACAAGCGAGTATTAGATGCAGCCAAATTACTTGATCTAGAACCATATTTAGAGCGTAAGCCAAAAGCTTTATCAGGTGGTCAACGTCAGCGCGTCGCGATGGGCCGTGCGATTGTTCGCGAACCACAGGTCTTCTTGATGGACGAGCCGCTATCTAACCTCGATGCCAAGTTACGTGTATCAACTCGTACCCAAATCGCAGCGTTACAACGCCGCCTCGGAATTACCACTGTCTATGTAACACATGATCAGATCGAAGCTATGACGATGGGTGATCGCGTTGCAGTTTTGAAAGATGGTTTGCTACAACAAGTAGATAGCCCGCGCAATCTTTACGATAAGCCAGGCAATGCATTCGTGGCTGGATTTATCGGCTCTCCGGCCATGAACTTATTACTTGTTCCGGTATCTGACGGTAAAGCACATGTTGGTCACTTGGAAATTCCAGTACCGGCATCTGCAGGTGATTCTGTAATTGTTGGCGTTCGTCCAGAGGGTTGGGAGCCAGCATCTGAGGGCTTTGAAGTTAATGTTGAGGTTGTAGAAGAACTAGGTTCTGATGCATTCGTGTACGGAAAGCCTGCAGATAGCCATGTGAAATTTGCAAATGCATCCGATGAAGGTGCGACTGTGATTGTCCGTTGGGATCCAAAGAACCCTCCGAAGGCCGGAACTCAAGTTAAGGTCAAAGCAAATCCAGCTGCGATTCATTTATTCCATGCGCAGACTGGACTCCGACTAAATTAAATAAACTTAAACTAGCTAGGAACTAAAAAAACCCCGCCAATAATGGCGGGGTTTTTATTATTAAATTATTAAGCCATCTTCTTCTTTAAGTTCTCATTGATCGCATCAAGGAACTCTTGAGTTGTAAGCCATGGTGAGTCTGCGCTAATTAGCAGCGCGAGATCTTTGGTCATCTTTCCTGATTCCACAGTCTCAATACAGACCTGCTCTAGCGTCGCCGCAAACTCTGCAAGTTTTGGATTGTTATCCAATTTTGCGCGGTGCGCTAATCCACGAGTCCAAGCAAAGATCGATGCGATTGGATTAGTAGAGGTCGCTTTTCCAGCTTGGTGATCGCGATAATGGCGAGTTACGGTGCCATGAGCTGCCTCTGATTCGACAGTGCGTCCATCTGGAGTCATCAAAACTGAAGTCATCAGACCAAGTGAGCCATAGCCTTGCGCAACGGTGTCAGATTGGACATCGCCATCGTAATTCTTGCAAGCCCACACATAGCCACCTTCCCAACGAAGTGAAGTTGCGACCATGTCATCGATCAAGCGATGATCGTATTCAATGCCGGCAGCTTGGAACTTATCTTTAAATTCAGATTCAAAGATCTCTGCAAAGATATCTTTGAATCGTCCATCGTAAGCCTTCAAGATGGTGTTCTTGGTTGAAAGATAAACTGGATATTTGCGTGCCAGACCGTAATTCATCGATGCACGAGCGAAGTCACGAATCGAATCATCTAAGTTGTACATAGTCATTGCGACGCCACTGCTTGGGAAGTCAAAGACGTTAAATTCCATTGGCTTCGAACCATCGGCAGGAGTGAAAGTTACAGTCAGCTTTCCAGCACCCGGAACTTTGAAATCAGTTGCACGATATTGATCTCCGAATGCATGACGGCCGATAACAATTGGCTTAGTCCAGTGTGGAACCAACCTCGGGACATTTGAAATGATGATCGGTTCGCGGAAAATCACGCCACCTAAGATGTTACGGATAGTTCCGTTCGGAGACTTCCACATCTGCTTCAAGTTAAACTCTTTAACACGCGCCTCATCTGGTGTGATGGTTGCGCACTTAACACCTACGCCATGTTTCTTGATGGCATTTGCAGAGTCGATTGTGACTTGATCGTTAGTTGCGTCGCGATGTTCGATACCTAGATCGTAATACTCAAGATTTACATCTAAATAAGGCAGAATCAAAGAATCTTTGATGAACTGCCAGATGATGCGCGTCATCTCATCGCCATCAAGCTCTACAACGGTGCCTTCTACTTTGATCTTTGACATTGTTTACATATCCTTTACATCTGCTTGCTTTGCACGAACAGCTTCTGCTGCTTCTTTCAATGATGCTAATTCTGAATCCGTTAATTTAGTTTCAACCACTTTCCGAACTCCGCTACGGCCAAGTTCAGCCTCTACTCCAAGGTAAACACCAGAGATCCCATACTCTCCATCTACCCATGCACAAACTGGCATCACTGCTCCTGAATCTTCGATTACGGCTTTCGCCATACGCGCTGCAGCGGCAGATGGTGCGTAATATGCCGAACCGGTCTTAAGTAGCGCGACCACCTCTGCTCCACCATTTCTAGTTCTGACAACTAGCTCTTCGATCTCTTCTGCTGAGAGCAATTCTGATAGCGGTTTGCCATCTACCTTGCATCTAGAAGGAACTGGAACCATGGTCTCGCCATGCGAGCCAAGAGTTAAAGTTTCAACTTTTGCAACTGGCACATTTAATTTCTCAGCAACAAAGTTGGTAAAGCGTGCAGTATCCAACATTCCTGCCTGTCCCATCACTTTGTTATGTGGAAATTTGGTTGCGATCTGCGCTAAAGCAGTCATCTCATCAAGTGGATTAGAGACCACGATGATTACCGCATTTGGAGAGTGCTTTGCGATGTTTTCCGCAACGCCACGAACGATGCCAGCATTTACGCCGATCAAATCCATTCGGCTCATACCTGGCTTGCGCGGTAAGCCTGCAGTTATCACTACAACATCTGAGTTTGCAGTCGCTTCATATCCGCCACCATCTGCAGTGGTAGTTGCGCCAATAACTTTGGTTTGAAAACCTTCGATTGACCTAGATTGATTCATATCTAGCGCAAGGCCTTCTGGCTTACCTTCGAGAATATCCGTTAAAACGACAGTGTCGAAGATGTTGTACTCCGCTAAACGCATTGCAGTTGTTGAACCATAGAAACCGGCTCCAACGACAGTAACTTTTCCTGGCATGGCTACCCCTAAATAAACTTTGGAAAATCGAGAAAGGCGTTTATCTCGATATCAAGATAATTCTATCGCCCGTGCGGTAGCACAATTGCCACGATGATCAACCCTAAGCCAATCAACGAAGCGAGATAGCGCTCAATTCTCCGCTCCTGTCGGATACCTGTGAGCAATAGCGCAGCGCCCAAGATAATTGAACCGGTTCGGACATAACCAAGCGCGCCAAGTAATACGCCAAATGCAGCCGCAATCGTGATGGCGCGTTGAGAATTCATTTGCGAGATGCGGCATCCACTACATTTTTAACTAACATCGCACGAGTTAGTGGACCAACCCCGCCTGGATTTGGTGAGATCCAACCCGCGACATTAGCAACATCTGGATGTACATCGCCTTGAATCTCATTTCCGTTGCGCGACACTCCAACATCAATTACGACTGAACCTGGTTTGACCATGTCAGGTGTCAAGAAATGTCCAACACCGACTGCAACTACAGTGATGTCTGCAGTTAAAGTGTGCTCTTTGATTGATTTGGTTCCGGTGTGAACTAAATTGACCGTTGCATTCTCTTCGCGTCGATTTAATAAAAGACTTAGCGGTCTGCCGACAGTCAAACCACGACCAACAATTGTGACTTCGGCACCCTTTACTGGGATTTTGTAATGGTGAAGTAGCTCCACAATTCCGCGTGGGGTGCATGGCAGAGTTCCATCAAATCCAGCGGTTAATCTTCCTAAGTTCATTGGATGTAAACCATCTGCATCTTTATCTGGATCAATTGCCTCCAAAATAACCTGAGTGTTTACCTCTTTAGGTAGCGGTAGTTGGACGATGTAACCGGTGCACTCTGGATTTTGATTCATCTCTTTTACGGCAGCTAATACATCTGCCTGAGTTGCAGTGCCAGGAAGATCTATGCGAATTGAATTTACGCCGACCTCTGCACAATCTTTATGCTTTCCACCCACATACTGGCGAGAGCCTGGATCATCTCCTACCAAGATGGTCCCGAGTCCTGGAGTGATTCCGCGCGCTTTAAGTGCGGTAACTTCCTTAGCGAGATCTTCCTTTATTTTCTTTGCAAAAGCTTTGCCATCAAGAATCTGTGCAGTCATATACACGATCTTAATTAAGCATGAGAAAAATGGCGAGTTCCCGTGAAGAATAGCGGCAGATTTGCTTGTGTCGCAGCAGCAATTACCTCTTCGTCTCGCACCGATCCACCAGGTGAAACCACTGCGCTCACCCCAGCATCAATCAGAATTTGTAAGCCATCTGCAAATGGAAAGAATGCATCGCTTGCAGCAACCGAACCACTCACTCTCTCGCCAGCTCTGGCAACTGCTAATTTGGCGGAATCGACTCGATTTACCTGACCCATTCCAACTCCAACTGAAGCGCCATCTTTTGCCAGAAGAATTGCATTGCTCTTTACTGCACGAACAGCTCGCCATGCGAAGTTGAGATCCGCTAAAACTTCTGAGCTAACTGGAGCTCCAGACACTTGCTTCCAATTCTTTGGATCATCACCTTGGTCATTAATTAAATCTGCGCTCTGCACCAATAATCCACCAGAGACCGAACGTGGTTCTAGCGGACCATAGTTTCTTAGCTCTGTAGTTAGAATTCTAAGGTTTGGCTTCTGCTTTAATATCTCAAGCGCTGTTGATTCGTAATCTGGAGCAATTACCACTTCAGTGAAGACTTCAACTAATGATTTGGCCATCGACTCTGTAATTGTGCGATTTGCTGCCACTACTCCACCGAAAGCTGATACCGGATCACATGCATGTGCCTTCAAATATGCCTCGGCGATACTGTTACCGATTGCAATTCCGCAGGGATTTGCATGTTTGATAATGGCTACCGCTGGCTCTGCATGGTCAAAGGCCGCGCGTAGCGCAGCATCTGCATCAGTGTAATTATTGAAACTCATCTCTTTACCGCTTAATAGCTTGGCGCTAACTATGCCCGGGAAGTTACTTGCATAAACCGCTCCCTGTTGATGCGGGTTCTCACCGTAACGAAGTGTGGAGCGCTTTCGCCAGACACCAGCTATCCAGTCCGGAAAGATGCCCTGCTCTTGATTTAGCCACATTGCAATCGTGGCATCGTATTCAGCGGTAGTCCTAAATACTTCTATTGCCAATTGTTTTCGCTCAGCTAGATTCAATCCACCTTGTTTAAGTGCATCAATTAAAAGTTGATATTGGCTAGGGCTGCTAATCACCGCAACCGAACCATGATTCTTGGCAGCTCCACGTAACATCGAAGGCCCACCAATATCAATCTGTTCGATACATTCCGCATAATCAGCGCCAGAATTAATGGTTGCAGAGAATGGATATAAATTAATTACTATCAAATCAAAGGGTGCGATATCTAAATCTGTAATCGTGCTTAGATGCTCTGGGTTATCTTGATCTGCCAAGATGCCGCCATGTATGCGGGGATGTAACGTTTTGACGCGCCCACCCATGATCTCTGGAAATCCTGTGTAACTTGAAACTTCGGTTGCTGCAATCGAATTATCAATCAAAGTCTTATAAGTCGAACCAGTTGCGATGATCTCAACTCCTGCACTTTGCAGCGTGCTACCAATTTCAACTAGTCCAGTCTTGTCGTAAACACTAATCAAAGCTCGACGGATGGCTTTTCGCTCGCTCATTTGCGCACACCATCCTTAAACTCATTAAGAGTCTGAACTATCAACTTACGTTCGATAATCTTAATCCGTTCATGTAGCGAGTCCACATCATCGGTAGATTGAACTGCCACCTCCTCCTGAGCGATGATCAGACCAGTATCTATCCCGGCGTCGACCCAATGGATTGTGCATCCAGTGGTCTTAACACCAGCGTTCAAAGCATCGGCGACGGCATGTGCGCCAGGAAAGTAAGGCAACATTGCTGGATGTGAATTTATTACTTTGAAGGTTTCTACAAATTTGGAATCAAGAATTCGCATGAATCCAACTGAAACTACAAGATCTGGCTGGCAAGCATCTACATATTCAAATAATCGTTGATTCCATTCTGATCTTGGACTCTTAAACTCAATTACTTTAGATGGTATTCCAGCCTTGTGCGCGCGTTCCAAAACTTGCGCACTGGGATTATCTGAGACAATTGCGATGATATCGAAATTTGCATCGATGATTGCTTGCGCTAATGTTCCTGAACCCGATGCCAAAATCAATAACTTCATCGACGACCGATCAGTGGTATCAATTTAACTAGGCCTACTCCCACCAAAAGCTCTGCAATCAAAATAATTGGAAACTTCCAAAGTGATGGACCCACAGTTCCTAATTCATAGGTAATTAGCGCTCCCGAGCCTAAATAAGCGATAAGAAATGAGCTGATTGCAAAGAGAGTAATGGTCTGCCTGAGCACCAACTTACTGCTATCCAAAGTCCAAACTGCAAGAAGCACACCGATAACCACAACAACTACTACAGATAATAAATAGAGCGGATGGCGACCAGTTGGTAGCGCTCCAAGAATTGGAAGTGCCGGAATCTTTCCAAGTTCGAAGGTGAGAGGTGCAATCAAAGTATCGCGACCAAGGGCAAAACCTGCGCCACTTACATAAGCCAGTGAAGCGATCATGAAATTTGGCAGATATAACAATGTCAATGCAAAGAGAAGAATTCCGCCAAAGATGCCTGGCTGCAAAACCGTAGTCAATTGTTGGACTGTACGAAAATTTATCAAAAGCGAAATCCCAAGAAGTAGTGCGCTAAATCCCAATAGCAGCGACCAGATTTTTGTTAAAAAAACTATCGGCGCTGAGAATCTAAATTGATTGATTGAAAAGTAAGACACAAGCAGTACAAATGGGGTTGCAAAAGCCAACACCCAGTACCAAGTGGCTCTAACATCTTGATTGCCAGATAACTGCGCAAGCAGAATTAATAGCAAGACATAAATGGTTGCGAATAGCCAGACTGCCAATTCACTACTCACTTTTTCCATTACTTTTCGGGAGCCATTCACGATGGCAAAGGCAGGTAGCGCCATTGCGCCAAGCGGAAGATATGTAAGCCAACCGGCTGCCCCACTTGGAGGAATATTGATATTGAAAGGAATTGCATGCGCACCAAGAGTTATCCATGCAGCGCCACGAAATGGATCCGTTGTACTTGCATATGCACTACCTGCAATTGCCCAAGCCAGAAATGTGACGATGGCGGCAGGAATGAAGGTGATTAGCAAGCTACGAAAGCTTTGCGTGATTGCAACGACAAACACGTGTGTAGCCTATCCGTTAATCTGCCTCTGACTTTAGAGTGAAATTGGCAATTATTAATTTGGCATTACTTGGCGTAACAATTTTGCAGTTTCGCTTGGAGTTTTCCCTACTTTAACTCCCACAGCTTCCAGAGCATCTTTCTTTGCCTGCGCAGTTCCAGAACTTCCAGAAACAATCGCGCCAGCATGTCCCATGGTCTTACCTTCAGGCGCGGTAAATCCAGCGACATATCCAACTA
>JACCDM011074247.1_pt1 | contig 12667 bp, 12 predicted proteins | sample 7445851 | NCBI WGS metagenome assembly JACCDM01 (sample SAMN15323438, study PRJNA562643) | freshwater metagenome | isolation source: river surface water | place: USA:Blue River Watershed | collected 2017-08-16
GTTTTATGGTTTCTAGTTTTTGAGTTCATGGCCATTTCTTTACCTCGTTCTTTTCGATCTGTTGAGTTTGCTTGGTTGCTTGCTGCTTTGGTGATTTCAGTGGCCTCTTTAAGTAGTGTGGCTTATTTAGCTGATCGTATGCAACGTGCTTTTGAAAGAGATGCCAAGCAATTGATTGCGGCCGATGCTTTGATTCAAAGTGATCAGCCCTTGCCGGCCATTTTTGAACAAGAGGCTCTTCAAAGAAATCTTGCGACAGCAAGTACCATTGTTTTTCCAACCATGTCTTCAGTGCGTTCTGAAGCTAGGTTGGTCGCATTAAAGGCAGTGACGGACAGTTATCCATTAAGAGGCCATCTAAAAATCAGCAATCAATTGCAATCGGGTGGTGGTGAAAAAACTTCAAAAATTCCCTCGCCCAGATCGGTATGGGTTGACCCTGCCCTGTTACCGGGGCTGAAAGCTAAGATTGGCGATTCAATTACTTTGGGTCAATCGACATTCAAAATTGAAGCTGTTTTGACGCAAGAGTTGGATAAAGGAGCAGGCTTTCTTAATTTTGCCCCACGCATCATGATGCGCCAAGATGAACTGAATCAAACGCAATTGATTGGATTTGGCAGTCGAGTGACTTATCGATTTTTAGTGGCCGGTAATGAGTATTCAGTGAATGACTTTCTTTCCTGGGCCCAAACACAGATTGAAGTAAAGCAGTTGCGTGGAGTGAAGGTGGAGGGTGTAGATAACAGCCAGCCATTGATGCGAGCTACCTTAGATCGGGCGGAAAAGTTTTTATCTTTGGTGGCCATCCTGACGGCCATGGTGGCTGCAGTGGCCATGGCATTGGCCGCTAAGCGATATGCTTCTCAACAAGCCAACCCCGTGGCGATTTGGAAGTGCCTGGGGGCCAGTCGCGGGCAAGTTTTGTTTGAGCATTTCAAGGCCAGTCTACTGATCGCAATTGCGGGGGGAGCATGTGGTGCCCTGCTTGGATGGTTGGGGCATCAAGGATTACTCTACTTTTTAGGTGATTTATTGGTCGCTGATTTGCCGGCTGCTTCAATGTGGCCTTTGATTTGGTCTTTATTGGTGGCGATTGTTTTGTTGATCGGTTTTGTATGGCCTCCTTTGTTGGCTTTGAGTGACGTGTCTCCTCTGAAAGTGATTCGCAGAGATGTCATGACTCGTCACCCAGCAGCATGGCTATTGATGTTATTCGGCCTAATCAGCTTTTTTATACTATTGTTCAGTGTTGCAAAAAGTATTCCTCTGGCTGTTCTAACACTAGGTGGTTTTACTTTGGCTGCATGCGTTTTTATTCTTGCTTCATGGTGCCTGGTGAAGTTGAGTGCTAGCATGGCTGAGCATACATGGTTGGGACGGCACGTGGTGCAACGTTTTGTTTGGCAGTCATTGTCTAGACGTTCCTTATTCACGGGTTTGCAAATCGCTTCGTTAGCGATTGCCATCATGGCTCTTTTGTTATTGGCAGTAATCAGGCAAGATTTATTAATTGCCTGGAAAGGTAGTTCACCGCCAGATGCTCCCAATCGATTTTTGATCAATATTCAGCCAGAGCAAAAAGACCTCGTTTATCAGAATCTCAAGAGCGTTGGGGTTGATCGCGTGGTGCTTTATCCGATGGTGCGAGGCCGCTTAACGCACATCAATGATCAAACGGTGATGCCTGATCAGTTTGCCGACAGTCGTGCACAGCGTTTGGTTGATCGTGAGTTCAACCTCTCGTACACGGATGTGTTGCCAGAAAAAAATAAAATTACCTCAGGCAAGTGGCACGGTAATACTCAACAAGCTGAGGTTTCCATTGAAAAGGGACTTGCAAAAACTTTGTCCTTAAATTTGGAAGATTCTTTGGTTTTTGATATTGCTGGCATTTCAGTGAAGGCGCAAGTCACTTCTATTAGAGAACTGGATTGGGGGAGCATGCGCGTCAACTTCTTCGCAATTTTGCCACCCCATTTATTAGCTGAAATGCCACAAACTTGGATCACGGCTTATCAGCAAAAGCCTTTGCAGGCCAATGTGATGCCCATTGACATTCAATTGGTGGCTCAATTCCCTAACATCACTGTGGTGGATATAGAATCCGCTTTGAATCAGGTTCAAGACGTCTTGGATAAGTTATCAGCAGCGGTTGAACTGTTGTTTGGTTTCACTGTGATTGCTGGCATGTTGGTTTTAGGAGCGGCGTTGGCATCCACCCAAGATGAACGTCTGAAGGATGCTGCTTTACTGAAAACCTTGGGAGCAAGTCAGGCTCAAATCAGAAGGGCTTTTTATACAGAATTAACCGTGCTTGGATTGATCTCAGGTCTTTTGGCTTCAATGGGTGCCATTGGGGTCGGTTGGGTTTTGGCTGAATATGTTTTTGAATTTAATTTACCCATTCCTTGGATCGTCATTCTGTATGGTGTGGCATTTGGGGTGTTGGCTTGCGTCCTAGGAGGACTCTGGTTGCAAAGAAAGATTTCTCGTGCCTGTGCATCTGAAGTTTTGAGGGGCGTTTAAAAAAGAATAAACTCAAAGAATGTCAGAACAACAAAATACACAACAAGCCACACAACAAACCACCTATGAACTCATCGGTGGCGCAGAAAAGCTTCGCGAGTTAGTTGATCGTTTTTACGATTTGATGGATTTGGAATCCAACTATCAGGGTATCCGACAGATGCACCCCCAGGATTTATCGAGCTCTAGAGACAAGCTTTACTTGTTCTTGAGTGGCTGGATGGGAGGTCCTGATTTGTATGTTGAGCAGTATGGTCATCCACGCTTAAGAGCACGACATTTGCCTTTTCCAATTGGCTTATCTGAAAGAGACCAGTGGTTGCAGTGTATGCGTCAAGCCATGAAAGATTGCCACATCAATGGCATTCTGTTTGAACGCCTAATGCAATCATTTTTCACCACTGCTGATTGGATGAGGAATCGCGCTGGGTAATTGGACCAAGCGAGTCTTGGCCCAGCGATCAGGAAGCATTTGGCGATTTTTTCGATCCAACAATGCGCTTAACGGCCACAAAAATAAAGTCGTTGAAAAAAAGATGATGGAAAAGTAAGTACCAATACTTTTGCTATTGCCCATCTGAAGGCTGATGAACAAAATGAAAGCGGCTGGCAATAACCAAAGAGAGCCATAGGCGTAACGCATCAATGCCTGAGGTCTTTGAAGAATTTTTCCATCTGTGCTGATGAGCTGAATACGCCAAGTTTGCATCGCCAAGGTTTGACCTGTTTTAGTCCAATACCAAGAAAAATAAAAAGCAAGCATCAAATAAATGTGTGCAAGTAATAGCCATGCGGGAGCTGTGACACTAAAAACAACGCCAATGACCAAATGAGGGACTAAAAAGGTCAGCGCTAACACCCCCATGAGAACCAACATTTCATAAAGATTTAAAGCAATGCGACGCTTAATGGTTGGCGCAGGAAGTGACTTTAAATAGTCAGCAGGGAGTGGGATGAATGTTTCGGATGTTTTCACCACGCTATTTTAGCGTTGGCGAAGTTACTGTGGTGGGTTTGCTAGTTTGTGCTCTTTTTTCAGCCAACAACTTTTTTTCTTCATCAGATAGCTGTTGGTAGCTCTCCCAAGCGGCCGCTTTTTTCTCTGGGGAGATGTTCAAAGTTCGAAGGTAATTGTCGCGTGCTCTTTGACGTTGTTTGGTCGATAGTTCTGCCCATTGGCTCATGCGAGACTGCAAGACGCTTTGTTCAGCTTCTGACATGGAAGGGTAGCGATTAGCGACCTCAACCCATTTTTTTTGACGTGGGGGTGACAATGATGACCAATCTTCTTCGAGTGGCGCGAGGACAGCGCGTTGCTCTTGGCTCAGTTCACCCCAAGATTGTGCATTGGCAATGACCGGATAAGCCAATAATATCAAGCAAAATACCAGCGCATGCGTGAGCAGGCAGCGACTTAAACAGATATACCGATTTTGGCATTTCAAATTTGTGAAAGAGCGAAAAATCGACATGAGATTCATGATTAGATTTTTTCTTCGTCGTCTTCGTCAGGCTTATTGGATTCTTCTTTGACCAAATCTTTACCGTTGGTAATCAAATATCTGACATAACCATCGTCTTTGTAAGCGTGAGGAGGGACCACATCGACCAAAATAGCGCTGTCTACTTTAGCGATGTCTCTGATGCGTTCATCCTGCTGCCAGTTTGAAATAATTACGATGCCAAAGGCCAAAGCCAAAATTGGGGCTGCTCCAAAAGCCCCCCAAGCACGATCACGCCAATTGCCAAAATGATTGCCTGTATTGACACTTTCACGTGGATTGAATTTGAGCCATGCAAGTGACCACGCTGATTGTTTTTGCTCAACATGGGCAGCTAAGGCTATTTTTCTGGCATTGGCTAAGCGTTGAGAGATGTGACTGGGTAGATTGGCAGCCGATTCATTGAGGGCTTCACGTGCGAGCACGGCCACAAGCAATTCTTCTTGCTCGACTGAGTGGCTAGTTTGTAAGTGCGTGCTCACAATTTAAATCCTTGTTTCTTAAGGGCTTTCGCCAGGGTAACGCTTGCTCTTGAGCAATGTGTTTTGACACTTCCTTCTGAGCAAGCCATGATTTTAGCCGTCTCAGAAATACCTAAATCATCCCAATAACGCATGAGGAAGGCTTCTCGTTGACGAGCGGGTAGTTTTGAAATTTCAGATTCGATGATTTTGATCAATTGTTGACGTTCTAAAAGACTTTCGCCACTCTCAAATCCAAGATTTTCTTCATTAGATTCAATGAATTCCAGTGGGTCAGAGTATTCGGACTCATCTAAATTGTCACGTCCACCGCCCTTGAGGGAGGAAAACAAGCTGACCCAAGTATTTTGGGTTTTTTGGCGTCTAAACCAGTCCAAGGTCGTATTTTGCAGAATCCGGGTGAATATCAATGGCAGTTCGCTGATGTCGTGATCGCCGTACTTTTCAGCCAATTTCATCATGCTTTCTTGAACAATATCCAAGGCGGCTTCCTCGTCCCGCGTCGCAAACACGGTACGTTTAAAGGATTTCGCCTCAATACTTTGCAAAAAGTCAGAGAGTTCTTTAGATGAAGCCATAGGCTCTATTAGACAACGGCTAATAAACCTACCCCGAATAAGGCGTTATGGGCTAAAATGGTAGGCTCGACTTACCGGACCTTTCATAAGATGGTTTTTTCCCGGATTTAAGCGACCGCCACTCGAACCCGAGCCACAAGCACGGAGCCAGAGTAGCCCAAACAATTTTTTGCCGAAAATTGCAAAGGACTATAGAAAATGAATGCAAATAACAGCGCGGAACTTTTGAACCCTGCTAACAAAAATCAAAACCAAGACGGCCCTGAAATGATTGGTGCTGAAATCTTGGTCCATGCCCTTCATGCTGAAGGTGTGGAATATGTCTGGGGTTACCCAGGCGGTTCAGTTTTATTTATCTACGACGAGATCTTCAAACAAGACAAGTTTGAGCACATCTTGGTGCGCCACGAACAAGCTGCGGTTCATGCTGCGGATGGTTATGCACGCGCCACGGGTAATGTCGGCGTGGCACTGGTGACTTCAGGTCCTGGTGTGACCAATGCTGTCACAGGCATTGCGACTGCCTACATGGATTCAATTCCAATGGTGATCATTACCGGTAACGTGCCAACAGCTGCGATTGGTGAAGATGCGTTCCAAGAGTGCGATACCGTGGGTATCACTCGTCCTATCGTGAAACATAATTTCTTGGTGAAAGATCCAGCTGATTTGGCTTTGACCTTAAAGAAGGCATTCCACATTGCTAGAACAGGTCGCCCTGGTCCAGTCGTAGTGGATATTCCTAAAGACGTTTCTTTCCAAAAAGCTCGCTTTAACTATCCAAGCGAACTCACCATGCGTTCCTACAATCCTGTGGTCAAAGGCCACAGTGGACAGGTTCGTAAAGCTGTATCGATGTTGATGGAAGCCGAGCGCCCATACATCTATACCGGTGGTGGTGTGATTCTTTCAGATGCGGCTCCTGAGTTGAAGGAGTTTGCAGATCTATTGGGTTATCCCGTGACCAATACCTTGATGGGCTTGGGTGGTTTCCCAGGCACAGACCCACGTTTCTTGGGTATGTTGGGTATGCACGGAACTTACGAAGCCAATATGACCATGCAGCATTGCGATGTCTTAATTGCGATTGGTGCTCGTTTTGATGATCGTGTGATTGGTAACCCAGGACACTTTTCAAGTGTGCCTAGAAAAATCATTCACATTGACATTGACCCCTCAGTGATTTCAAAGCGCGTGAAGGTTGATGTGCCTATTGTGGGTGACCTCAAAGAGGTGTTGGTTGAGATGTCTGCCATGATCAAGGCTGCAGGTCCATTGAAGAACAAGGCTAAGCTAGATGCTTGGTGGTCACAAATCAATGAATGGCGTAAAAAAGATTGTTTGAGTTTTGATCGCAATTCTGAAATTGTGAAGCCACAGTATGTGGTTGAAAAAATTTGGGAACTCACCAAAGGTGATGCGTTCGTTTGCTCTGACGTGGGTCAGCATCAAATGTGGGCAGCTCAATTCTATAAATTTGACAAACCACGTCGCTGGATCAATTCAGGCGGTCTTGGCACCATGGGCGTTGGCTTACCCTACGCCATGGGCATTAAAAAGGCTTTCCCTGAAAGTGAAGTGGTCACGATTACGGGTGAAGGTTCTATTCAGATGTGTATTCAAGAACTTTCAACTTGTAAGCAATACGACACCCCTGTGAAGATTGTTTCATTGAACAATCGTTACTTAGGAATGGTTCGTCAGTGGCAAGAGTTGACTTACAACAAGCGTTACTCAAGTTCATACATGGATTCGTTGCCTGACTTTGTTAAGTTGGCTGAATCTTATGGTCACGTGGGTATGCGCATTGAGAAAAAATCTGATGTGGAGCCTGCGTTGCGTGAGGCGTTCAAGATGAAAGACAGAACGGTGTTCATGGATTTCCAAACAGACCCAACAGAAAACGTATGGCCAATGGTTCAAGCTGGTAAAGGCATCACTGAAATGCTTTTGGGAAGTGAGGAGTTGTGATGCGCCATATTATTTCAATTCTTTTAGAAAACGAACCAGGTGCTTTGTCACGCGTGGTGGGTTTATTTTCTGCTCGTGGATACAACATTGAAACTTTAACGGTTGCTCCGACAGAAGATCCTTCTTTATCTCGCATGACCATTGTCACAATGGGTTCGGATGATGTGATTGAACAAATCACTAAGCACCTCAATCGTTTGGTTGAAGTGGTGAAGTTGATTGACTTAACCGATGGGCCTCATATTGAACGTGAGCTCATGTTGATTAAGGTTCGAGCAGTTGGTAAGGAACGCGAAGAGATGAAGCGCATCACCGACATCTTCCGCGGGCGTATCATTGATGTCACCGATAAGTCATATACCATCGAGTTGACAGGAGACAGTAGCAAATTAGATGCCTTCATTGAAGCCACAGATCGCAGCGCCATTTTGGAAACAGTCCGAACTGGTTGCTCTGGTGTGGGTCGTGGTGAGCGTATCTTGAAGGTATAAATTTTTAACAAACAACAAACTGATATCACATAGGAAATAGCATGAAAGTTTTTTACGATAAAGACGCAGATTTATCTCTGATCAAAGGTAAGCAAGTAACAATCATTGGTTATGGTTCACAAGGCCATGCTCACGCACAGAACTTAAATGATTCAGGCGTGAAGGTCACTGTGGGTTTACGCAAAGGTGGTGCTTCTTGGAATAAAGCAGCCAATGCTGGCTTGCAAGTTAAAGAAGTGGCAGAAGCTGTGAAGGGCGCTGATGTTGTGATGATGCTATTGCCTGATGAGCAAATTGCTGAGGTGTACAACAAAGAAGTAGCCCCAAACATTAAAGCAGGTGCTGCATTGGCTTTTGCTCACGGTTTTAACGTTCATTATGGTCAAGTGATTCCTCGTGCAGACGTGGACGTGATCATGATTGCTCCTAAAGCTCCTGGTCACACAGTTCGTGGTACATATGCTCAAGGCGGTGGTGTTCCTCACTTAATCGCTGTTCATCAAGACAAGACGGGTTCTGCTCGTGACGTAGCTTTGTCATACGCGACAGCAAACGGTGGCGGTCGCGCAGGCATCATTGAAACCAACTTCCGTGAAGAAACTGAAACTGACTTGTTCGGTGAGCAAGCTGTTTTGTGTGGCGGTACAGTTGAATTGATCAAAGCTGGTTTTGAGACTTTGGTTGAAGCTGGTTACGCTCCAGAGATGGCTTACTTTGAGTGTTTACATGAGTTGAAGTTGATTGTTGACTTGATCTACGAAGGTGGTATCGCCAACATGAACTACTCAATTTCTAATAACGCTGAGTATGGTGAGTATGTCACTGGCCCACGTGTTGTGACTGAAGATACTAAAAATGCTATGCGTCAGTGTTTGAAAGACATTCAAACAGGTGAGTATGCGAAGAGCTTCATTTTGGAAAACAAAGCGGGTGCTCCAACCTTGATTTCTCGTCGTCGTTTGACTGCTGAGCATCAAATTGAAGAGGTGGGTGGCAAGTTACGTGCCATGATGCCTTGGATCGCTAAAAACAAATTGGTTGACCAAACTAAGAACTAATTGAAGCAAAATAAAATCCAGAAAGAGAGTTAGCATGGCCGTTCATTACCCGCACCCTATCATTGCAAAAGAAGGGTGGCCTCATGTGGCCATTGCGGGTTTTGTTCTGTTTGTGATTCATTCATCAGCAGGTTGGGCATGGTCTTGGCCTTTCTGGATTATTTTTATTTTTGTTCTACAGTTCTTTAGAGACCCTGGCCGTTTAGTCCCATTGGTGAAAGATGCCGTTCTTTCACCGGCGGATGGTCGAGTCATTATTGTTGAAAAATCATTTGATCCCTATGCCAATCGTGAAGCGCTAAAAATCAGTGTCTTCATGAATGTATTCAATGTGCACTCAAATCGTTCCTCTGTGAATGGCACAGTCAAGCGCATTGAATATTTCCCTGGCAAATTTGTGAATGCGGATTTAGATAAAGCGTCCTCAGAAAATGAACGCAATGCAGTCGTGATTGACGCGAATGGTCAAACCATTACTTTGGTCCAAGTGGCTGGTTTAATTGCTAGAAGAATTCTTTGTTACGCTCATTTGGGTGACAAGCTTAAAAAAGGTGAGCGTTACGGTTTTATCCGTTTTGGGTCACGAGTGGACGTTTATTTGCCGCTAACAGCGGAACCTATGGTGAGTGTGGGCGATAAAGTTTCGGCGACCAGTACGGTACTAGCCAAATTGCCCGGATTGGACTAAAAAGTAGTCTATGACGACATTTCGACGTAGAAAACCAAGACTGACTAAAAATTTACCTAGCAATGTGACGCCCTTGCGTCGCAATGACTGGAATGGCCCTGAGCAAGAAAATTTGGGTCGCCCTCGCAATCGAGGCATCTATTTATTGCCCAATGCATTTACAACCGCCAATCTATTTTGCGGCTTTTTTGCCATCGTGCAAGCCATGAACCAACGTTTTGAGATTGCCGCGATTGCTATTTTTGTGGCCTTGGTCATGGACGGTATGGATGGTCGCGTAGCGCGTATGACCAACACACAAAGTGCTTTTGGTGAGCAATACGATTCTTTAACCGATATGGTTTCTTTTGGTGTGGCTCCTGCTTTGATTGCTTACGAGTGGGTTCTTAAAGATTTGGGTAAATGGGGTTGGTTGGCTGCATTTGTTTATTGTGCGGGAGCGGCTTTGCGTTTGGCGCGCTTTAACACCAATATTGGCGTGGTTGATAAACGATTTTTTCAAGGCTTACCAAGTCCAGCAGCAGCTTCTTTGATCGCTGGTTTTGTTTGGTTGGCTGTAGATAATAAATTGCCTGTCAAAGAGTTGGCTTTGCCTTGGTTCATGTTTGCTTTGACCATTTATGCGGGTATTACGATGGTTTCAAATGCCATGTTCTACAGTGGTAAAGCCTTAGATGTGAGGTATCGTGCCCCATTTGGCGTCATGATCTTGGTGATTTTGGGCTTTGTCTTGGTCTCCAGCGATCCGCCGGTTGCTCTATTTGGTTTATTTGTGGCTTACGCCTTGTCTGGTTATGTTTTCTGGGTTTGGCAAAAAATTGTCTTGCCTAAGAAAAAAGCTTCAGATATGCTATCTGACAATTGATTCAAATTTGTGTATATTGGAGTGTATGAATACAAGCTTGTCACTGCTACTACTATTAGGACTAGGTCAAAACCTGGGGTCAGTGCACGCTTAAGCATTTAGAGTCAAAGCAAACAAACACGAACCCCAGTCAAGCTGGGGTTTTTTATTTAAAGAATTGGGCAAGTTGGAGAGTAAATCATGACAGACAAATTAATCATTTTTGACACCACATTAAGAGACGGTGAGCAATCTCCTGGCGCTTCGATGACCAAGGATGAAAAGGTCAGAATCGCAAGGCAGCTTGAGCGTCTTCGCGTGGACGTGATTGAAGCCGGTTTTGCTGCTAGCTCCGATGGTGACTTTGCTGCCATTCAAGCGATTGCTGGTGTGGTCAAAGATTCGACCGTGTGTTCTTTGGCCAGAGCCAATGATCGTGACATTGGTCGTGCCGCTGAAGCTTTGAAGTCTGCGAATGCCAAGCGTATACACACCTTCATTGCCACTTCGCCTTTGCACATGGAAAAGAAATTGCGCATGACCCCTGATCAAGTATTTGAGCAGGCTAAGGCAGCGGTTCGTTTTGCACGCAATCACACCAATGACATTGAGTTTTCTCCAGAGGACGGTTATCGCTCTGAAGTTGATTTCTTGTGCCGTGTTTTGGAAGCGGTGATCAAGGAAGGTGCTACAACCATCAATGTGCCTGATACGGTGGGGTACGCAGTACCAGAGCTTTACGGCAACTTCATCAAGACTTTGCGTGAGCGTATTCCTAACTCTGATAAAGCAGTATGGTCTGTGCACTGCCACAATGACTTGGGGATGGGTGTGGCCAACTCATTGGCGGGAGTGAAGATCGGTGGCGCACGTCAAATTGAGTGCACCATCAATGGTTTGGGCGAGAGAGCTGGCAATACTTCTTTGGAAGAGGTGGTGATGGCCATCAAAACTCGCAAAGATTATTTTGACTTGGCAGTGGGCATTGATACCACTCAAATCGTACCTGCATCAAAAATGGTTTCTCAAATCACTGGCTTTGTGGTGCAACCCAATAAAGCAGTGGTGGGGGCCAATGCATTCGCTCATGCCTCAGGCATCCATCAAGATGGCGTCTTAAAAGCACGTGACACCTACGAAATCATGCGAGCAGAAGATGTGGGTTGGGCTGCTAATAAGATTGTTTTGGGTAAATTATCAGGTCGCAATGCCTTTAAACAACGTTTGCAGGAGTTGGGAATTGAGTTGGAATCTGAAGCAGATTTGAACGATGCTTTCTCTCGTTTCAAGGCTTTGGCTGACCAAAAGGCGGAGATTTTTGACGAAGACATTACTGCAATTGTTGGTAACAATGCTGAAGAAGCTAGTGACTACTATCGTTTTATCTCTTTATCTCAAAGGTCTGAGACAGGTGAGCGCCCATTTTCTAAGGTTATATTCAAATCAGGTGGTGAAGAATTTGTTTCTGAGGCTGAAGGCAATGGGCCTGTTGATGCCACCCTCAACGCCATCGAATCCAAGGTGAAAAGTGGCGCTGAACAGTTGTTGTATTCAGTCAATGCCATCACAACGGGGACAGAGTCACAAGGTGAAGTGACGGTTCGCCTTGCCAAGGGGGGGCGAATTGTCAATGGAGTAGGAACGGATCCAGATATTGTGGCGGCATCAGCCAAAGCTTATTTGGCGGCTTTAAACAAACTTCATGACCCTGCACAGCAGAAATTAAACGCCCAAATGGCGGTTTAAAGGCAGATTTGGCCCAATTAAAGTCAAAACAGGCTATAATTTGGGCTCTTTCGGGCCATTGGCCTAAAAGAACTTAGAAAGACGCCCAATTCAAAGGAATTCATTTCATTGAATTTGGTTTTTACAATTCGCACGACATCTTGGGTAAGAACCTGATTCAATATCAGTTCAAGCTCGAATGTTCGCAAGTATGGAGTTTAAAAATGGCTATTCTTACAGCTGATAAAGCCGTTATTGTTAAAGATAACGCACGTGCAGCAAACGACACAGGCAGTCCTGAAGTTCAAGTTGCTTTGTTAACTGCTCGCATCAATGATTTAACACCTCATTTCAAAGCGAATGCTAAAGATCATCACAGCCGTCGTGGTTTGTTGAAGATGGTTAGCCGTCGTCGTCGTTTGCTCGACTATTTGAAGGGTAAAGATTTTGATCGTTATCGCGCTTTGATTGAGAAGCTCGGTCTACGTAAGTAATACCGAAAATGCCTGCCTCAGTAATACTTTGGCAGGCATTATCGTTTAGAGCGGTCGGTGGCTGCTCGTTAGTTAAGGAACCGTGTCATTCCAAGGACAGGTTAAACACTCCCTCCTAGCCTTTCCTTGGAATGGCATCCTTACTCCGCAAAGCCCCCAATGCTCCAGTGCTGCCATAGCGCTGTTATTTCTATGGCAAATGTTGATTGGAGATATACATAAATGACGATGTTTAATAAAGTAGTTAAGAGCTTCCAGTGGGGCTCACACACAGTGCGTATGGAAACAGGCGAGATTGCTCGTCA
>JACCDM010508753.1_pt1 | contig 12660 bp, 10 predicted proteins | sample 7445851 | NCBI WGS metagenome assembly JACCDM01 (sample SAMN15323438, study PRJNA562643) | freshwater metagenome | isolation source: river surface water | place: USA:Blue River Watershed | collected 2017-08-16
AGTTAAGGTTGATTAAATAAAAAAGCGGGATTTAAAATCCCGCTTTTTTTATGAAAACAATTGTCCCGTTTTAGCATTGGGTTCAATGCCAACATGTCGGTAGGCTTTTTCAGTTGCTTCTCTTCCTCTAGCAGTTCTTTTCAAAAATCCTTCTTGAATTAAGAAAGGCTCATACACTTCTTCAATGGTTTCGGCCTCTTCACCGCAGGCAGTGGCAATAGTAGAAAGACCAACGGGTCCACCTTTAAATTTTTCAATTATCGTTAATAATATTCGATTATCCATTTCGTCCAAGCCATTTTGATCCACATCTAAGGCAGATAAAGCATATTCAGCAATATCTGAATTAATAATTCCTTCACCTTTAATTTGGGCAAAATCACGTGTTCTACGCAATAAATTATTGGCTATACGTGGAGTTCCTCTACTTCTTCTGGCAATTTCAAATGCACCGGATTCTTCAATAGGCATTTTTAAGATACTTGCCGATCGCTTAACGATTGTGGAAAGCAATTTAGAATCATAATATTCCAAACGAGCATTGATTCCGAAACGTGCTCTTAAGGGCGAAGTCAACAAACCAGCTCGTGTTGTCGCACCAATCAACGTAAACGGGTTTAAGCCAATCTGTATACTTCTTGCATTAGGCCCAGAATCGAGCATGATATCAATTTTATAATCTTCCATGGCAGAGTACAAGTACTCTTCGACGATGGGATTCAATCGATGTATTTCATCAATAAATAAAACATCATAAGGTTGAAGATTAGTCAATAATCCCGCTAAATCAGATGGTTTATCTAATACGGGTCCTGAAGAAATTTTCAAACTTGAGCCTAGTTCATTAGCAATAATATGAGATAAAGTTGTTTTTCCTAAACCAGGAGGCCCGTGTAACAGTACATGATCAAGAGCCTCTTCCCTTGCCCTTGCAGCATCCACAAAGATTTGTAAATTATCGATAATTTTACCTTGGCCTGTAAAATCAGAAAAGGACAAAGGCCGTAAGGCTTTGTCGATTTCCTTGTCTTGTGAACTTAAGGATTTTGAATCTCCACTTAAATAATCTTCGCGCATAATTTTATCTCTAAACAAAGATAAAAATTTAATCATTCGAATGTATTGATTTTTTTTATGGGCTTAATTTTTTAGCTTTGAAAAATCAAACCTTTTAACGAATGAGTTCTATTTTTTGCGGCGAATTAGCTGGCACAGCTGCCTTAATCTATATTGGAAATGGTGTAGTGGCGAATATGTTACTAAAAAACACAAAAGGAAATAATACCGGTTTGTTGGCCATTGCAGCTGCTTGGGCATTTGCGGTAACGATTGGCATATTTGTTTCCACCTATTTTGGTAGTCCTGGAGCTCATTTGAATCCAATGGTCACCGTGGCAGAATGCATTAAATCAGGCGATTGGTCAGTTTTCCCAACATTTGTTGGCGCACAGATTTTAGGTGCCATGTTAGGACAATTATTGGTATGGATACATTACAAACCGCATTATGATGTAACGGAAGAAGCTGGCAATATTAAGGCAAGTTTTTGTACGGATCCAGCGATTCCAAATAACCTATTCAATTTTATTTCAGAAGCATTTGCTTCAGCATTTGCCATTTTAGCGCTTGGTTCATTTTCAAGTGTTCAGCATGGCTTAGGTCCATTTTTAGTAGGCATATTAGTATGGGCCGTGGGATTAGGATTAGGAGGCACTACAGGTTATGCGATCAATCCAGCAAGGGATTTAGGTCCACGAATTATGCATGCTATTTTACCCATTAAAAATAAAGGAGGTAGTGATTGGGGATATGCATGGATTCCAGTTTTGGGACCTTGTGTAGGAGCAGCAATTGGTGCATTTTTATTGACTTTAAAGTAATATCACAATGTACATAGGATCCATTGATCAAGGAACGACAAGTTCTCGGTTTATCATTTTCGATAAAAAAGGTGACATCATTTCGATGGGCCAAAAGGAACATGAGCAGATTTATCCACAAGCCGGTTGGGTAGAGCATAATCCCGAGGAGATTTGGAAAAACACGCAGGAAGTTATTGGACTTGCTTTGGGCAAGGCCAATCTATCAGCGAAAGATATCGCAGCGGTGGGTATCACCAATCAACGTGAAACAACAGTTGCCTGGAATAAAAAAACTGGTAAGCCTTATTACAATGCAATTGTTTGGCAAGATACCCGTGTTGGTTCGGAATTAGCAGAACTGGCAAAAGAAGGTGGCATGGATCGTTTTAGAGCGAAGACTGGCTTACCTTTAGCTGCCTATTTTTCTGGACTCAAATTACGATGGTTATTAAATCATGTAAAAGGTTTACGAGAAGATGCTGAAAAGGGTGAAGCACTATTTGGAACAATGGACACCTATATTGCTTGGCATTTAACAGGAGGAATTGAGGGAGGCTTGCATATTTCTGATGTAACCAATGCATCTAGAACCCAATTAATGAATTTGGAAACCTGTGAATGGGATCAAGAAATCCTTGACATTTTCTACATTCCAAAGTCTATGTTACCTAAGATCGTTTCAAGCTCCAAAGTTTATGGTAAGGCAAAAGGTGTGTTAAATGATGTTCCTTTAGCGGGCATGTTGGGCGATCAGCAAGCTGCTTTGGTGGGACAAACCTGTTTTAATCCTGGTCAAGGTAAAAACACATATGGAACAGGCTGTTTCTTATTAATGAATACGGGAACTAAACCTATCCCATCTAAATTTGGTTTATTAACCACGGTAGCTTATCAATTGGGTGACGAACCTGTACATTATGCATTAGAAGGATCCGTGGCTATTACTGGTGCCTTGGTACAGTGGTTAAGAGATAATTTAGGAATCATTCAATCGAGTCCAGATATTGAAAAATTAGCTAAAGAGGTAGAAGACAATGGCGGATGTTATTTTGTCCCTGCTTTTTCCGGTTTATATGCACCTTATTGGAAATCGGATGCACGTGGAGTACTAGTTGGACTAACACGTTATATCAACAAATCGCACATTGCCAGAGCAGCTCTTGAAGCAACTGCTTTCCAAACCTGGGAAGTATTGGAAGCTATGGAAAAAGATGCGGGAATTCCGATCACCTCTTTACGCGTTGATGGAGGAATGGTGGTGAATCAATTATTAATGCAATTCCAGGCAGATATCATTGGTCAAGAAGTAATTTGTCCAAAAATAATTGAAACAACCGCATTGGGTGCAGCATACGCTGCAGGACTTGCCGTGGGATATTGGGCAAACCTGGAAGACCTCCGCAAAAACTGGGCCATTTCCGGAACCTGGAAATCACAAATGGAGGGTTCAAAAAGAAGTAAACTTCAATCGCAATGGAAAAAAGCAGTCACCAAGAGTTTTGATTGGGCAGAAGAATAAAATGAAAGGCTGAGAATTCTCAGCCTTTCATTTTATCAAACACCTTATACAATTTGGATGTATCTTGCAGGGGGAAAGGGGCGGCATTTGCCCCTAAAAAAATTAACATAAATAACCTATTTAATTACTGATATTTTTACAAACAAAAATGGCTGAGTTTCCTCAGCCATTTTTTATGCATTTACTTTTTCTTTCTTTCGAGATTTTGGTTCGATTTCAATCGTCTTTGTCTCCCCTTTCTGTTGATATCCCAAGATGTCTAACATTGAATCACAAGTTTGTTCATTTGAAAACAACTTCGTGGTAATCGTTCCATCTTCTAAACGATCAACAATTACATGTTTAGGAGCTGGAATCAGACAATGTTGAATACCTCCATAACCTCCCAATGATTCTTGATAAGCACCTGTGTGGAAAAAGCCTACATACTGACGCTCCTTTTCTTCTTCAAAAATTGGTAAGTATAAATCGGCACTATGAGCTTCCGTATTATAAAAGTCCATAGAATCACATGTCAAGCCACCTAAGTTTACCTTCTGATATGGCGAACTCCAATTATTAACTGGTAACATGATGTACTTTTGATTCATTCCCCAAGAATCTGGTAATTGGGTGATAAACGAACCATCAATCATATACCAAAGCTCTTTATCGTTTTGTAATTTTTGGTCAATAATTTCATACAACACTGCCCCACTTTCTCCTACTGAATATGATCCAAATTCGGTAAAAATATTCGGAACAGGAACATTGTTTTTACTACAAATCCAAGCAATCGATTCTACGATTTCATCCACCATGGCTTGATAATCATAATTGAATTGCAAAGAAGTTTGTATAGGTAAGCCTCCTCCTAAATCGATTGAATCTAATTCAGGACAGATCTTCTTTAATTCACAATATTTGTAAACAAATCGTGAAAGTTCTGACCAATAATAAGCAGAGTCTTTGATTCCCGTGTTGATAAAGAAGTGTAACATTTTCAAATTAAACTTCTTATTCGGTTTAATTTTCTCTAAATAAAGGGAAGAAACATCCGAATAACGAACACCTAAACGAGAGGTATAAAAGGAGAAATCTGGCTCCTCATCCGTTGCAATTCGGATAGCAATATTGGCTTTATCTGCTGTAATATTCTTTTCGTAATATTCAATTTCTTTCAAGTTATCCAGCACAGGAATGCAATTGAAACCATCATTGATCATTTCAGAAATATACTGTAAATACAAAGGCTGCTTGTATCCGTTGCAAAGAATAAATGTCGATTTTGCTATTTTTCCTCTTTCATACAATGATCGAATAATAGGAATATCAAATGCACTACTCGTTTCTAAGTGTACATTATGTTTGATAATCTCTTCTATGATAAATGAAAAATGTGATGATTTGGTACAGTAGCAATAGGTATAATTACCCTTGTAATTATATTTTTTAATCGCATTACGAAATAACAATTTCGCATTTTCGATGTGCTCACCAATCTTTGGCAAATAAGTAATCTTTAAAGGAGTACCATATTGCTTGATAATTTCCATCAAGGGCACATTGTTAAATAACAACTCATTGTCCTCATTGATGTTAAATTCCCTCGTTGGAAATTCGATGGTTTGATCAATTAGATCTACGTAATTTTTCATTAGGCAAAACCAATTTATTTAAATTCGTTAAAACGATCTGTAAAAAGTGTGCAAAACTGCAATAAAAGTATGTACTTTGCAAACAATTCTACATAGAACTTATGTTAAAAATTCATTTTATTGCAATTGGTGGTGCAGCGATGCACAATTTAGCGTTGGCTTTACAAAAAATGGGACATCAAATTTCAGGATCTGATGATGAAATTTATGAGCCTTCTAAATCCTTATTACAAAAAAATGGACTTCTTCCTGCAGCAGAAGGCTGGCATCCTGAAAAAATCACAACTGATTTAGACGTGGTAATTTTAGGAATGCATGCTAGAGCTGATAATCCAGAATTATTGAAGGCGCAGGAATTGGGTTTGAACATACAATCTTACCCTTCGTTCATGTATGAATTTAGCAAAAACAAGCAACGCATTGTTATTGCTGGTAGTCATGGTAAAACAAGTATTACATCCATGATTTTACATGTGCTAAAAAAATTAAATCGAAAATTCGATTATTTAGTGGGTGCACGTATTGAGGGTTTTGATTTGATGGCTCAACTTTCTGATGCACCAATCATCATTATTGAAGGCGATGAATACTTAGCCTCTCCTATCGACAGACGCGCAAAATTTTTACTCTATCAACCACATATTGCCCTCATTTCTGGCATCGCTTGGGATCATATCAACGTATATCCAACTTTTGAATCCTATACCAATAGTTTCAAAGAACTTATTGAAGGAATGCCCAAAGCTGGTACTTTAATATTTGATGAAACGGATGAGGAATTAACAAAATTGGCTCCTTTAGCTCAGGAAGATGTTAACAAAATTCCATACCAAGCCCATGCCGCAAGCATTCAAAACGGAAAAACAAGTTTGAAAGGTGAAGATGGAAAATCCTATGAGATTGCTGTATTTGGAAGTCATAATTTAAAAAACTTAAACGGTGCCCGTTTAATTTGTGAACAAATTGGTATTGAATCCAGTGATTTTTATGAGGCTATTCAAGATTTTAAAGGTGCAGCCAAAAGATTAGAAGTAGTGTCAGACAAAGGAGATTGCATTATATATAAAGATTTTGCACACGCTCCTTCTAAAGTAAAAGCTACTACAGAAGCGGTAAAACAACAATTCCCAAACAGAAAATTATTTGCTTGCTTAGAACTTCACACCTATTCAAGTTTAAATCCAACTTTTTTACCACATTATGAAGGCACATTAAACTTGGCAGATGAGGCCGTGGTCTTTCTAAGCGAACATGCAAGAGCTATCAAAAAAATGGACAAAATTGAAGAATCAACTGTCCAAAATTATTTTAAACATCCGAAATTAACTGTGCTCCGCACAAAAGAAGACTTGCAGAATTTTTTACAATCCAAAAATTGGACAAACACCAATTTATTGATGATGTCTTCTGGAACGTTTGATGGGATAGAAAGTGATCGAGTGATCTAGATCACTCGATCACTAAGTCACTAAGAATTAAGTATCGCATCCAACTCGGTCTTAAACCCAGTCAGTAACATTTCTTTGATAGATATTTTGCGCTTTTGCGTATTGATTTTACTTTGAATTGGTTTATCAGCAATCGTTCCGTCTGCTTCTACATCAGAAATAAAAACTTCTAATTCGCTACGTTCTTTTTTGCTCATGTAATCCATCTGATTAATCATGATTTTCAATTGCTCTAAACGGGGTTTTTCGTTTAAGTTTGCGTGACGATAAGAAATAACTCGCAATAAATAATTCATTTCAAATATCTTATCACAAACGTTTCTGAAACGCTCAGATAAATTACGATCAACCATTTTCACTTTGGCCGAAAGATCTTTCCACTTCATTAGATGAGCTTTGGCTAGATCTGCCGTTTTTTGCATGTTAGCTTGATCTGCAAACATTCCTTCCAATTCAGAAGTCATTTGTTGCATTTCCTCAACTCTTGGATCTATTTTTGGCTTAACAACGATACCTTTAGATCGATTGTAAGAATCGAAAAACATATCGTTTGCTTTCTTAAAAGCTTTCCATAGTTGAGATTGTTTTTTTGGAGGTAAACCCAAAACAGTTTTCCACTCTTTTTGAATTTCCTTTACTCGCTCAACTGCAACATCAAAATCGCCAGATTTTCTCAATTGATGTACTAAATCAACATACGATTGTAATTGATTAATTTTCTCATCAATTTGACGATTCTTTTCTTCAAAGAAAGCTCTTCTTCTTAAGAAAAATCCGTCAGATATTTCTTGAAAATCTTCATTTATTTTATCTTGAAAATCCTTATCTACAGGACCCGTCTTTAACCATTTCGACTTAACTTCTAAGAATCGATCGGTAGCAGCTACCACATCTTCTTCTGAAGCAACTAACTTCGCATCTTCAATTAATGCATTTTTAATTTCAAGATTTTTTTCTTGATTGGCTTTAATCAATTGCTTTAAATAATCTTCTAATTTATCTAATTCAGCAAACAAAGGAACAAAATCACCTAAACCATCAAATTCAGCCAAATAGACTTTCATTTGCAATACTTTTGTTAAAAAAGAACCTTTGTTTTGTACGTCTTCAACCTGATTTACTAAATTCTCAACTTTTGTTTTTGCTAATTCAAAACGATTTACAAAATATTGTAAAGCCTCTGCATCAGTGGTTCTAACAAATCCAATTTCTCTTTCAGGAAAATTTAAATAGGCATTTATAAAGACTTTGCCGTCTCGGCAAAATCCGAATTCATTTTTTGAGGATTCCATAATTTCATTCAATGAGCTTCCAGTAAAACTTTCACTCAATATTTTAATTTTTATTAAAAGGGTAGTTAATTTTTGAGGAATCAAAAGTAAAAAATTTATTTAGAATACAAAAGAATTCTACATTAAATGAATGTAAATTCCGATATTTGCAGGCTATAATAATCTGAACAATGAGTAACGAAACCATCATCTTCTCCATGGAGAGAGTATCTAAAACGATACCTCCTCAAAAAACAATCATTAAAAATATCTATCTGTCATTTTTCTATGGTGCCAAAATTGGTGTTTTAGGTTTAAATGGATCGGGTAAATCTACATTATTACGAATTATAGCTGGTATTGACAAAAACTATACTGGCGATGTGGTTTGGTCACCTGGTTATACGGTCGGATTATTAGAGCAAGAGCCTGACCTTGATGCGAATAAAACGGTTTTAGAAGTGGTAGAGGAAGGTGTTGCTAATGTGAAAGCTTTGTTAAAAGAATTTGATGAGATCAATGATGCTTTTGCTGACCCAGATGCTGACTTTGACAAATTAATGGCTCGACAAGGAGATGTGCAAGAAAAACTTGACCACCTAAATGCTTGGGAATTAGACAACAAATTAGAAAAAGCAATGGATGCCCTTCGTTGTCCACCTGCAGATGCTAAAATTGGTGATCTTTCTGGTGGAGAAAAACGTAGAGTGGCCCTTTGTCGATTATTGTTACAAGAACCAGATGTGCTATTATTAGATGAGCCGACCAACCACTTAGATGCCGAATCAGTTTGGTGGTTAGAAGAATTTTTACGCCAATACAAAGGAACAGTTATTGCCGTAACTCACGATCGTTATTTCTTAGATAATGTAGCTGGCTGGATATTAGAACTAGACCGTGGAGAAGGGATCCCTTGGAAAGGAAATTACTCTTCTTGGCTTGAGCAAAAGCAAAACCGATTAGCTCAAGAAGAAAAAACTGAATCTAGACGTCAAAAAACCTTGCAAAGAGAATTGGAATGGGTAAAGATGGCTCCCAAAGCCCGACAAGCGAAATCTAAAGCGCGTATTGGTGCTTATGAAAAATTATTATCCGAAGAAAATAAACAAAAAGAAGACAAGCTGGAATTATTTATTCCCGCAGGTCCACGTTTAGGAAATAAAGTCATTGAAGTACAAGGTGTTTCCAAAGCTTTTGGCGATAAACTCTTATTTGAAAACTTAAGTTTTCAATTACCTCCTGCAGGAATCGTTGGAATTATTGGTCCAAACGGAGCTGGTAAAACTACTTTGTTTAAATTGATCACTGGCCAAGTAAAGCCCGATGCAGGTACCTTTGAAGTGGGTGAAACGGTCCAATTAGCTTATGTGGATCAAGAGCACCATCAATTAAATACAGAAAAATCAGTCTATGAAACCATCTCTGATGGGAATGATTGGATTATGTTGGGCGGCAAACAATCTAATGCTAGAGCTTATGTAAGTAAATTCAACTTTGGAGGCTCAGACCAAGAAAAGAAAATTGGCATACTTTCAGGTGGAGAACGAAATCGTGTGCACCTAGCCATGATGCTAAAAGAAGGCGCGAATGTGTTATTACTGGATGAGCCAACCAACGACTTGGACGTAAATACGCTTAGAGCTTTAGAAGAAGGATTAGAAAATTTCGCAGGTTGTGCAGTGATTATTTCCCACGACCGTTGGTTTTTAGACCGTATTGCAACGCATATTTTAGCATTTGAAGGAGATTCACAAGTGGTATGGTTCGAAGGAAACTATTCTGAATATGAAGAAGCCAAAAAGAAACGCTTGGGAGATGTAACACCTCGCAGAATTAAATTCAAAAAAATCAACTAATAGATGAAAGGAATTATCACTGTTATTTTGCTCATTCTATCCAATATCTTCATGACATTGGCGTGGTATGGGCATTTGCAATGGCGAGAAAATTCTTGGTTGAAAAATGCAGGATTGTTATCCATTATTCTATTTTCATGGGGACTTGCTCTCCTAGAGTATTTTTTTCAAGTACCTGCAAATAAAATTGGTTTCAAAGAAAATGGTGGTCCATTTTCTTTTTTTGAATTAAAAACCATTCAAGAAGCCATTTCTTTAATTACATTTACCTTATTTTTAATTTTCATCGTAAAAAATGAAAAGCTTGCATGGAACCACATCGTCGGGTTTTTACTAATCCTTGCCGCGGTTTACGTGATTTTCAAAAAATGGTAAGCAAAAAAGAATACATATGAATTCTAGAGAAAAAATTCAGGCAGTTGTTTCAGAAATGAAAAAGGTAGTGGTGGGTCAAGAACGCTTGATCAATCGATTATTAATTGGATTGTTTTCTGGAGGTCACGTGCTTTTAGAGGGTGTTCCTGGATTGGCAAAAACCTTAACCATTAACACCTTGGCAAAAGTGCTTGACTTGCACTTTCATCGTATTCAATTTACACCCGATTTATTGCCATCCGATTTGGTCGGCACCATGATATATAATCCACAAAAGACTGAATTTGACGTAAAAAAAGGCCCAATTTTCGCTCAAATTATCCTTGCGGATGAAATCAATCGTGCCCCAGCTAAAGTACAGTCTGCTTTATTAGAAGCAATGGCTGAGCGACAAGTAACGATCGGAGACACTTCATACCATTTAGAAAAACCTTTCTTGGTGCTAGCCACACAAAATCCAGTTGAACAAGAAGGTACTTTCCCACTTCCTGAAGCACAGGTAGACCGTTTCATGATGAAGGTTTACTTAGATTACTTAACAAAGGAAGAAGAATTGGAAGTAATGCGCAGAATGGCTGATATCAATTATGTTTCTGAGCCAAAAACAGTTATGACCTTGCAGGATATCTACAACATCCAAAAGGAAATCAATGACATTACTATTTCTGAAACTCTTGAAAAATACATCATTGAATTAATATTTGCGACTCGTAATCCTGCTGATTACGGTTTAACTCAAGAAGCAAATTATGTGCAATTTGGAGCATCCCCAAGAGCAACTATTCAATTAAATCTCGCCTCAAAAGTGATGGCCTATTTAGAAGGCCGCGATTATGTTCTACCAGAAGATATCAAAGAAGTTGCACCTGATATTTTAAATCACCGTATCATGCTTACCTATGAGGCAGAAGCTGAAAATATCTCAACTTTAGATATTATTCAGACGATTTTAAATTCAGTAGCCATTAACCGTTAATTACAATGAGCTATCCTTCCATTTTCGAAGCTTCAACTACAGAACAAATTAAACTTCGTATTGATAAGCTAAACAGCCAATCTAATCCGCTTTGGGGAAAAATGAATGCTGCACAAATGCTCTCCCATTGCTGTGTCCCTTATCAACAAATTTTGGGAGAAGACAAAAGCCGACCAAATGCATTAATTCGTGGTATCATGCAATTATTTTTCAAAACTAGCATGACCAATGAAGTGCCTTATAAACCAAGTTTACCTACAGGTGCCAATTTTATTCGAAATACACCACACGACTTCGAGACAGAAAAGAAAAATTTATTGGCCTATATCACAAAAATTCAAACTATGGGCTTCAATGAATTAGTTAAAATTCCTTCTCCTTTACTTGGAAAACTTACTGCAATTCAATGGAACAATCTTCTTTATAAACATATCGACCATCACCTAAAACAGTTTAATGTGTAATTTGTTCAATCGACGGCTTTTTAAAACCTGTATTTTGCTGAAAAATTGAGGGTGCTTTTCCAGTTTGAATAAATTGCACTTGATTAAACCCTAACGATGTTCCATATTGAATATGATATGCTTGTTCAGCAACTAATTGCGCATTCGCTAGAGAAACATTTTTAATAGGCATTTCCGGTAATCCTCTTACCATCAAACCCGTCTTTGCATGTTGGGCAATCACATTTTCCATGTAAATATCCTTAAACTGTGGTGTACCTTCAGTTATTGGTTCGGACTTTATTTGAGGAACCTCACTTCCATTTCCAAAGGTTGACACCGGATCTTTGCCTTGATAATACATATCCAAAATAATTGCCTCTCCAGCAATATTGTTCATTGAAATATCTTTAATGTATATCTTTTCAACAACGCCACCTCTTCCTCGAGCGGTTTTAAATCGAAGTCCTACATCGGTCCCTAAAAATTGACAATTTTGCGCGAACACATCATGAACTCCGCCCGACATTTCTGAACCAATCACAATTCCTCCGTGTCCATGAAAAACTTGAGAATTCGTAATATTCACAAATGCCGTGGCTCGACCACGCTTTCTACCTTGTTCATCTTTTCCAGATTTCAAGCAAATACCATCATCGCCAACATCTATTTTACAACGATCAATGTTTACATATTCACAAGATTCAATATCTAGACCATCCGAATTTTGTCCAAACCAAGGATTCTTAACAGTTAATCCTAGTAAAGTAACATGCGTACAAAGTAAAGGATGCACGGTCCACGCTGGACTATTTTGAATGGTGAAATCTTCCAACAAGACTTCATCACATTCTATTAAAGACAATAAATTAGGACGAAGAAACTCTTTTATTTGTTCTGTATTGTCCAAGGTATATCCCGCATCTGTTCTTCCTGCATTCGGGTCTGCCGCGCCTTTAAGGGCGGCAGCTGTTGGATACCAAGTATCTTTTTTCTCATTTAAAACGCCTGATTGGATTAATTTTTCCCATTCGCCAGCTGTTAGTTTTTGCTTTTTCACTGGTCGCCAAGCCTCACCAGCTCCATCTATAATTCCAGGTCCTGTAATAGCAATTTTGCGTAAATTTCTTCCCGAAATAGGCGATTTAACTCGAATGGCTTCCACCCCTTCCCAATAAGTTTTCACTAAAGGATAATCAGATGAATTGGATGAAAACTGCAAAAGTGCACCAGAGGCAAGATGTAGATTAACATTAGATTTTAATTCAATAGG
>JACCDM010620286.1_pt1 | contig 12657 bp, 6 predicted proteins | sample 7445851 | NCBI WGS metagenome assembly JACCDM01 (sample SAMN15323438, study PRJNA562643) | freshwater metagenome | isolation source: river surface water | place: USA:Blue River Watershed | collected 2017-08-16
AAGTTTTCAAACAGTGAGCAGAATATGCAAGATCTTAAAACAGAATTAGAAGAGATCTATCCAAGAGTTACCAGAGCTGAATACAAAAAAATGATTTCACAGCTCATGAATTCAATTGAGTATGCTAATGATCCTAAAAAGAGAAGTAAAAACCCATCAACTGGAAAGTATGATCCAACTCCTCAAGAATTAGCAGCAAGAATGAAACATAAACTCAATCATATTAAAGATGTAAACTCACAACAATCTCATACTGCAGGAAATAAGACAATGGCTTTCAATTTCAGACAAGCACAATATAAGAAAAAGAAAAAAACAAGAGGCAATCCTTTCCGTGTTTTAATGGGTAAAGTTGGAAAACTTTTAGATCATGGACTCGAAAAGAAAGATATTGTCAGATATTTGGCTAAGCAAAAAATCTGGAATAATGAAACTGTTGAACGTGCTGTAGACATTGTGAGAGATTATAACAAAAAGCTAAAAAGAGATTCTAAACCTGAAGTAAAAGAAGAAAAGAAACAAGAAAAAAAATCTTCTTCAGAATTAAATGTAAAAACAGCTGGATATGATTATGACACAAAGCCAAATCATGAGAAAAGATCTACACCTGAATTACTTTCCAGAGCTTATTTTTTGGATGACTTACTAGCATATAGCAAAACAACTCCTCAAGGCGATTTCAAAGAAGCAGCTAGTAAGGACGGTGCTAAAGAAGAACTTGCAAAAATTAAATCAGAATTGACAAAAAGAGGAATGGATCTTAAAGAATTAGATTTAGGGTAAGGAATAATGGAAAATAAAAATTACACAATTAAAATGAAACTTCACTCTCACAACCCTAATATTGTTGGAAAGGTAATTGGTGGTCAAGGGATTATGGAAATGCTCAATAAGGTTATGAGCAAATTTTCACCACTTCACGCAATGCCTGAAACTCCATTTCATGATTTAGATGATAATGATTTTGCAAAAGACTCTGATCCAATTGCAGAAAAGTTTTTAGACATGGGTGGTCCTAAGCATGTCATTAAAATATTTAAGATGGACTCTCCTGAAAAGATGGAAAGTGCTTTGAAGCATTTAGCAAGCACACTTCAAGAAACAAGAAATGCATATATTAGAAAAGAACTAAGACATTTATTTGCATCAATCAACTGTGCTTTAGGCAATGAAACTGATGCATTTACCATGGAAAGAATTGCAAGTAATTTACCAAGAAAGTCAACAGGTTTATGGCAAGCAGAAGCAATTGCAACTGTAGAACGTTTGGAAAGAGTTGCAAATAATAAAGAATACGAATTACTCAAAGATGTTGACAGTATGTTGAGCACTGGATCTTATGCCCATATTGCTAATGCTTCAAGAGTCATCAAAAGCATGTACGAAGCATATTCAACACCAAGAAATACAAGAATTGCATACACAACTCTTGCTACTACAGATGGTGAACCAATTCTAATGTGCCCGAAGGGTAAAGTAGAATTTGGATCTGCTGTACCTATGGAAGCATCAAAATGTAGATGGAACTGTGTTGATTCCAGACTTGATGCTGATGGTAATGTTAGATGTAATTACGAAGCATGGATGAAACAAGCATTCCAATCACATGATGTCGTAATGAGTAAATTAGATACTACAAGACACCCAGATAATGAAGCTAATTCTTTAAACATCAAAGATGGTGAAAGACAAACTCACAAAGATGAGCTTGGTTATGAAAAAATGTTTGAAGACAGTGATCTTAAAGCAGCTAAATTAAGATCTGAAGAAAAGAATGTTGAAGACAGCATGGAAAAACAATTAGCTGATTTACCTGCTGTTGGATTTGGTCACACTGTAGATGATAAAAAATTAAACAAAAGAACTGCTCAATCAGATCATTCAAAAACCATCGAAGACCAACTCAACCACAAAGGCGAACAAAAGAAATCTTTATTCGATATGCTTGTTGATAAATACAATGGAAGAGTTAACTTAGAAAAAGACCTTGAAACAAACTTAGATGACAACGCTGGTTTGTATGACAGAAAAGAAGACGAATCAAAATCTACCATTCACAAAGTCAATGAACTAAAAGAAAATCCTATCAATGTATCTGAAGAAATTAACAAAGATGCAGGAGATGGAGATGACAAAAGTTTAGTAGATCATTTAAATAAAACTGCATCTAAAGAAGTAAAGACAATTAATGAAACTTTAGAAGAAAAAAGAACTAATAAGAAGCATGATAAGTCAATCGAAGAAATGTTGGCTGACGATGCTGAAGATTGGGGACATCAATTTTCTGATGATGATTTAAAAGAGTTTGCAAAAGAATTAGGTTTGGATTACATTTTAGAAGAATCAAGAGACTAAAAATAATGTGGTACAGATTTAAAAAAGCCAACATTGGAGGAGGAGCTATAAAGGCAACTCCTCTTTTGCCTGTAACTCAAGAGCAGGCTTCGCAAATAAGTGATAAAAAAGATTCACCATATTACAAAAATCATGATGAACTTAATTCTGATCTTTTAAACTTGCTTCAACATATGGGTAAAACCCTTGAAGAATATTACGAACTATCAAAAGATCAACAAAAAGAATTATGGGAAATTATGATCAATAGACCTCATCAAGTTGTTGATCAAGAAGCATCAAGATTGAATAGATTAAAATCTCCTTTTCATGAAAATATTGTTCCATTAGAAGTTGCTCTTGAACCATCTAGAGAATCATCAGTAGGCGTAGAACCTGTTAATATGCAATCTCAAGAAGCTGGTAATGGCATCTTATTACAAACAGGACTAAGTAATTCTTCGTTTTTTCAACAAGGACAAAGTGGCGCTGCTTTCAAGGGCGATTTACCATCAGCAAGAACATTAATTTAGTAGTTTCTAACTATATGTGGGTATAAATATAATATGAGTTCAAAGAATGCACCTACATTAGCAAACGTTTTAAAAACCGCAGCGCAAAATGTAACAGGAGAAAAAGTAGCTTCGACCGATTATTCTGGTCAATATGCTGCTTCAAGAATTACAACAGGTTTAGGACCTTCTGTTAATTCAAAAACATCACAATACGGTGGAAATAATGCCATGACCACCGCACCTAATTTTTATTCTCCATTCTTAACTCCTACTTCATTTCAAATACCAAATGCAAGAAGAGAAGTTTATTTGTGGGCTAATTGGTGGAGAAATAATGAGCCTAAAATCGCTGCAGCCATCAATTTCTATACTAACTACCCTTTCTCTGGTTGGAAATTAGAGTGTTCATCTTCATACGTAAAAGATTATTTTGAAAAACTTATTGAAAAGCTTAACTTTCAAAAATGGCTTCCTGAGATTTCAAAGGTTTACCACTTATTAGGTGATGCTTTTGTTCTTCTTTCTTTAGATTGTGAGCATTGTCATGGATCAAACTGGGATGAAGAAAAGAATGAAGTTTGCAAGCATGATGGCGCAACATGGAAATCTGTTTGCTTACTAAATCCAGACAGTGTGCTTAAATCCCCTAGCATGATTGATCAAACAGGAATGTACACATATAAGCCATCTCCTGAAGAAATTAGAATTGTTAATGAAAGACAGCCCAAAGAATACTATGATGCTATTCCTGATAATGTCAAGAAATTAATTTTGAAAGGCGATCCAATTCCTCTTTCACCAATTTCAATTCATCACTTTAAGCATGGGTCAAATCCTTGGGAAGATTACGGAACTCCTTTAATTCGTCCTCTCTTCCCTACTTTGGCATATAAAGATAAACTAAGACAATCGCAATGGATTGTTGCAGAAAGACATATTCTTCCAGTCAAAGTTGTCAAAGTTGGTAATGATCAAAGACCTGCTTCACAAGAAGATCTTGATTCAGTACAGGATGAATTAGCTGCAATTGCAAACGATCCTAACCTTACTCTTGTAACTCACCATGCATTTGACTTTGACTATGTTGGTGCATCAGGAAAAGTTCTTCAGTTAACTAATGAATACGAGTTAATTGATCAAGAAATCTTAGATGGAGTAATGCTCAATAAGGCTTTACTTAATGGCGAAGGTCCTACATATGGAAACGCTCAAGTTGGTCTTCTTGCAATGGCTCAAAGATTAGAAACATTTAGAAGAGAAGTTGCAAGATGGGTTGAGCAGTGTGTTTTCAAACCTGTAGCCGAATGGAATGGATTTACTATTGAAGGTGAAAGAGGACAAGAAGAAATTATCTTTCCTACAATTAAGTTTGATGACCTTCAATTAAGAGATGACACTGGCAAGCTTCAAATGCTTGTTACTGCTAACTCAAATGGTGTTATTTCAAATATGACTTTGATTGAAGCCTTTGGGTTAGATCCAGATCAAGAAATTGAAAGATTGCGATTTGAGCAAGGATCTAACTTTGTTCAAAATCCTGCATTTGGAAACATTGACGTTAATAATGGATTCCAATCAGGTGATGTTACAGGTCAAGGTTTTGGAGCTGATATGGGCATGGGATCTCCAGGTATGGGAATGACACCACCTCCTCCAGCAGGTATGGGAATGCCTCCAGCAGGTGGCGCAATGCCTGGAATGCCTATGGCTAATAATTACTTACAAAACTACAGATTGGCTTCATCAATTATAAATGATCTTTATTATGAGAACATTGAAAGAAATAGCAGTCTTGTTAATGTGCGTGTAGCTGGTAGAAGATTTAAGTCTGCTGCTCATGAAGGATTTGTAAGAAGTTTAGCACCTGTATCTGGAAGAGGCAAATTAGGATCTTTGCCTGAAAACTACGATGGTTTTGGAGGAACTCTTAATCCTCAACCTTTTGGTGGTGCTTATGCAAAGCCATTGAATACATATGCTGAATACGAACAATATACCTTTGCTAATAATGAAGAAACAAAAACAGTTTATGCAGCAAAGAAAGTTGAAAGACCACCAGCTCAAATGTTTACATCAATTGAAAAGAAACTTTATGGTCTTTTGCTATCAATCAACTTACCATATCCACTTTATGCTCAATACTCTGCTGGTCCAACAATGGATTATCAATTAGATGCAGCAATTCCAACTCTTCAAATTGGTGTTGAAGCTGATGGAGAAATCTGGCATAACAATCCAGATAAAATTGCTAAGGATAAAAGAAGAGATATTGAATTAGCATCAAATGGTTGGATTATTTTAAGATTTACTGATAAAGAATTAAATGATCATCCACAAGATGTTTTGAATGTTGTGATGCAAGCAATTAGGAAAAAAACAGGAAAAGCTGAAGCTCAAAATCCAGATGATATAAAATTGTAATCACAATCTTATGTGTACAAAAAACCTATCGTTATCGATAGGTTTTCTTGTTTAAACAGGACTTTTAGACAATTATCGAGAACACAAACAAGAGTAAATGTCTAAAATTGTTTCAGCATTAAACAATTGCAGGAGAAATTTTTATTTATGTATAGAGTAGCAAAAGGTGGACCTATAACAATTAATAGTTTCCTAACCGAACAAGACAGAAATACTGCAAGAGAACATATGCTTAAAACTGCTTCCAAACAAATGAGAGAGGCTGCTAAGATAGGTTTGCAATCCTTATATGCAGATCCGACAGAAGTTTTAGAAAAATATAAAGATTTCGATATTGTTAAAGAAATGAAAGCTCGTAAGGATGCAAAACTCCTTTGGGTAAGAGCTAGATCCATTGATGCAGACACAGTAAATCATAATGGAGACTATTTTTCAAAAGCTGAATTATTAAAAGAAGTTGAAGTTAAAGGCGAAAAAATCCCAGCTTACAAAACATTCGAAGGTGTTCCAATTTACACTAACCACAAGAATGATGATATTGAGCAAGCAAAAGGCATGGTTGTATATGCTGAATGGGATGAATCAGAAAATTGTGTCTATTGTACTTTCTTTGTAGATGAAGAAGCTTATCCTGATATTGCTAGAAACATTAGAACAGGCGTAATCCATGATGTATCTATGGGCTGTTCTGTTGCATATGGGATTTGTTCAAAGTGTGGCAATAAAGCATACACTGAAAAAGAATATTGTAGTTGTCTTAAAAAATGGAAAGGCAAAAAAGAGAATGGTTCTGGCAAAGTAATTTATGAAGAGAACTATGATCTAAAGTTTATCGAACTTTCTTGTGTTGGTGATGGTGCATTTGATTCTTGTGAAATTAAAGAAATCTATGATGTTGAGGATATTTTAAATGCTGCTACTGATGCCGAAAAGAAAGCATCAGAACTTATTTCTAATATTGTAATTGCTCAACAAGGTGCTCCATCTGATCCAATTTACAGACATGAATATGAAGAATGTTTAAGAGTAGCAGAAAATACTACCAGAACTGCAATTAGATTAGCGCAAAATGCCGGAACTTTAATTGGTGGACAATTGATGGCAGGAGAGGGAGCTAATCAAAATGCCACAGTTCAAGCAGTTTTGGGAGCTTTAGGAATTGACCCAAGATCAGGATTGAATATTCTTGATTTAATTAATTTATCATTAAACTTCTTGGAAGTTGCAGTGATGAATATGTTTGCACGAAAAGACAATGTTGATTTAGCACATGTGGGCAAAATCACTAAATCAATGGCAGACCTTCAATCAACTATGCAAGACATGATTGATGATGGTATTGATGTTGGAGCAGCTCAAGGTCAACAAGCTTTGAATCAACAACAGCTTCAACAACAGCCACAACAACAACCTCAGCAAGCACAAACAGCACCTGCTAATTATATGCCTGCTGGAAATGTTGGAAGAATGATCGAACCAGCTTTATTCACTGGTCAGCCTCAAGGAGTTGGAGGAGCTGTTGCATTAGCTTCATCCAATAATAATCTTGTATGGGCATCGAAAGATGGTAGAAGAGAAGTCTTTGCCAGCACAACACCACAGTCAAAAGATAATTCATTTATAAAATTATCTAAAGGCTTGGTTCAATTAAAGGAAGCTTTGTCAGATAATACAGCAATTGCTTCTGTTACTCAAAACGTTATTAGAGTTGCTAATGAACGAAACAAAAATATTAGAAACAATACGCCCCATTCACTAAGGGCGGAGGGAAATAATCAAATGGATCATTTTGCTAAGATAGCGTCTGAACAACGCAAAAAATTAGCAGCCGCCGTTACAATCGATTTCAAGGTTGAGGATAGTGCTGGTAATCGTGTAGTTCTTTCAACAGATGGTTCTATTACTGGATTTGTAAATGGTAATAGATCAAACTGGGAACCAATTCTTTCTGAACAACAACTTTCTGCTATGGAAAGCGGACAAGGTGCAAGAGTTGCTGCAGATCTTCTAAAAGATTTTGTTAAAACTGCAATCAAAGCTCCTCATATGGATAAAGATGTAAAAGAAGTTGAACTTAAGGGTGAAAGAAAGGGCGTTCCATACAAAGCATTGGCTGATGGAGTTGCTACAATGCATGCAGACTCACATGCCGATAAAACAAGAGAAGAATCATTAGAATCACTTAGAAAAGATAGTGCTGAGTATGGCGAAGATGCTTTATCATCTGCTAGTCTTTATGGACATAAAGTACATGACTCTGAAGTAAAAGAAGCATTATCAGAATTGGTTGCTCAAGCTAATAAGGGCGTATCTGAAGAAGGTTTAAATGAAAGACTTGATTGCTGTAGAGTAGAAGGTTCCGCTCCAGCACATGAAGTTATGATTCATACTGTTGATGCACTTACTCATGCTGTAGTAGCATCATATTCAACACCATCCGAAATTGTAGAAGCAGCTACAAAGCTTGCAAATGAAGAACTTTTACCAGAATTGATTGCTACAGCATCTGCAGGTTCTGATGTACGTGTAAAACTCGCATCTAAAGCTGATTTCTTTGGCACAGAAAGAGTATCAAGCTCTCCTGTTACAGCTGTTCTTGAATCACTTGGAGATAAAGTTTCTAAGTCAGTTACAGCTGGAGATCTTGCTGAAGCACTCAGAGTTGCTGCAAGCGAAGCAGAGTATACAGTTGAAACTGTAACAAAGAGTGCTGAATTAAGAATTGCTCAAGCCAAAGGAACAACATCTGAAGCAAAAGCTAAGATTTCAAAATCAGAAGAACTTAGAACTGCATTGAAAGGCAACGTCACTGGAGATGCTTTGATTTCTAAAAATGATCTCAAGTCAGTCATTTCTGCAATGGCGATGTCAGCTGAAGAGACTGGTTCTGCTCCAGATGAAGTTGCAGAAGAAGTAGAAAGCATGGATATAGGTCACATGATTGCTGAGGTAAATAAAGCAAGAACAGCTTCTGCTACAAATGCAAGATTAAAATCAAGAGCTAGAAGAGAATTTTGGGGCGAAAGAGTTGCTTCTAAAACCGATCTTTCAAGCAATGTAATTGGCTGGTTGGCTGATTACGCAACGAACTTTGATCTTTCAACAAAATCTATTGTTACTGCAGCCAAAAAACTTGTTTCTGACGGTGAGCTTGCAGAAAAATTAATTGTAAAAGCAATTGAAACAAAGCAAAACTCAGAAAGAACTGCTGCAATGCAAGTGACTCATGAAACATCTGACTCAATTAGATTTGTTTGCAGAACAGAAGATTTAGATGGTTTGAAACCAAATGACGAAGGCTTTGAAGACGCTTTCAGACAAAAGGCAATGGAAGTTCTACAAGGCAATGGATTTACAGTTGATCCTAATACTTTCTCATTTACTGATTTAAATGTATCAGCTTATGGAGATATCACTGCAACAGTTTCTTCAAGAACATCTAAAACATTTTCAGCAGAAAATGTATCTTCAGCTCCTATGGTAGGTTCTGAAATTGGTCCTGATGAAATGGGCGAAGCACCTGTAGTCATGACTGAAGAAGCTAGAATGGCTAGAGATGAAAGAAGAAGCAGAATCTTGAGCAGATATGCACAAATGGCTGCTCCTGGCGGTGGAATGGGTGCTGGCATGGCAGCTCCTGCAGCTCCTGACATGGGAATGGACGCTGGCGCTTTTGGCGGACCAGGCATTTCAGCAATGACAACTGACCCAATGGCTGCTGGTGGAGATGCTCCAGGCGAAGATCTTGACGCTATGGCTGAACCTGGTGAAAAGAAACCTTGGGGTACTGTATGTCCAGTCTGTGGATCTGATGATGTTGATGTTGCAGAGTCTAAGGGATCCTGTAATTCATGTGGATCATCATATGAGATTCAAATGTCCTTGAAGCTTATTTCCGATGGCACTGGCGGTCAAGGTGCAAAGAAAGACGAAGACGAAGGCCTTGAAGAAGGCGGACTTGGTGAAATGGGTGACTTAGGTGCTGCTGGTGCTCCAGTTGGTGGACCAATGGGTGCTCCAGCTCCTGCAGCTCCAGGCGCTCCTGCTGCTCCTGGAATGCCAGGTTTGCCAGCAACAGCTTCAGTTAAGGGCTTATTCAGACTCGCAGCAACAGTTGATGCTGATGTTTATCTCGAAACTGCTAAAGAAGGCTTTAACAGAACTGCTTCCAAGAGACTTCCAATTGGTATGGTTTGTCCAAAGTGCGGTAACAGAGAAGCTAATAAGGTTAAGGATACATCTTTCTGCCATTCATGCGGAAACATTTCTAAAACCACTGTTGCACAAAACAAGAATAATCCAAGCAAGCTTGATGTAACAATTACTTGGATTGACTAATCACTAAATAACTTAAAATGGGAGATTATTGAGTAAATAATCTCCCATTTTATTGTAAAAGTTAAAACTAAAGCAGGGAAAAAATACTTTTGTTGAGAAAGTATTTACTAATATCAACTACTTTGCCGAGTAGTTGAGCGTGAATAAATGAGGGAAGCAGCACAAACAAATGAAAAACAATAAGAAGACAGCTGGTATTCAAGATCATTTTGCCGCTCTTCGTTTAGCCGAATTGAAAGCAACAGACAGAGAAGATTTCGAAGCATGTGTAGCAGACATGAAACGCACTGCATCACTTAATGATAGTGAAGCAATTGCAGTAGCTAAAGCTATCAGAGCAAAGTATCTTCCTAACTTAGCTAGAGAGGCAGGCTTCATGAAGGAAGAGTCTGGTGGATTTTTAAATCTTGATGACAGCCATGAAGAGACTGCAGACTTCGCAAATGAAATGAAGAACGATGACGAAGACGAAATGCCTTTAGAAGGCACTGATGATTTTAATATTGACGAAGATGAAGATGAAGCAAGCGAAGTAGAAGATAACGATATCGCAACTTTTGAAATTGAAGTTCCCGCTGATATGGTTGACGCCGCACAAAAGGCAGTGCAAGAGGCGCTTGACAGGGTATTAGGCGGAAATGATTCTGATGAAGATATGGAAATGGAAGATGACGATATGTCAGATGACATGGAAATGGATTCAGATGATGATGATATGGAAGATAATTCCGATGAGAGCCAAATGCATAAAACTAGCAGGAGAGACAACAAAATGAATAGACAATCATTAGCTGCTCGCCGTGCGGAGAGAGAAGAGATCCTTCGCAAATTTGCTTCTGAAGAGGAGCATGTTGAGGCGTCAGGCAGTGTTAAACACAGCAATGAAATGAATCAGTATCCAGGTGAAATGAAGTATCCAACCATGAAGTTGGAAGGCGAAAACTCAATGAAGGGTGAAAATCCTGATTTCGCTAAGACTAAGGTTCCTACTAAAAACCCTAAGAATCTTCAATTAAAAGATTCTATGGATGCTGTTGGTTTCGAAGGTTCTGAAGGCACAAGTGAAGACTTTGAGTTCGAAGTCGATTGGGACCAAATGGACGGTGTAGTACCTACTACAGGCGAAGCTAAATTAAAAGGTTTTGAGATTCCATCTGAAATGGATCTTCAAGCACGTAAGACAACAGTTGCTTACAAAGAAGCAGAAGAAGATCACGAAGCAGAAGTTAAGCATGCTTACAAATGTGAAGAATGCGGAACTAAGAAGCATATGACTGAGCGTGAAGCTATGAATGCAACATGTGAAACATGCGCTGGTAAGAAAGAAGTTGTTGCTGAAGAGATTAGTACTGACGAAGTGAATGATAATTCACAAGCATTACTAAATGCAAAAAATGTTGGAGAAGGTATTGTTGATACTACTAAAAATACTGGAAATCAATTAGCTGCTTCAGTTGATACAGCAAGAATTAAGGCTGCTTATTCCTGTGCAACCAAATTAGCTTTAGCTGGAATTATCAATTCCAATGAGACTGACGATTATGCAGGCCAACTTCTTGAAGATGGTTTAAGAGCAGACGTCATGATCAAGAACACCCAATTACTTCTCAGATCTGCACAAGCATCCGCTGAGCGTGTTGCTGCAGCAGCTGCAGAAAAACTCAATGTTAGAACTGCCTCCACGATGGGTATTTCTACTTCCCCTGCATTATCTGGTGGATCCAATAGTGCAGCTCTTGACATCCAAAGTGCTCTTAGAGGACTCTGGACAACGCCACAAATCGAGGATTAGTTTCCTCACAAATTATTTTAGGAGAATATTAAAATGGCAATTCGTGCATTAAATTCAGTCATCGTTGCTAACTACAACTGCGCTGCAACTGCATCTTGGCAAGCTGGTGCTTGTTTGATGATCAACTCAAGCGGTCTTGTTGTTAAGGCTGACAGAAGCGACACTTCTTTCGATAGCTTAGTTGAGCAAACAGGTAAGTTCGTAGGTTTTTCATCTGATGATACAGCTAGAACTGGCAACACCATGATTCTTGCTGATCCAGTTGGTTCCAACTACATTGATGGTTCTGGTGTTTTCCAATCCAACAATAATGGTTTCTACGTTGCATCCAAGAGAGCAATCGGTGACTTCCAATCTGAAATCGTAAACGGTGTAACCAACCTTTCTGCTCAATCATCTGGTTATGAAGGACCAAGAAGAGGCGTTGGCGTTTACAACACCCCAGGTGGACAATTTGTTACCGACCAATATGTCGAAGATCTTACCACAACTGTTTCCGCAGACGGCGGTTCCTACACCACATTTGCTCCTGGCGATCTTCTCGTTCCAGGTTCCGGTGCTAACGCTGGTAAGCTTGTTAAGCTTGATGCTTCTGCATATGGTACAGACGGTATTGTAGTTGGTAGAGTTGATTCATTTGACTCTGCAGCTGGTCTTCTTTACTTCACCCAAATCTTGGGCAAGTAATAGGGAATTGATTTAAGGAGAAAATATTAAAATGTCAATGATTAAAAGAAATTCCAATGAGCAAAGAGAGGCCATCATCGCTATGGCGCTCGAGACCGCTGAAGGTCGTACAGCTCTTGCACAAGCAATGGTCGAACCAATCAAGACTTCCCTTATGTACCAAGCAATTGGTCGTAAGTTAATGATGGTTGACGAGCTCCCACAAGGCGCACTTGCTCGCTATGAGAGAGATGTAGCTGTTAAGTCCTACGTCATTCCTAAGCGTGGTGGTGTTCCATCCGCAGAAGTCGAAGCTGAAGAGCTCCTCGTTCCAACAATTGAACTTGCTGCACACCCACAAATCAGACTCAACGAGATTCGCCAAAGAAGATTCTACATTGTCGATAGAGCTCAAGTCCGTGCTAAGGACTCCCTCCAAAGACAAGAAGATACCGAAGTCTTCAAGGTTATCAATGCTGGTGTTCCAACCGACCAATCCATCTCTGTTTCCGGTACTCTTCAACCAGAGAACATCAACCTTGCGTTGACCCTCATCGAAGAGCACGAACTCATCGGTGCTAAGGTTGTTCT
>JACCDM010781865.1_pt1 | contig 12648 bp, 22 predicted proteins | sample 7445851 | NCBI WGS metagenome assembly JACCDM01 (sample SAMN15323438, study PRJNA562643) | freshwater metagenome | isolation source: river surface water | place: USA:Blue River Watershed | collected 2017-08-16
TATTCCTGTCGAAAAGGAAATCATAGATGAACTACACAAGTATGCTACATGGGTAGTGAACATGAGCAATGATAAAACATTGAATCAGATACAATCCAGTACCGAAAATTGGGACATAGTTAAAAACTTATGTGAAATGACTGCATTCAATGCTGGTTTACGAATGTTAGAAGAAAAGAATGCACTAGAGGGCATTGATAGAATCCACAAGTTATCTGGTAGATACTTATTGAATTCTGATTTTAATGTTAAAATGTACGATGACATTCCAACTAAGATTGCATTAACACCCAAATATACATCACAATTCACAGATATGGATGTTCCATATCAATATATGAGCAGACTTTGGTCTTGGCCCATGATGCACCATGATACTGTTAAGGGTTTTTATGCTAAAGCAGTAAATGAATTTTTAAAGCGTCTATCGAACGGAAAGTATATTGATATTGAGCATTTGTTATATTATTTCCTTCCTCCTGAGCACATCATGGAAGTTAGGAAGATTGGTGTAGAAGGAATGTTAGGACAGAACCGTGCAGAAGTCAACAACTAGAATTGGGCAAATTTTATCACATTTACCTAAGATAAGTTACCCACATGTATTGCTTATCAGAAAGAATTGTTATACAATCTATGTACGTTGCGATGACAACGAAACATTAAAGGAAAAACAAATGATGACAAAAAGCGAACGCCTAGTTGAGGCACTTAAGAAAGGCGAACAACTAACCGCCGCACAAATCAAAGCACGTTTTGGTATTGCTAACCCAACTGCTACTGTAAGCGATTTGCGCTTGCGTGGTGGTTTTGCAGTTTATGCAAACGAACACAAGGACACAAAAGGCCGTGTCTCTGTTAAGTACCGTTTGGGTAACCCAAGTCGTGAAGTTGTAGCCGCAGGCTATCGTGCTTTGGCACAACAAGCCTAATCTATAAAGGCTTAAGAAAAGGGCAATTCGTTGCCCTTTTTCTGTTTACATAAAAACATTTTGGTGTTATAATATTACTATTAACAAGGAGTAATTGATGGGTTTCTTTCACAATCTTATGAACAAGTTAGGTCGATATCGTTTGATTCCCGATCGCATGACAGGAGAAGATTACTTGCATCGCTACTATCTTTTTCTAAAAGACCGTGCAAAGTTTCCATTCAATGTTACACTTCATAAAATCGTAAAGAGTGATGAGCCTGTATTTCACGACCATCCTTGGCCCTATATGACAATCGTATTGAAGGGTGGTTACTGGGAACATACTCCAGTCTTTAATAATGATGGTAAAAAGTTTGCTGAATACTCTACATGGCGTGGCCCCGGTAGTGTTATCAAGCGTAGTGCAAACGAATATCACTGGCTTGAACTTGATGAAACAGTTGGACCTGCAACTACATTGTTCTTCATGGGACCTCAACAGCGTGATTGGGGCTTCTTAGTGAACAACCGTTTGTGGATGCAATGGGAAGATTATTTGAAACAAAAATTGAAAAAGAAGGTATCAGAATGATTGATTTATTTAAAAAGATTTGGGCAGGCCCCTTTACAGTGAAATCTAGTTTTTTGTTTTTACTGTTTATTGTGTTAGTGTTTTTGTTGGCAGCACCTGGACAAACAATGCTGTTGTTTTCTTTGGTTTTTGCGGTATATAATATCATTGAATGGTTAGCCAAAGAAGATGAATGAAGAACTAAGAGAAATCCTCATCATCTTGCAAGAGGAGTGCAACGAAGTTGCCAAAGAGATTTGTAAGATTATGCGTTATGGGCCTGACCAAATCAAGCCCGGTACAGAAAAAACAAACATTCAACACTTAGAAGGCGAAATCGGTGACTTGGAAGCAATGATTGAATTGCTTACTGACTTGAACATTGGTGTCGGTGCACAAGGTAGATTTGAAGCTAAAATGAAGAAGTTTGAAAAACTCAAACAGTGGTCCAACTTAACTATCAATAAATAATATTATGGAACTCTTTCTTTTCATCTTTTGTATATTTGCCGCAGGTTTTGTGGCTGGAAAACTTCATACATATTTTCATGTAGCTAAACTCTTGCGTGATATTGCGGCTCATGCAGGGATTGATATTGAAAGAGAACTTAAAAAACTAGACAGTGAAGAAGAAAAGCCAGAAAAACTAGTATACAAATTGATGGTAGAAGAACACGGTGAACTACTATACTTGTTTGACAAAGATACAGATGAATTCATTTGTCAAGGTTCAAGTGTCCAGGAGTTAGCCAAACTTGCACTAGAACGCAAAAAGATTAACTTAGCCGCAGTACTGCATGGTGACAAAGTATTGCAATTTAAAAACGGCGAATCAAAAGAAGTTACAGCATGAAAGTTAACATCGGGAAATTCCCTAAAAAAGGTCATCAACAGATAAGTGTAGAGATTGAACGCCATGATACATGGAACATGGCTTATACACTTGCATATATCATCTATCCAATGCTTCTTAAACTCAAAGAAGAAAAGCAAGGTATTCCCAACGAGTTTGCTAATGCAGGAGGCGAAAAGTGGACAGATCAAATGAGTTTTGAGTTCTACGAAGAATCACATGATTGGGCCTTTGAAGAAAAATGCAAACAGTGGGACATTGTGTTAGAAAAAATGATTTGGTCGTTTGAACAACTACTTGACGATGATTGGGAATCAAAGTATCATCATGGTAAGCATGAAACTGATTGGGTAGAAAGCGATAAGATGTTCCCAAACCCTATTTCAGGTAAGATGGAACCGACTTATCAAATGGTTGATAAGAACCCAGGTGGACATTGGTATGACCATGATGGGCATCTATTACATATAGCCCGTATGCAAGAAGGTTTTGAATTGTTCGGCAAGTACTTTCAAAATCTTTGGGACTAATATGAATCAGTTTCATTTTCAAACAATGAATGCCATGGCTAATATGTTATCCAAAGCAAAGAAAACAATCACACTTGAACAATATGAACAATTCAAAAAAGAGTTTGTGTTTGAGAAATTAAAAGGTAAGAGGATGGGTGAAGCCTTTTGTGAAAAATTTGAGATTAGTGATTACATACTAAGTACTATTACTAGCGAAGAAGAAACAGATTTTCTAATTAAAAACCTAGGTTATATCAAGTGAAAGAAAAATTTATTGACTATTACATGCAAGTTGCCGAACTAACAGGTAAACTTAGCTATGCTGTACGCCGTCAAGTGGGTGCAGTTATTGTCAAAGACAATCGTATTCTCAGTTATGGTTACAATGGTATGCCAAGTGGCTGGCCAAACGAATGTGAATACAAAGAGTACATGGATATCGGTGCAGGTGGTTGGCTCAATCCTGACGAAATTCAGGAACGATGGCCTTTCTCCGAAGAAGTCACAAAGACTACAGATGACGGACAAGAATGGAAACACAATGCTCGTTATCGTTTAGTAACCAAAGATGAAGTGTTACATGCAGAAAGTAACGCAATTGCCAAGGTATCAGGAAGTACAGAATCTAGCGAAGATGCTACATTGTTTGTAACGACTGCACCTTGTATACACTGTGCGAAAATGATTTTTCAATCAGGTATAAAGAATGTCTATTATCGTGATAGCTACCGAGATGATAAAGGCATTGAATTCTTAACAAAGGGTGGCATTAATGTCAACCAATACAATAGTAAGACATGAAGCAGAGGTTCATTTAAGATTCGGTGAACTAGAACCCATGATAGAATGGGTAAAAGACCACTGTACAAATAATTGGAACTATGAAATAATAGAGCAACCCGGTGGTAATATAGGTAGATACAAATTCAACTTTTACTCAGAAGAAGATTATTTTAAATTCATACTTTGGAAACAATGAAACAATATACATTTCACCGTGAAAATAATAAGTTTGATGACATACTAAAAGATCCTGTTATCAAAAAATATATCTGTATGAAGATTCGTTGGAATCAATATTTAAGAATCGCACTAAACGAACATGATGACAAGTTGGGAAGTTACATCACATTAAAGTACGGTGATGAAATGAAACATAATTGTTTAGTCACAGACAGAACCCCTGTACCCTTCGTAGATTATCAACCCAAGGAACCAAAATGGCTGAAGCCCTAGTCTTAACTCTTGTATTATTACAAATCAAGCATTGGTATATTGACTTTGTAAATCAATCTAATATAGAAGTAGCGAGTAAAGGCATCTACGGAGATTTCTATGGAATCATGCATAGTGCTAAACATGGAATAGGCACGATGCTTTGTGTATTGATTGTAGTGTCTCCGGCATATCTATTGTTTGCTATTATTTGTGGTGTAATAGATTTTGTCGTTCATTACCATATTGACTGGATTAAAATGAATTACGGGAATCGTGATATCACAACTCCCGCATTTTGGAATCATTTAGGATTAGACCAAATGATGCATCAACTTACATATATCTTTATCGTTTATATGATGAGTTGATTATTGGTCAGCTGTATTAGTTGACGGGAACGCTCTACCTGGACCCCATATAATTCTAACAGCGCCCTGGCCACCTACAGAGTTCCAACCACCGCCGCCTCCTCCGGATGTTCTAGTAACGCCACCGGATCCTGCTCCACCGTTAGTAGGTGTTGTACCACCTGTACCCGCAGCGCCATTAGCTCCTTCACCTAATATACCGACACCACCTCCATCACCGCCATAGCCTTGTATTCCAGTAGGTTGTAAGGAGCGACCTCCACCTCCGCCGCCGCCGCCACTACCGGCAGTTGCATTTGCTATTGCAGGGTAGTCTGTTCCACCATCGCCGCCATTACCGGAATATCCACCTGCTCCGCCTCCACCACTGCCGTTTGGTCCACCGCCTGTATTTGAGCCACCTTTTCCGCCATTACCACCACCATCACCTACATAAGTTCCACCGGGACCACCACTACCGGCTGTGCCAGAGGTGCCGCCATTGCCTGCAACAGTACTAGTATCAATAAAATAACTACTTCCGGCAACTACAGTATTAAGCGTAGTGTTTAAAAATGTTCTACTTCCAACAACGACTGTGTAGCTTTGTCCGGGTACTACTGTTATATTATTTTTCCAGCCTAGACCACCACCTCCACCACCGCCACCTGATTGTGTGCCATAGGCGCCACCGCCTGCTCCGGCACCAACACAGACAACACAAACTGAAGTTACACCTGCAGGAGCAATCCAAGAATATGTTCCGGGAGTTGTGTATGCTTGTTGTCCTATAGCACGAATTGTTATAGAATTACTTGGAGAACTTGATAATCCACTACCTACATTATTTGTAGCATATACAGTAAATGTATAACTAGTATCTACTGTTAGTCCAGTAACAGTAATTGTACCGGAACCTGATCTACTTAGTGTTCCTGTAATTCCGCCCGGATTACTTACTGCTGTATATGTTGTAACATCACCTACTGGGGCAGTGTTAGAAATAGATGCTGTTCCATTTAAAGTCATAGTCAAATTATTTGTACTATTATCTACTGTAGTACTGCTTTGACATGTAAGTAATGATGTGCTGGTTCCAGTAATAGCAGCTATATTTGTTCCACTACTTTGTGTAGCTCTTAGTGTTGATTCAGGGGTAGTGAACGCTCCAGTGTAAACTGATACTCCTTTGACTATTCTCAAGTTAGAAATTCTACCATTATAAGCGGTTAAACTTCCTTGACTTTGATCTTGGCCAATATAGACAGTTTGTGCTCCACCGGCGTCAAACGCACCCGAGAATGTTAAAGTAGAGCCTTCTTGTACACCATTTAAGTAAAGTCTAAAAGTTGAGGCAGCACGAACTAATGCTACATGATACCATGTTCCATTAGCTATAGTAGTTGTTCCTACTATGCTGCCGCCTCCAGAATTATGATTAAAAATAGCTACTGTTAAAACATTTGGCCAACTTTGGTGCCTATCGTTTATCTGCCATTTATCAGGACCAAAGTTACCATTGGATACTAGAATAGGAGATGAGTTTGTCTTAGCTGTAGTGTTAAACCAAAATTCTATAGTAAAATTTGACGATAATCCTAATGCAGTAGAAGGAGCAGATGACAAATATGAGCCTGCAACACCGGGGAAGTTTGTACTATGTTTGATTTGATTGGCTGATTCTGTATATGAGACTGTAGCTGTTGTGGTAGCAATTGCTGTGGCGGTGCCTATAGTAGGAGCAGTAGGTACGCCGGCTATTGTGGTTGTAATTTGATTACTTGCACTACTTGGATTACTATTGCCTACACTATTTGTTGCATATACTGTAAATGTATAAGAAGTATTGGGGGTTAATCCAGTCACTGTGATAGTACCTGATCCACTTTGAGATAAGGTAGCTGTTATACCTCCCGGACTACTTACCGCAGTATATGATGTGATAGTTGCACCTCCGTTGTTACCCGGTGCAATAAATGATACCGTCGCTGTAGTTGAGCCTGTTGTTGTGGCTGCACCTATATTCGGTGCATCGGGTACAAACGGGGTTGTAGTTATTTGATTACTTGCAGAACTATTACTGCTATTTCCTGCACTATTTGTTGCGTACACAACGAATGTGTAATTTGTGTTAATAGTTAGACCTGTTACTGTAATAGTACCTGATCCACTTTGACTTACAGAACCTATAATATTACCAGGAGTACTTATTGCTGTATATGATGTTATTTCTGAGCCGCCGTTATTATCAGGAGCAGTAAAAGTTATTGTTGCGCTAGTTATACTTGTTGTTGTAGCAGTACCTATAGTCGGTGCGCCAGGTGGTGTGGCTAACACCATGCCACCCGAAATCGTTACTCCACTGAAACTCAAAGGCATTATATATTCTTCTTTCTTTTATAATCTATAATTTTTAATTTTTCACCAACACCTATAATGCAACTTGTCTCATCTTTTGTTGCAACAATAGTCCAACTATCTGTGGTTGAGTTAGTCCAAAAAGTCATTGTACTTTTTGCCATATCATATGCTTTTCCAAGTAATACTGGCACTTCGTTATAGTCTTTTTTAAGTGTTTCAAAAATAGTTTCTGTTTTGTCGCAATACATATCATTGGAGACAATTTCTCCTGCATGAGTAGTAGTAACAAATATGATACTAGCGATTAATAATAATGCTTTCATAATGACCTTTATTAATATATATATCTTACAACTATGATGCCATTTCCACCTGATTCAGTACTAGCGCCACCACCGCCATGATATAAATTACTTCCACCGTAACCATTAGTCCCATTAGAACCAGTACCAGTGTAGCCACCTCTTCCGCCGCCTGCTATGTATCTAGTACCTGATACAAGTTGTCCAATGCTCACATCATTTAATATAGAACCAAGAGCTACTCCTTGTCCACCATTGCCACCTTGATGAGGTGGTCCAAATATACCATCAGTACCGGGAAACATTCCGCCACCGCCGCCTGCTGTGGGCCTACCTGAAGTTGTAGTTATAGGGTTATTGCCACCTGCTTCACCAAACCCATATGAGTATATAGATGCCCTTGGTTGTAACCCGACACCACCGGTATTAGCTACAGTTGTAGAACTTGCACCACCTCCGGATCCTCCTGATCCTCCGTTACTTACTGAGGCCCCGCTGCCTGCCCCGAAGCCACCACCTAAAGCTGTTAACAGTGAACCAAATGTAGTATCACTGCCATTTGTGCCAGGCGCTGCCGATGTTGGAGGTGCTGCGCCACCGGCTCCGACGGTTAATGTATAAGACCCTGTATCTAAAAAATACGAAATCTTATATACAACTCCACCGGCACCTCCACCGGCACCTGCAGATTTTCCAGAACCACCGCCACCACCCACCATTAGAATGTCAAAACTTCCTGGACTAGTCACAGTGAATGTACTACTAGCAGTAAATGTATGATACTTATATGAACCTACAGTTGTTATTGTTCCACCAGTTGCAGCCGGCGTGGTTCCTACATTGGTTGATGGGAATGATCTACCTGGACCCCATATAATTCTAACAGCTCCAGTACCTCCTGATTTTGCAGGGCCTCCGTTAACTGCCGATGCACCGCCCCCGAATTGACCACCTTCACCTGAATATTTTATATCTGGTCCTATTCTACCGTGACCTCCGTTATTACCTCCGGATCCGCCGCCGCCACCCCATATAATACCACCAGAAGATTCAGGATTAGTGCTACCAACTCCACTGGTACCTTGACCATATAAACCTACGCCACCGCCACCACTTGGCCCGGAACTGTAATAACCTGTTCTAACACTACTTCCACCTGCACCACCGCCGCCAGCACCTGACGCTCCGGTGCCACTACCTGATCCGCCGCCGCCATTACCTGAATATCCACCTGCACCGCCGCCAGCTCCTACCCAATTATTAGATGCAACACTACCGCCTGCACCTCCATTGCCGCCACCTCGTGTACCATATGAAGCTGATACTGTGTATGTACCACCGGGGCCACCACCTGTCAAACCTTCACTAACACCAGGGCGCTTTCCGCCACCTGCAAAACATATACTTGTACTAACAAAATAACTATCACCACCACTAGTACCATCGTTTCCAGAAATACTAGTATCCCCTAAACCTCTTGCACCAACTACTACTGTATAACTTTGTCCAGGTGTTACTGGATAAGAGTTTAGCCACGCTAATGCACCTCCTCCACCACCACCACCTGCATATCCATTATATCCCCAACCGGACCTACCGCCTCCACCACCACCAACACATACAACTGATACACTTGTTACTCCGATTGGAGCTACCCATGAATATGTACCCGGAGTTGTGTATAATGCATCTCCTATAATAGCTGGGGTGGTTATTTGATTACTAGTAGCACTATTAGCACTATTACCTACCTTATTAGTAGCGTATACTGTAAAAGTATAGTTAGTAGTTTCTGTTAATCCAGTAAGTGTAATAGTACCGGATCCAGATTGATTTATCGTAGCGGTAATTCCACCAGGACTTGAAACCGCAGTATATGAAAGTATAGTTGAACCTCCGTCGGATGCTGGCGCAGTAAATGATACTGTCGCACTTGACGCACTGGTTGCTGTTGCAGTGCCAATTATTGGAGGTGATGGAGCTGTTACAAATGATAAATTGCTGAGGGAAACGCTACCTGTAATTCTTATGGACATAAGAGTATTTATTCTACTCTACCATACATCCATTATAATAGAAATCAATATGAGTATAAGGATAATCAATACCCGTGTCATAGCCCATATTTCTATGACCCATAAAAGTTTTTTATAAATCCAGTTCCAAACTTTATCTGAACAAAACTTTCTCAATATACATGTCATTAACCATCCTAAAGCAATGAAAACAATGTCTCACTGTATAGTATATAGTGAAAAATCAACATGATAAACTGTGTATTGATTTAGTCGGGGGTACAGGAAAAGGATGTGGGGCTGGGGGATATCTTCTAGGTCTATGTTTGAACCAACTCATAATATTTCTCCTATAAAAAAGCCCCTTTCGGGGCTAGTAATTATTGATTTAAGAATTCTTCTACTTTTGTCTGTGCTTCTAATAAATCTACAGCATATACAGTAAAGAAACCTACTCCATCAACTATCTTCATGTCGTATGGAATCTTTCCTCTAAACTCAAAATTGTCAGGAATTTCGGATTCAATCACGAACTCCTTCATAGATTTAATTCGTTGCATCAAATTTGCTAAGACTTCATCACTCATAATGAATCCTTAAAACCAAAGCCAAATACCTTGGCTTAACAAAATTACACCAATAACTGATACACCAAGACTAACTTGATACATTCTGTTATTAACTGCAATAATACTTGCTGATAGTAAAACAATAGCTAATTGAAAAGCCATTGAAGCAAAAGTCAACCATGGGCTGTGTTTTGCGGCATCGTCACGGGCCTTTTCAAATGCTTGTGCTTTTGCTAACAATTCTTTCTTACCTTCACCTTTATCAGGCTCAGATTCATAACGATTAATTTTAGCTTCTAGTTTTTCTGCACGGGCTTTATCACCCATCTTCTTAGCTTCTTCTAACTGTCCTTCAGCAATAGATTGCTTGATACTCTTAGATTGGAAGAAAGCGTATGTATCTGTTGCTTTTAACATATTTTTCAATACTGCACCAGAATAACTATTAGCAAAATATGTGGTCACGGCCATGAACAATGCCATGACAACAATAACTAATCCTGCTTTGTCTTTAATTTGTGCTTCACGCTCCGAGCGTGATAATGGTTTTGGTTGAACTTGTTCAGTCATTTTGTTTCCTTAAAAAATTAATCCGATTGCTAAACCTATGACAATGCCTGCAAATACTGCACTTAACATTTCATGGTTAGTCCAAATTTGAAGTTTGTCGAAATTTAGTTTTTCTGACATATATATCCTTTATTATATTTATTGCCTTCCCATGAGCCACTTTAGAAATGCCATAGACATTCCTAGTATGATGACCCCTATCAAGTTAAGTATTATTGCCGCATTTAACAATCCATGATCCAATAACCACTCCCATAATTGAACAAATATATTTTTCTTTTTACCCATGATTTCATGGTTACCTTCCTACATAAACTTTAGGCTTTGCAGCCTCTGCCCTTTCTTCGGGTGTAGTTGGGAACCAACTATCGCCCAAATGCGGGTACTTATTAATTCTGTCCTCTACAAGAACAGCAAAAAACACTGTAATAAAAGCTATCATTACGACCACACCCATTCCCCATGTTGCTTCTACCCATAGTTTTTCAATTCTCTTTTTGCGTCTTATTGCTTTAGCGTGATCCTCTTTCATTTTCTTAGCAATGGCTGCAGTTTGCTCTTTGCTAATCTTTTCCATCATCTCACTAACATCAGAATACAACGCACCTAGTTCAGGGGGACTTTGATAAACTAATAACTCACGCAATTCAACACCCATCTGTTCTAGTTTTTTACGCATTACAACACGCTGTAATGCTCGTTTACCTACACTTGCATCACCTTCGTAGACTTCTTGTGCTCTACGTTCTTCTTCTTCGAAAATAGCTATACATTTTGCGTAATTTTCAAAATAAACACTTAGTTGTTCAGCAATCTGGTCGTAAGCATTACCTGGATCACTCTTATTGAGTTCAATAATGCGATTCTTTTCTTCAACGAATTGTTTCTTTTGTTCAGGTGTAGGTGGCTTTTCTGGTGGGTGTAACTTCTTAAATTGGTCGTCAAGGTCCTTGAGGACATCTTTCACCTCCCCAGCGGCACCCTTTATATCTTTATAGAGCTTACACCCTGCTTTTACAGCAGAAACCGCACCATTGGCTAATGCAAACAGCGTTAACGGATCCAAACTGACTCCCTTTTTAATTATGGTTATTCTTATTAGTATTTAGTTGATTTAGGTCAATAAAAGTATAGACATACATTGTGAAATGTTGTATAATTGCAACTATGAAAATAGAAGATTTAGAACGAATGCCCCATCTATATTTGGACATGGACGGGGTGCAAGCAGACTTGTTTCATAGAGTAGCAGAGATAGAACAAGTAGACCACTGGGACGATATCCCAGATCAAGATGAAGCTATTACTAGATTGAGTCTTAAGGGGCCACTTGAAGTATATCAACTATTCCGTGATTTGAATCCATTACCCGGTGGACAAGTCATTATCAAGTGGCTACATCAACACAAGATTCCTTTTACTGTACTAAGTGCTCCGTTGAGAAACGAGCCTGAAGCAAGTAAAGAAGGTAAACGAGATTGGTTAGACCAGTATAATCCTGGAACTAGCGAATCTGCTATCTTTACAAAGCGTAAATTTCAATATGCTGTGACTGATGGTAGACCAAATGTACTAGTTGACGATTTTAACTATTACTTGCGTAGTTGGGCAGATGCCGGTGGAATTGCTGTTAAACATAGTGATGCTACTACAGACCACACTATCAAGCAATTAGAAAAAATATATTTTCCATACTTAGGTGATAAGTAAAATATGAGTGCTAATCCTAAAGCAAGATACGAAGTTATCACACAAGAAGATCCCGAAACCGGGGACTTAATCATTCCTCTTCCTCCCCCTTTATTGAAAGAGTTGGATTGGAAAGAAGGCGATGAGATAAAGTTTGATACCGACGAAACCGGTAGAATTATTATAAGCAAAGCAAATAAGTAATGTCTTACTACCTCAATAATAAAAGTTATACAACTCATGTATCCGGAGTGTCTACCGGTACATCATACACCCTTGCCCCTAATTGGAATGACACTATAAGTATTACCTCCAATGATAACAGTTTGTTAGTTAAAGGTGATGCTAAATTTGAAGGTGCCTTGACAATACAAGGCAAAAGTATCAAAGATTCACTAGATAAGATAGAAGAACGTTTAGCTATCTTGCACCCAAATGAAGAACTAGAAGAAAAATGGGATAAACTCCGCGGATTGCGTAAAATGTACATGGAGCTTGAAGCCGAGATTATCGAAAAAGAGAAGATGTGGGCAATTCTCAAAAAGTAATACTTTCTATGTACTTGACAAAATACCCGTTTTCTACTATAATTATAACTGTATGAACAACATGGATTCAACAGTATGACAATGCACCTCGCACACCCATCATTGACTATGGGCGGTAAGCGCAAAGGCAAAGTAAAGTTTCGCAATGCTGACGAGGCTCGCAAAGCCCGTGAGCTTGA
>JACCDM011608458.1_pt1 | contig 12645 bp, 14 predicted proteins | sample 7445851 | NCBI WGS metagenome assembly JACCDM01 (sample SAMN15323438, study PRJNA562643) | freshwater metagenome | isolation source: river surface water | place: USA:Blue River Watershed | collected 2017-08-16
ATAATTTCGGCCATGTTCTATTCGCGCTTGTAGTTTTTAAAGTGCCCAAAAATAGTTTTTAAAAACGCTTTATTCAAATTTATATGCTGTATTTTCCAATCCCTTTTTGAACGCTTGCCTCCATGCCTCTATTGCAACCCAGTACTTACCGAAGACCTAAATACCTCTTAAACGGACACTTAGAAACAGTTTATCCGGCAATTTTTCGTCAAGTAGAACTCAGTCCCTCCTCAAAAGAACGCATAGAAACCCATGATGGAGATTTTCTAGAAATCGATTGGCACCAACGAGGAAACTCAAAATTGCTGGTTATAAGTCACGGATTAGAAGGAAATAGTAGCCGAGCATACATCTTGGGAATGGCCAAGGAAGCCTTGAGCAAGGGGTTTGATGTGCTCGCTTGGAATTACCGGGGATGTGGCGAGGAACTCAATCAAAAGGCAATATTTTACCACAGCGGCGCCACCTACGATTTAGACAGCATCATCCAGCATGCCTCAGCACAGTATTCCGAAATTTCCCTAGTAGGCTTTAGTTTAGGTGGTAATCTGACCCTCAAATACCTTGGCGAAAAGCGAGAGCGAACTCCCAAAATCAAAAAAGGAGTAGCCATCTCTGTGCCCCTTGACCTAGGGAGTTCTTGCGATCAAATTTCAAACACTGCATTTGGCTTGTATACGCGGCGATTTCTAAAAACTCTTCGTCAAAAAGTTGAAAAAAAGGCTAGTCTATTTCCTGCAGAGTTTGACTTAACTAAATTTTCTTCCATTCGGACGCTACGCGATTTTGACGACAACTTTACTGGCCCCTTGCATGGGTTTGCAGATGCTGAAGAATACTACCAAACGAACTCCTCCTTGCAGTTTTTACCAGACATCTCTGTTCCCACGCTCGTAATCAATGCCCTAAATGATCCCTTCTTAAGCAAAACTTGCTTTCCATCAGACCTCGCAAAAAAGTTAGATCAGGTCTACTTTGAATTCCCAAAACATGGAGGACATGTAGGGTTTATGCAATCCGGTTCCAACAAAAGATTTTACTCCGAAACTCGGGCAGTTGAATTTATTTGCCAGGATTCCTAACTTCGAAAAAATTAGCTGAACCTGCGCCCATGTGTGGAAGATATTCACTTGCCAAAAGTAAAATTGAACTCGAAGAACGCTTCCAAGCAGAAATGCTGGCAGATTTTTCACCTCGGTACAACATTGCCCCTACGCAGCTAGTGCCTGTCATTACTTCAGACAGTCCCAAAGGGTTCTCCTTCTTTTACTGGGGCATTACCCCTGACTTTGGACAAAACAAGCCCGTATCGGCAAAGTTGATCAACGCACGAGCAGAGTCCGTCCATGAAAAAGTTTCCTTTAAAACGTCCTTCCAAAAAAGAAGGTGCCTCATCCCAGCAGATGGATTTTACGAATGGAAAAAGGTGGGTAAGAAAACCAAAATCCCCCATCGCTTCACCCTTCGAGACGAGGAGCCCTTTGCTTTTGCAGGGATTTGGGAAGAATACGAAACCGTTTCGGGAGAAACGCAGCATACGTTCTTGATACTTACAACAAGCCCCAACGATGTCGTTTCCGAAGTTCACGACCGCATGCCTGTAATTTTGAAACGGGAGCAGGAAAAAAAATGGTTGGACAGTTACAGTTCCGAGTCAGAACTTTTAGAACTATTGGCTCCTTATCCGAACGAATTGATGCTGGGCTTCACGGTATCCCCCCTAGTCAATTCGGTTCAAAACGATTCCCAATCGGTACTCCGAAAAACCTCTCCCATGGATCAATTTGGAAATTACACCCTGTTTGGTTGATCCACGCTAGTCTTTTGCTTTAGTTGTTGAAATAAACTCCAGTCCCGATATTGCAGGGATTTTTGTCCACAATCACCCTCACCCCCTTTAATACCCATGTATCACTCACGCATTCTCGCTGCTGGACACTATGTCCCTGAACGAATCGTTACGAATGAGGAACTTTCCCAGATGATGAATACCTCCAACGAGTGGATCGTGGAGCGTACAGGAATTCAGGAAAGACGTTGGTATACTCCAGGAATTGACACCGTCACCAACATGGCCGCTAAGGCAAGTAAGATGGCAATGGAACGGGCTGGTGTAACCCAAGATGAAATTGACTTTATCATTTTTGCGACCATCACTCCCGACTACTTTTTGCCGGGCAATGGTGTACTCCTGCAGCGTGAACTAGGCTTCAAAACCATCGGCGCCTTAGACATTCGAAATGCCTGTTCAGGATTTATCTATGCGCTATCGATCGCGGATCAGTTTATCAAAACAGGCATGTACCAAAAAATCCTAGTAGTCGGTGCTGAAATCCAGTCTTCTGCCTTGGACAAAAGCGACGAAGGCAGGTCCAGTGCAGTGATTTTTGCGGATGGCGCAGGGGCGGTAGTAGTAGGCCGTGCAGCAGCGGGTCAAACAGGGATTATCAGTACCCACCTGCATTCTGAGGGAGCACATGCGGAAGAACTCTACTGCATCGCTCCTAGTTCCAGTGGAAAAGAACGTATTTCCAAGGAGTTGATCGAACGGGGGGACTTTTTCCTGAAAATGAATGGAAATGCAGTCTTCAAGCATGCGGTAGTTCGCTTTATGGAAGTGATTCAAGAAGCCTTGGCTTACAATCAATTGACCAAAGACGACATCGACCTGCTCGTGCCACATCAGGCCAATTTGCGTATCTCCCAATACATCCAACAAAAATTGGAATTGCCCGACCAGAAGGTATTTAACAACATCATGCACCTAGGCAATACGACCGCAGGCACCATTCCGATCGCGCTCTCTCAAGCCTGGGAACAGGGACGACTTAAGGAAAATGACTTGATTTGTTTGGCTGCTTTTGGCTCAGGATTTTCTTGGGCTTCTGCACTCTTGAAATGGTAACCGGGTGAAGGCAGAGTTAGACCTTCCTCTTTGGCTCGATCAAGCACTAGTTCAACGGCAAAATCAACTGAAAGCCGATTTTCTAGACCTTTTTGAGCAGCTCGGCAACTCGATTACCCATGAGGAATTGACCGCCTTTTTCTCAAATTCCAAGGGCAAAAAAATTTCCAAAGGAAACCAATTGCTGGGCTTCCCCTACCTCGTACTTGACCTCATCCGAAATTTTGACTTGGATTATGGATGCAACCTTCGATTCGTAAGTTGGTTTGGCCATGGCCTGTATTGCTGTGTTTTTCTGGGCAAGCAAATGGCACAACCAGACCAATTGTTTCTTGAAAATGGATTCCATTTGGGAAGAAATGACCTCCCCTGGGATTTGGCTGCACAAGTAAACTGGATAAAGACTGCGACTTCCGATTCCAAACTTCCCCTAAAAGAAGAAGCAAGGCTTTGGATCAAAGAGATTGCCTTGGTTGGAGATCGAGAAACCTGTCTCCAAATTTTGCGCAAGGAATTGAGGAAAATTCTCCAGGCAAATGGGAAGGAGTAACTTAAAAAGTTAAGGATTTCATGTACTTTTAAACAGGAAACGATATTTTACGTAGGAATAGGAAATTATCCAATTCCAAGTACTGAAAGCTGTTGCCAACCTACCTTAAGAACCCCATTTTGCCATGAAGTATGCGCTGATTTTATTCTTCTCCCTTCTTCATTTTTCCCTTGCTGCGCAAACTTCAAAAGTTGCCGTGCGCTATTCCAGTGACTCCTCAGTCGTAGGAACAGGCTTGGTGGAGAAAAACATTCCAAATGGCCTTTGGAAGTATTACACCACCAAAACCAATACCCTGATTACAGAGGGTATTTTCAAAAATGGGCTTCGGGACGGACAATGGACGAGTTACCATGCCAATGGCAAGCGCAAAGAGCTTGCAGATTACCGGGATGGAAAGCTTTTTGGTCCAGCACGATTTTTTGATACCAATGGCTACCTCTTGAAAGAAATGATTTTCCAGGATAGCATTTTGGTCGGAAAATACATTGAATATTATGGAAGTACGGCACAGGACTTTTACGTGGATCCCAGCCAAGTCAAGTTGGAAGGAAATTATGCAGCAGGAAAAAAAGCGGGACAATGGCTCAGTTATTTCCCAGAGGGTGAACTTGCAGTACGGGAATTTTATGTGGATGGATTGCGCGAAGGTCCCTATTTCGAATTTGATCCCGAAGGAAATGTACTAGCCGAAGCCACTGCTGTCAAAGGGCAATTTGAAGGTGTTTACAAGACCTTTTCCCTACCCAATGTGGTGTACCAATCTGGTACCTACAAAAACGGAAAGAAAATTGGCGAATGGAAAAGCTTTTTCCCAGGAACCAAAATCCCTGAATCAGAAGAATTTTACGATGCCTCCGGAAATCGCATTGGAGAATGGACCTACTACTACGAAACGGGCAGAATCGCACGGAAGGAGCGCTATGAAAATAATGTAGCCGTTGGCGTGTGGGAGGAATACTTTCCCAACAAGGAAATCGCCAAACGCAAAACCTATGTGTTGGGCGTTCCTGAAGGAGACTATGTAGAAAATCATAGTTCGGGAAAACTTTCAGTACAAGGCCAATACGAGAGCGGAGCAAAAGTAGGGGTTTGGAAAAACTTCTACCCGGATGGACAGCTCTATGCGCTTGGTGAGTACAAAAATGATCTCAAAACAGGTTTGTGGAAGTATTTCAATAAAATCGGAGTGCTGGTAGCCGAAGGTGAATACTTGTTGGGCATGGAGAATGGACAGTGGGTGTACTACTACGATGGAGGACAACTGAAATCAGTAGGCAGATTCAACCTAGGATTTGAAGATGGGATATGGGGACTTTTTTACGACAACAGACAATTGACTCAGGAAGAATTCTGGGACAATGGCAGATTACTGAATGTAGGACCCTACAATTCCTACGATGGAAAAGAAACCAGAGATGCAGGTACACTGAAAGATGGAAACGGAACACGAATCACCTACTACGTGACGGGTCAAAAAGAATCTGAAGGAAAGTACCTCTCTGGCAAGGCAGAAGGTCTTTGGATGTATTACCACGAGTCTGGCCGAAAAGCTTCGGAAGGCATGATGAAAGATGGTAAAAAACAAGGCCCTTGGAAGTTTTACAACTCTGCTGGCCGATTGGAAGACCTCCTACAGTTTAAGGATGACGAAATCCAGTATCCCAAAGGAAGTACCGATAGTCAATAGTCTTTTTTCGATAAATCACCAGCCTTCGACAGGTAGGCCTGCCAGCCGAAGGCAGGAAAACATTCTTAGGTAAACTCGGTTAAACCTAAAACCGAAACCCATGTTTGGATTATTCAAAAAGAAAAGCGAGAAGGAAAAACTTCAGGAAACTTATGCGAAGATGATGGCAGATGCACACAAACTATCGCATAGCAACCGAACTGCTGCAGATAAATTGATGGCGGAAGCAGAAGAAGTAGCCAAGAAAATCGACGCCCTCAACCAGGGCTAATCCAACTTATTTTCTTGCGTAATCGTCCTGCAATCGGACGATATCGTCTTCATCTGAAGGTTGACTTGCCTCCGTATGCATCCAAATTTCAGCAACTACCCCCCAGCCCGCTGTACCAATCAATCGATGACGCTCTCCCTGCTTCAGGGACACGATTTCATGGGGAATCATGGCTACTGCTGGACCTTGCGCATCGTCCAAACTCCTACTGATTGCTGCTTCCCCAGCGACTAAGGTCCACAACTCTGCACGACGGTAGTGGTACTGCCAAGAGAGTCGCGCTCCAGGCGCAACCAACAAAAACTTAGGACTCAACTTCTGGGCATACTGCTCTTCCGAAAGGGATACCTCAGGAAAAAATGTCTCCTTAAATTTTCGAATTTGCGATTCTTCCAACACAAAAAACCCACCCCAAGGGCGCTCAAAATCTTGTGTGGAAATCGAAAATCCGGCTTCTCCTAAATAGGTTTCAACAACTGCTGCAATTTGAGATTTACTCAAGTTGGGGGAAAGAATAAGTGGCTTCATACACCTTGGATTAAAAAGAAGTCAAAGGTAGACATTTTTCCAGTTTTCAAGTTAGGTCCCATTTAAATCGACTTAGTCGATCAGAAATTGTTAACGCAAGCTGCGCACGCTAACTTTTCTGTTTTCTTGACGAAATAACATGAGTCTTCTTTAATTTTTTTTATAAAGTATTTTTCTACTCGTTAATTTTTAACGTATTTAAGAAAATATTCTTGTCCCATGCACCTCATAAATCCACAAAAAGCCCTCTCGAAAATTGAGGGGGTAGTTGAAGGAAAAAACTATCTCTTGAAGATACGGCTGATTAAAAGCCTCTACCAGAAAGGTGCTTCTACCGCCAATGAAATCTGTGGAAGCATGGGAATTTCGTTACCCACGGTCAATGCCCTCTTGACAGACCTAATCCGTTCGGGAGAGGTGATCAAACAAGGACGTGCGGCATCCCAAGGTGGAAGAAAACCAGATTTGTACCGGTTGGCACCAGATGCATTTTACGTATTGGCAGTGGATCTCAGCAAGTATGCCGTTAGCCTGGCCTTGTACACTTGCCAGCAGGAGATTGCCAAGAAACAGGTAACGCATAAAATCGTGCTCAACAATGAGCCTGAGACCTTTGAACTTCTTTGTCAGCACATCGAAAGCTACTTGCAAGCATCTGCCATCCCTTCAGACAAAATCATTGCCATCGGGATTTCTATGCCTGGACTGATTGACTCCAAAGCGGGGATAAACCATACCTACCTCAATTTTGGTAAAAAAAGTTTGCAAGAACACCTCGAAAGCAGGTTCAAGCGATCCATATTTCTGGAGAATGATGCGCGGGCGATGACACTTGCCGAATACAAGTTTGGTGCCGTTCAGGACGTACAACAGGTATTGGGCATTTTTGTAGGATGGGGCATCGGATTAGGAATAATTGTGGATGGTAAAATCTACCAGGGCACCTCTGGATTTGCTGGGGAATTTGCCCACTCTCCTCTTTTTGAATCCCAGGAGATCAATTGCAGTTGCGGAAAAAAAGGGTGTTTGGAGGCTGTAGCCTCGGGCACCGCCATCGTACGAATGGCGGAAGAAGCGATCCTACTTGACAAAGACAGCATCCTGGCACGAATGGCCAAATCCTACAAGGGACCACTCGATCCCGATCTTATCGTACGTGCAGCTCAAGAAGGAGACCAACGCGCCATCACCATCTTGTCTGAGGTGGGCCTTAATTTGGGAAGAGGCATTTCCATGCTGATTCAGCTCCTTAATCCGGAACTCATCATCTTAGGAGGTGTAGTGGCTGAAGCGAATCAGTACATTTTGACTCCCATTCAACAGGCGCTGAATGTGTACAGCATGGCTAAATCACGAGAAAAAACCAAGATTACACTTTATCAACTCGGAAATGAGGTTGGATTACGAGGTGCCATTGCCGTGGTCACCGACAAGCTATTTGAGGAAATCCTTGTCAAGCCGAATTAAGGTTCTTCAAACTGCCCTAGGTCCGCACGATGAGGTACTCGGCATTTTCTTTCAGAATTAGCCCTACATCATAGCAAATCTGGTACGAGGTACCACAAGGACCTACTCCTTGGTGCGTGCTGTATTTAAAGTTAAATCCCTCCAAAAGCAAACTTTCCTTCCTCACGATGAGTTGCCTCTTCCCTGCAGGAAGTAGTGCGAGTAGGATGGCGCGATTTCGTTTCAATACCCGATTAATGCAGCGTACTTCCTTATTCACCACTGAATTTTGCTGGTTGTTGAAGTTATTTCTACAACCATCGTCACAAAATTTCTTATCTGTTCTTCCATGAAGGACTTGCCCACAATTTTGGCAATTGCGTTTTTCAATTTGCATAGTTCAAAAAATTAAATGCGGATCAATTCAAACTACCAGCAGGAGGGTAAAAAATGATTCCTACCTAAGTTAAATCTTCTTTGTTAAAAAAAATCAAGAAAGGGGAATCTCCCCTTTCTTGTTCTTGAATTTAGAATTTACGGTACTTGCCATCCAGGAACTTATTCGCTTTTCGCTCCGCAAATTTTGCCTTCTTGCTATTCCAGTGGAGGGTTTCATTTGGAAAACGACCAGCAATTACCCCAAGTAGAATGGTCTCAGTCAAGCGCGCAGAATATTCGAATGGGGCACTACACTCGCCTTTCCCCAAACAAGCATCTACAAATTGGTGGTAATGCTTCTTGCTTTCTCCCACATAGTCTTTGACTGGAGCACCCAAGTTGAACGGAGTGACATCGAATTTTTTGTACGCTCCATCCACAATCCATCTTGGAAGTTGCTGGAAGTGTGGCAATAACAACCTGCCTTTTTCTCCCATAAACATGGCCCCCTGATCCGGAAGTTTGTCTCCGTTTGGAAGCATCAAATCCTCATGTTGTTCAGGTGCGCCCGGCCCATCGTACCAAACCCACTTCAAGGTATCGGTGGTGTAAGGCGTAGCAGGGAATTCATAGGTCACAATATTGTTCTCAGGAAATCCAAAACCGGTTGGCTTTCTACATTGGTTGACAATGGTCCGAGGCACATCCAATTGGAGCGCATTGTAGGGCGTATCAAAAATATGTACCCCCATGTCCCCCAAAGTACCACAACCGTAGTCTAGTAACTTCCTCCAGTTACCCGGATGGTACACTCCTTCCTTATACGCTCGCTCTGGAGCTGTTCCCAACCAGAGGTTCCAATTCAAATTGCTTGGTACCGCATCGCTTCCTTTGGGCTCTTTGCCATCAAAACCCCAGTTTTTAGGCGACCAAGCACGGACGGTATGCACCTTCCCAATGATTCCAGATTGAATGAGTAGCGTGGCCAACTTGTAATCGTAGAACGAATGCACCTGAATTCCCATCTGGGTGACCAACTTCTTTTTTTCAGCCAACTTTTTCATGGCTCTCGCCTCAGTGACATGATGGGTCAATGGTTTTTGACAGTACACCGCCTTGTTCATCTCCATGGCCATCAAAGAGGCTGGCGCATGCGTATGATCTGGCGTAGATACCACTACGGCATCAATTTGATCCTCCAACTCTTTCAATAGGAGACGGTAATCACTGTAGGTTTTCGCCTGTGGATACAAGGCCGTAGCATTGCTCATTGCATTGGTATCCACATCACAAAGTGCTACTACCTCTACCATCGGATGGCTTGCTATGGCACGAAGATCTTCCATACCCATCCCCCCCAAACCAATATGAGCAGTTCGGAGTTTGCCTTTGGCGGCTACCTCTGCCAATAGTGCTGGGGCAAGAGCTAATCCTGCTATGCCAAGCGCAGACTTTTTGAAAAAGTCTCTACGATCGATTACTTGATAATTTTTTTTCATGAAAAAAGGCTTTCTTGGGTTTTAAGGTAATTCTTTGATAGTAATATTACGGAATCGGACCACATCGCCATGGCCCAAAAATCCAATATGTCCTCGGCTTCGTTGTAGCCCTGGATGTTCTTTTTTGTCGAGCGTACCCAATTGGCTAGCTTCTAAGTAGTTGCCTTCCAAAATCACTTCTCCATTTAAAATCACTGTTACAAAAGGATGCTGGATGCGTACTTCTTGCTGATTCCACTCTCCTGCTGGTCGTAGGAAACCCCGCTTGGCTGGCATTACCCCGTACAGGGAACCGTGGTATTGGTAGGTTTGAAGACCCGCATATTTTTCGGCTTCATTGTCCAAAATCTGAAACTCTTTGCCCACATAGGCCGCATCCCCTTCCAATGGCGCATGAATGCCTAATCCATTGTTTGCTCCAGGAGTCAATTGAAATTCAAACCGGAGGACGAAATCTCCATATTCCTTCTCCGTATACAAATTTCCCCCTCCCCCGCCTTTAGGTTCGATGACGATCATCCCATCTTTGACTAGGTAGGAACTTTTATTGCCCACCCATCCAGTCAAGCTTTGCCCATCAAATAAGGAGACAAACCCCTTCTCCTGTGCCTGCATGGAACCTGCTGACAGGATAAAAAAAAGAGCAACTAACCACCCTGAAAGGCGTTGGAGTAATGATTTCATCGTAGAATACGCCAAAACGGCTTTTACAAATCTAAAAGAGTTCTGCAATTTTTCGCCCCCTTTTATCAAAAATCCACGGCTCCACTTGAAAATTAGTGAAGGGCTAACTTACCCTCAACCGTCTTCCACTAAAATTAATCCTCTATTTTTGAAACAGCCCTGCCTAGTTTCGTGTTGACTAAATGTCGCCGGCAGGTACAACAACAGCTGTTCGGAAACCCTTGGAAATGAAAATTAACTCAAACTTCAGCTATCCCATGTTCGCCTTAATTGCCTCACTTCTCCTTGCTTGTGGCGGGGGACCTAATGCCTCAACAGAAAGCCAAAATAAACCTGCAGAAGAATCTCCAAAGGAAGTTTTTTCAGCCAATCAACAATTGGCCACCTTTGCAGGAGGATGTTTTTGGTGTGTGGAAGCCCCTTTTGAAGACTTAGACGGAGTCATTTCCGTAGTATCGGGCTATGCTGGCGGTAAAGAAAAAAATCCTACCTATGGCGAGGTGGCGGGAGGCAAAACCTCTCACCGCGAATCGGTACAAATCACCTTTGACCCTGAAGTCATTAGCTATGCCGAATTGGTCGATATTTTCTGGCAAACTTACGATCCAACGGATGTAGGGGGATCTTTTTTTGATCGAGGTACACAATACGAGTCAGCCATTTTCTATCACAATGACCAGCAAAAAAAGGTGGCCGAAGAAAGCAAAAAGCGCTTGGATCAGTCCAAAAGATTCTCCAAACCAATAGCCACTCCCCTCATCAAGTTTACCAACTTCTACCCTGCAGAGGACTACCACCAAGATTATTACAAGAAAAGCCCTCAAGACTACTATGCCTACCGAAAAGGATCGGGAAGAGATGCCTTTATTCAGAAACATTGGCCTGAATTGAGTGCTAAAAAATACCCTGCCCCATCCAAGGCAGAACTCAAAAAAGAGTTGGATGAATTACAATACGAAGTAACCATGGAAGGCGCCACTGAATTTGCCTTCAACAATGCCTACAATGGCAATAAAGAAGATGGAATCTATGTTTGTGTAGTGACTGGAGCACCACTTTTCAGTTCCAAGGACAAGTACGAATCTGGATCTGGATGGCCTAGTTTTACCAAACCCATCGATGCACGAATCATCGACAAGCCCATCGACAAAACCTTAGGCATGATGCGCGTAGAAGTGCGCAGTAAGTTAGGCAACTCGCATTTGGGACACGTTTTTTACGATGGACCTGCCCCTACAGGATTGCGCTATTGCATGAATTCCGCAGCCATGAAGTTTATCCCTAAATCAGAGATGCAAGCAGCCGGTTACGGAGACTACCTCTGGGTAGTGGATTAATCCAATTCCCTTTCCAAGAATGGGTTAACCCATTAATTTTCGAAAAGTCAGGTTGATTCGAGGAGCCAATACCTTTTTTGATTTGGGAAGTTGGTGTTCCCAGTAGTGTTGACTTTCTCCCCCCATGAGCAAAAGACTTCCATGCGAAAGCTCTAGGTTTAGTTTGGGTTCCTTTTTACCATAAGGACGCAATTGAAATGCACGCGTGGCACCAAAAGTAAGGGAGGCGATGGTTGGATTTCTACCCAAAACGGGTTCATTGTCCCGATGCCAACCCATGCTGTCCTGACCATCCCGGTAATAGTTGCATAGGACATGGGTAAATTCCTGATTCGTGAATTCTTGCAAGCGGACCTTGATTTTTTCAAGCACTTCAGTAAATGGCAATGCTTCCATCGCTATCCCAGAATACCCATACCGCACCTTAGGGTCCCCATAGAGCGCAGTAAGTCGAGGTTGAAGGATTTGCTTGCCAAACATCCAAATAGGCTCCTGTTGCCAGGCTAAACGTTCCTGCAGAAGTTTAAAATTCTCGTCCGCGTCTTTGGCTGAAAAAAATTCAGGATGAAAGGTCACTTCCCCTTGAAATGGAAGAAGATTCGTGGATTCCTGTGGGATAAGTGAATACTGCATACCGGTCAACTCGATTTCAAGGGAATTGGTTTGGAGAAAAAAAATCGCCAGCAGAAGGTAGGCCTACCTATGGCAGGAGGGCCTGCCTGCGGAAGGCAGGAGGGCAGGTTACTCTTTCGTCCAATAATCCAGAACCGTCACCTTATCCAAATGTGGTCCTAACAGCCCCACAAATTCCTGGTGAGCAGGGTGAGGAATGTAGGCATCTCGGTCCGCATCGGAATGGAAAGTGACCGTAAAAGCATGGGTTAAGCCTTGATTGAGTCCTTCTGGACTTGAATTGACTCCCCATTCAAAGCCTTTGATTTCAGAAATTTTTCCAGGTAGGGCTTGGAATGCAGTTACAATCTTCTCCACATCTTGTGGGGAGGAAGTCGCTTTAAATCCAAACAAGACCACGTGGCGGAGAACAGAATCAGGCATAGCAGGGTTTTTTAAGTTGATTTGTAGACGAGAACTTGAATCGGTAACTTCTTCAATAACTTCCACTTGCTTTGGAGCACAGGAAAGTAGCAGCAAAAATACCAAGAGATAGAGGGGGCAATTCTTCATAGCAAATCGATTTTCAAAGGCGAATTAATCCGTAGTCGCTCCAATTCAGGTGACAGGATAAGTTAAAACTACGCTTCAAGACAACTAGTTTGAAGAGAAGTACGATTTTAGACCAAGGAATTGATTTATTTTTTCGTCCAATAATCCAGTACCGTCACCTTATCCAAATGTG
>JACCDM010817621.1_pt1 | contig 12642 bp, 14 predicted proteins | sample 7445851 | NCBI WGS metagenome assembly JACCDM01 (sample SAMN15323438, study PRJNA562643) | freshwater metagenome | isolation source: river surface water | place: USA:Blue River Watershed | collected 2017-08-16
CCACGCTCCCGCTGTTCTGGAGCCTTCCGACGGCCTTTCTGGCCGGCACGGGCGCCGCCGCCGGCATCGCGCTGATTAATTCGCTGGGTAACCTGTCAGGCTTCGTCAGCCCATATGCGGTCGGCCTGCTGAAAGATGCGACAGGCTCGACTGACGCCGGCGTGTACATGCTGGCTTGCGGCATGATCGTCGGCGCGTTGCTGACGCTGTCGGTGCCGAAGCATCTGGTGAATCGCTAATCAACAAGCATTCGTGAATCAACTGCTATAGAAATTGACAAGTATGAACATCGGAATGATTGGCATCGGCCTGATGGGCCACGGCATTGCCAGCAACCTCGTCAGGCATGGTCACCAGCTGGTCGTGCTCGAACATGCGGGCAACCAGCCGCTGGACGCTTTGTTGGCGGCCGGTGCAAGGACGGCGAAGACGCCAAAATCGGTGGCCGCCGATGCGGAACTGGTAATCCTGTGTGTGACCGGTTCGCCTCAGGTGGAAGCGGTATTGATGGGGGACGACGGTGTCCTCGCCGGGCTTCAGGAAGGCGGAACGGTTATTGATTGCTCGACGGCGGTGCCTTCGTCGACTCAAAAAATCGCTGCAGCCGTCAACGCTGCAGGTTGTGGATTTCTTGATGCGCCAATGACGCGCACGCCCAAAGAGGCGGCCGAAGGGCGGCTGAATCTTCTCGTGGGCGGCGACAGCAGGCTGTTCGATGTCTGTAAGCCGGTATTGCGCTGTTTTGCCGAGAACATCACGTACGTGGGTGGCGCCGGGGCAGGGCACCGGATGAAGCTGCTTCACAACTATGTGTCGTTAGGATGTGTCGCCTTGCTGTCGGAAGCAGCCGCTTGTGCGCTTGATGATGGCATCCCCCCGCAGGTGTTCGTCGACGTTCTGGCGAAAGGCGGTGGCGGCGGTGCTGCGCTGGATCGCCTTCGTCCGTATCTGCTTGCACAAGATCCTTCGTCGCTCCGGTTCGCGATGGGCAACGCGCACAAAGACCTCGGCTACTTCACCACGATGGCCAAGGAAAGCGCTGCGGTACATCACATTGCCACGGCAGTGCAGGATACCTTCCTGAGTGCGATGCAATTGGGTGGTGCCGATGCTCTGGTGCCAGAACTGGTATCGATTCTTCAGAATGGTGCAGCCGCTCCGAACGCGTAGCCGCTTTATTAATTCAGCCTCTCAACATTCCTATGACCCATTCCTATCTTGGTTCTGTCTCCATAAACCCGGCCAACGGCGAAGTCATCGCCCGTTATCCCTTCGAAGACGATGCCGAGCTGAATCGCGCAATGGACACCGCTCAGTCCGGCTTCCGTGCCTGGGCTGCCACGCCGGTGGCCGAGCGGGTCACGGTGCTGGCGCGCATTGCGCAGATCCTGCGCCGCGACATCGAGAAGCTGGGCGAAATGGCCGCGCGCGAGATGGGCAAGCCGATCACGCAAGCCAAGGCCGAAGTCGAAAAGTGTGCGGTGCTGTGCGACTGGTATGCGGAGAACGGCGCCGAGATCCTCAACGACCGCCCGACCTCGGTCGGCTCGGACGCCTATGTGTCCTACCATCCGCTGGGCGCGATCCTGGCGGTGATGCCGTGGAACTTCCCGTACTGGCAGTCGATGCGCGGCGCGATTCCGATGCTGCTGGGCGGGAATGCCTACTTCCTCAAGCACGCGCCGAACGTGATGGGCTGCGCGTACCTGACCGAGCAGGTGATGCTGGAAGCGGGCGTGCCGAAGGGCGCGTTCAGCGCGGTCAACATCAGCAACGACCAGGTGTCGAAAGTGATCGCAGACGACCGCATCGCGGCCGTGGCAGTAACCGGCAGCGTGCGTGCCGGCTCGGCCATTGCGGCGCAGTCCGGTGCGGCACTGAAGAAGTGCCTGCTCGAGCTGGGCGGCTCGGATCCGTTCATCGTGCTGGCCGATGCCGACCTGGAAGGGGCAGTGAAGGCTGCAGTGGTGGGGCGTTTCCAGAACACCGGGCAGATCTGCATCGCGGCCAAGCGCATCATTCTCGAGAAGCCGATCGCGGCCGAGTTCTCCGAGCGTTTTGTGGAAGCAGTGAAGGCGCTGAAGATGGGCGACCCGCTGGATCCGTCGACCTATATCGGCCCGATGGCGCGCGCCGACCTGCGTGACGAATTGCATCGCCAGGTCGAAGGCACGATCGCGGCAGGCGCGCAGGTCTTGCTGGGCGGTGCGCCGGTGGCGGGCCCGGGCAGCTACTTCCAGCCGACGATTCTGGCCGGCGTGAAGCCGGGCATGCCGGCGTTTGCGCAGGAGACCTTCGGTCCGGTGGCGGCGCTGATCGAGGCGAACGACGTCGAGCAGGCGCTGGCGCTGGCGAATGACAGCGAGTTCGGCCTGTCCGGCGCGCTGTGGACCCGCAACCGCGATCTGGCGAAGCAGCTGGCGCGGCGGATGGATACCGGCGGCGTGTTCGTCAACGGTTTCTCGGCGTCGGATCCGCGCGTGCCGATCGGCGGCGTCAAAAAGAGCGGCTACGGACGCGAACTGAGCGACTACGGCGTACACGAGTTCATGAACATTCAGACGGTGTGGTTTGATCGAAAGTAACAGTTATTTTTTGGACCGTTTAATAGCGGCTGACGGCGGCTTGTCGAGTGTCATAAAACAGCTCTACTTCAAACTCTATTAAGAAAGTAAGCTTGTTGTTCTTGCCAGTTCAAGGGGAACGGGGTAAGGAGGTGTTTCATGGTTAATGATGCAGGCTGATTGCCGTCCAAGATTATATTAACGACCAGCGGCGATAAGAGCGTCAGACGAAGAATGCGACTGACATAAGATGCATTAATTTTTTCTGCAACCGCCAAGTCCTCAATCGTCAAGTACCTACCGGAATCAAGCAGCCGCTGCCAACGAAAACCCCGGGCGATTACTTTGACCATGCTGTTGTCAACGATGGCTTCGCGTCGGGCTAATCCACGAGATCCGTCCGGTAGGACGATGACAGTTTTTCCACCTCGTGTTTTAAATGTCATCGGAATATCCGTCGTATCAGTTGCGGTACTAATGGATTTCATGCTGCCTCTCTTATTGCAGTTTTGGCTATCGAATCACGTAGAAGTTTTGGCATCCCGTTTGTGTTCCATCGGACGCTTATGCCATCTTTACGTACGGTGATTCGCTCTATGAGTACTTGCGCGATGCGCGCCTGCTCTGCTGGGAACAGGTGATCCCAGACGTGATCTATCGCTTGTAGTGTTTGGATGGCTTCTGCTTCGCTGATGTCCGACCTAGTCATGGTCACTTCACGGACGGCAGAGGCAAGGATTTCAGGTGCTTTCAAGATGCTGCGAATCTGCTCGGTTACAACACCTTCGATCTCGCCTGCTGGTATGCGGCGAACTTCGCACGCTTCTTTGCCGAGTTTGATGGCATCCGTGTTGATGTAGTACCGATACTGTTTTGATCCTTTACTAGTCCAACCAGGGGTGAACGCCCTACCTTCCGGCGAAAATAGCAGCCCTCGCAGGATGGATGGCGCTTTAGTTTTTCTCGGAGCGATACCGCCCTTGATGTGCTTGTCGCCGGCTCTAAGAAGTTCCTGCACGGTCCCCCACAATTCCTGATCGATGATCGCCTGATGTTCAGCCGGATAGTGGTTTCCTTTGTATGCTGCGATTCCGATGTAGACCGGGTTCTTGAATAGCTTGTAGACAAAACCTTTCGTGATCAGCTTGCCTTTGCGCTCGATACCCTTGGAGGTTGTCCATGATTTTGAGGTCACGCCATTCACTCGCAAGTCCCGAACTAATGTAGCCATCGATGGCAAAGCGGCGAATCGCTTAAAAATCTCTTGCACGATCTGCGCTTCGGCAGGATTGGGGATGAGCTTTCGTTCGATTACATCGTAACCAAGCGGGGGCATGCCTCCCATCCAGATGCCGCGTTGGCGGGAGGCAGCGATCTTGTCGCGTACCCGTTCGCCTGCGAGTTCACGCTCGAACTGGGCAAACGACAGCAAAATGTTCAAAGTGAGCCGTCCCATGGACGTGGTGGTGTTGAATGACTGCGTCACCGACACAAAAGTCACCTTGTGCTCATCGAAGATCTCGACCAACTTGGCGAAATCAGCCAGGGAGCGGGAGAGCCGGTCGATCTTGTAGACCACGATGATGTCCACCAAGCCCGAGCGCACATCTTCAAGCAATTTCTTCAGGCCGGGGCGATCCATGTTGCCGCCCGAAAATCCGCCGTCGTCATACCGCTCCCGCGACAAGACCCAGCCTTCGGACTTCTGGCTGGCAATAAAGTTTTCGCAGGCGTCCCGCTGGGCATCCAGCGAGTTGAAGTTCTGGTCGAGGCCTTCTTCGGTGGACTTTCGCGTATAGACCGCGCAGATTGAACGTCGCTCAGCCTTCATCCCGTGCTCCTTGCCGACACCAGCCCGAAGAAGGCCCAGCCATTTCGGTTTGTGCCAGTGATGGCTTTAGCTATGCTGGAGAGCGATTTATACCGCCGCCCTTGATAGTCAAAGTAGTCGACACCGACCAACACTTCGCAGGGGTTTCCTTGCCACTCCCGGATTAGGCGAGTGCCTGCAATTGGGCGGTTGTCCTGTCGCCGTCGTCGAACTTCCTTCTTGCCGCCATCAAGCTGTTCGCCCAGGAGTTCCAGGCGCTTCAGGGGCGCAAGCGGTTCTGGGTTGCACCGTTCGATTCGAATCCCCGGTCGCACCAAAAAACGATGTATCCTGACAAGAGCGGGTTATTGATGCGGTATCTACTAGCCCGCCAAGCATACTTTCTTCAAAGTTTCAATTCTTCAATCTCCATCGGCAAGATGTTGATTTGATTGGACTTTCGTCCAGCAGCTCCTGACCAGCGATTGAAGAAAGTGGCCTCACACAGGGTCACGATGCAGATTGAGACGCTGTTCTGCTCAGCAGCTCCTGACTGAGCGAGTTCGAAAAACTCAACAAGAACAACGACTTACGCCGATTTCGAAACTCCCTCGTTGCCGTACTCTCCCGAGAAAGTCAGGAGCTTTTGCAGGAAGCCAGTATCCATACGGGTTGAAGGCGCCAGGGACTCGAATGCACTCAATTTGAAGCAATCCGACCAGCTTGAATCGCCAAGTTCGTATACGCCACTTCCAAAAGCGGTGTTGGGCAGGCAAGATCTTGACCTCGGCGAATCATGGCACCCAATATGTGATCGTGCTCGGTTGGCTGACCATCCAGCAAATCTCTGAGCATCGATGCCGTGAATGTTGATCCAGACGCTGTGAGCATCTCAAGTGCCTTAGCAGAAACCTCTGCACTGGTGGAGTGGCCTGACGCATGGGCCACTCGGCAACATTCTTCATACATCTGCACCGTTGTCGTTTTGCCATAAGGCGTTGCCACGATGTCTCCGACCGAGCCACGACACAGTGTGGTCATGCCTGCCAGAGTGGCAAGGAAGACCCACTTGTCCCAAAGCACTTGTTCAATGTCCTCAGCTAAGACGCTGTCGAAAGAGGCCTTCTTGCACAGTTCGATGAACTCAGAGGCGAGTGTTTTATGGGATGTGTGTCTGGCACCAACGGTCAGGCGATGCATTTCGGTCAGTTGGCGGATGGCGCCTTCGGGGGTGATCGTGGCAGCGATGTGGGCCACGCCACCCATTACCCGTTCTTTGCCGAGCAGAGCATCCAGTTTGCCCAGGTGATCCAGTCCGTTCAAAAAGGGCAGCACCGTACCTCTGCCCAAAGCGCCTCTTAATGAGTACAAGGCGTCATCTAGGTCATAGGACTTCGGTGCCAAGATGATGAGGTCGTAATCGGGCTGGATCTGCTCTGCTATGAGGGTTCTTGGCTGCACTGCGAATGCATCCCGTGGGGTCTCAATTCGTAGTCCTTGTGCATCGATCAGCGCTTTGCGCTTGTGACGCACCAGATAGGTGATGTCTGCGCCAGCCTGAATGAGGTGAGCACCGAAATAGCCGCCTATACCGCCGGCGCCCAGGATCAGGATTTTCATGGGTGAACTCATTTCTGTTCAAAGTGCGCCGGTGTATTCGCCACGCGCCGGATAGTCCTTGGCCACGGCAAAGTCGATGGCCCCCAGCAGGTCCTGAAATTGCGGGCGCGCAAAGGGCATGGTCTGTGTGGAACCGTAGTAGAGGATTCCGTCAGGGCGAACAATGAACACACCGGGTTCGCTGAACAGATCAGGCTCTTCAATACCAATTGAGGTCTGACCACGGGAAGCGCTGATATACAGGCCCCACTGGCGTGCGCTTTGCAGGCTCAGTTCGTAGCCCATACGCAGGTGCTCCGCTTTTATCTTGTCTGCCATAGCCTGGGCACGCTCGGCGCTATCGCTACTGACAGCGATCACCCCCACGCCACGCTTTTCGAACTCGGGCATGAGGCGTTCGAGTTCCATCAGGTATTTGGCGCAAATTGGGCAATGCAGGCCTCGGTAAAACACGACAAGGTCAAACGTGGGTGCGGGTGTGGCGCCTAGCACATAGCGTCCACCCCCCACCAGAGGAACGCTCAATGCAGGGACAGGCTGGCGCGGGGTCAAAGCGAGGGTGTTCATGTTAAGTCCTTTCAAAATAGGTGCCTTCTTTGGACGGATCGATCAGATGGACTGAAGTATGATGTATGAGTTGCAATCAAAAATTCATAAAAATTTGCATTTCGTACAATATGAGCGATACCAAGTTAGATCGACTTTCTGCTTTACTGGAAGGTTTGGCACCCGTAGTGACGCTCGGCTTGTCAACGCAAAGGCGTCTGCAAGGTGTGCCACATCCGGAAAACGACAGTGCTTTACAGCTGTACTTTCTGACTTGCGGAACTGCCGAGCTACAGGTCGGGACTGTTTCTCAGCATGTCGACTCTCCTGCCCTGATTGCGGTCCACGCCAGTCAATCCTTTGTGCTGCACAAATTCACGGCAAGTGACCCCAATCGTCTGATTTGCGCCCAGGTGCTATTGACGGGCCCAGTGGCCACTCTTTTTCTGGAGGAGTTTGCACAACCGAGAACCTTATCACTAGCTGAAGACGAGCCTGCCTTGCGCTTAGCTATAGCAATGATCGAGTCCGAGTTGAATGCGCCGCGTTGTGGTCAACCCGCCTTGCTCAACCGAGCAGGTGACATTCTGTTCATCGGACTTTTACGCTATCTGGTTGCTCACCCAGTGGCCACAGGAGCTGGACTATTCAATGGCTTGGCCGACCCCCGTATCGCCAGAGCATTGGTGGCGATGCACCAGCGACCGTCATTTGACTGGAATTTAGAGCTGCTTGCTCATGAGGCGGGCATGTCAAGAACCGCGTTTTCTACCAAGTTCCATGAAGCGATGCGGCGTCCACCAGGAAAATATTTGTCAGCCATTCGCTTGGCGCTGGCGCAACGTGCTGTCGATTTGGGGCAGGGTCTTAAAGAGGCGGCCAGAGTCGCTGGTTATAAAAACAGCTCGGCGCTTTCTCGTGCTCTGGCTAAGGCTAGATTGCAGTCGGCTATAAATTGATTTCGAGCGGTTCGAATCCCCGACCCCACCAAAAAACGATGCTTCTTGACCTGAGCACGTTATTCATACAATCCCTTTTGGGCCGCCAGTAGTATCTTTAGCTTAAAAAATCCTTTAAAATCAATGGTTTACGTAAGTTATCAAAAAAGCTTTCAACACATGTTTTCACCACATGTGTTGAAGTCTTCTAGGTGGATTCAGCGCCATTTAACAGCAGTGCGTTCAAATCAATTGAAAGCAACTACTGAAGCAAATAATGACCAAACGAATGGCTATTTACGCTCGTGTCTCGACTGACAAGCAGACGGTCGACAATCAACTCATCGAACTCCGCAGCCTTTGTGAACGACTGGGTTACACCATCGTTCAGGAATATACCGACAGTGGTATCTCAGGCGCTAAAAGTCGCAAATTCGATATGGTCATGTGCTGGAGCATCGATCGTCTCGGTAGATCACTTCAGCACCTCGTAGAGATTCTCAACAAACTCCAAGCACTCAAGATCGATCTGTACTTTCAGAAGCAAGGCATGGATAGATCTACACCCAGCGGCAGGATGATATTCAGCGTCTTTGGTGCTATCGGTGAGTTTGAACGCAATCTGATTCATGAGCGTGTGCTAGCCGGTCAGCAAAGAGCAAAAGCAAATGGGGTCAAATTGGGGCGACCTAGCAAGATGAACGATGGGATGAAGTCTGCTGTGAAACTGCTGCGTGAAAAAGGTATGGGTATGGAGCAGATCGCACGGGAGTTGCAGATCGGGGTAGGGACGGTTTATTCTGTTATCTAACTAAAACTTTTAGCTTGAAGAAGACGACCCGATTTTTAGAGAGTTTGACTATCTTTTGTCAGGCGGGATTCTTATTTTTGATTTGTACTGAACAAATCCTCTCTCCTTGGCAATAAGCGCCACTTCAGAAACAGATGATTCCTCAATCTCTGCCGCATTCATTGAAGCCACAACATCAAAAGCCTCATCTACCACAAAAAATCCCAACCTCTTCATTTTCTGTAATTCAGCTATTAATGAGTTTCGCCGGGACTCAGGATTAGAATTTTCCATGGGGATGCAAAAAAATTCAGAAGCCTAGATTAAATAAAAAATTTGTTTCGTCTCAATGACTGCCAGCTCATTTTGTAGGCTTTCCCTTCTGCGAAAATCAAAAATTTAGACCTGAAACACAGCTGTCATCGAAGCGAAATATATACCGACGATTATGGATTTCTTATTCCACCTATTAATTCGATATGGGAACCAGTATGACTTCTAGAAAGTCTAAAGTACGCCTTCCAGCCTTCGATAATGGAAATTTGAGAACGATCAGCGTAACGGACTCTGGTCCGCCTGACTCTAAGGATATTTATGTCTGCTTACCCGGGTTATTGGAAACGCAAAGAACGTTTGATACTTTTGCTAGCCTAGTCGAAAAAAATAATCGGGTAATAACATTTGATTATGCGGGCAGGGGGGAATCTGATCCTCTTCCTAGCAGACAGCCTTACAAGATGAGCAGCTGTCTAACCGATATTGCCACCGTGGTTAGCTACATCATCGGATTTGAGGTATCAATTAATGAAAAAAGAGGTTTGCCGGAAAATGATTTCAGTCGGAAAAAATCTTCTGTTCATTTAGTGGGAAACAGCATGGGTGGACTTTTGGCTGTAGTTTTTACCGCTAATTATCCAAACGTGGTTAGCTCAATTATCTTGAACGATGTAGGTGCAATTTTGCCGTGGTCTGGGCTCGTCTCATTAATTGGAATAATCGGAACAAATGCGGTTTTTAATGTGGAAGGCACGATTCGAATAGGACCGAAGTTTCTTGCAAGAGACTTAAATGTTGATCCAAGACTCGTCGTATCAGTTTTAAAGCCAACCTATGCTGATTTACTTTTCGAAAAAACTTCTTTTGGTCTGAGCTTTGAACAGCACTTCTCAAAAATAAAATCACCAATACTGGTGATTCACTCAGAGGAGTCACAGCTTGTTAATTGGAAGGTCATAGAATCTATGTTATTAGTCGATCCTAAGCCGGAGTTTATAGCAATCTGCGGCAAAGAGCATCCAGTTTTTTATACTGAAAATCTAATTGAAAAAATTCTTACTTTCGCAGAAAAAAACACGAGAACAAGGGAATTTGCAGCCAGCTGATTGCATTAAACTATTTGGCTACCAAAACCCGTCCAGCATCACCAATTAACTGAGTGGTCTGCTTGCGACCGAGTATCGTAGCTTGCCCAGCTACTTTATCTGACAGATAGTCTTGCATCTCACCGACAGTGATCTTTTCGTCTTGATTGGTATCTGCCTCACCCTCCATACCTTTCCTCAGATAGAAGCTGAAAATTCCATGCTTGAGTTCAGGTGATGAACTAGAGATTTGGTCATTTGCAGATGCAGTAATAACGGTGAAATTGGCTGGGTATGCATTTTTATCTGCCTTCAACGCGACTGGCTTTGCATTACCTGGCTGTAGCTGGGTCGAGTATCGCTGCTCTGCCCATGTGCATAAGGTAGACAAAAAACTAGTGAACTAATGATTAAAAACAGTTCAATAATTTTTTTCATAACACCCATCGGCTTGCGCATCTTGAATTAATTCAGTAAAAGTAAATAGTGATGAGCTGCTCAAACTCTAATTCAAAAAGTTTCTTGTCAGAAAACGACATGGGTATCAAGCAGATTAAAAACAACTACAGATTAGTGTGAGTACAGTTCATTCGACGGTCAGCCGCCTTTTTTCGAGAAGGATGCATCAGGCACGGAATCGGATTACGACATCAAGACTGCGCATGTAACTGAAGCTGCACCGAGTTTGCGCACACTGAAGAAAAATATTCCGGATTGGCTAGAGCAGCTGGTGATGGGGGTGCTCCAAAAAGAGTCTGACCAATGCCCACCTAGTTGCGACGCGGTGTTGGTACAGGCAAAGCAAGCTGGAAATAAGCACTACAACGCAAAGTTGCCACCGTCCAATAGTTATTCCGTGAGTATCGTACAAAATTCTGCTAGATCGTCTCCAGATTACCGCGGCGGGCGCACTCACTAAACATATCAGTAGCGGCAGTGCAAAAATGGAAGGCCGCATACTAGATACTACTTTTCAGCTTGTGCTCTGTCGACTCGCAAGGCTTGATCCTTGTGGATATCTCGGATTTTTTGAATTACAAATATCAGCATCCGAATAAATAGTAAAAGATCAATCTATATAGCGCCGCTACGAGTAGTCAAAACTATGACATGCGCTGCATGCTCATCTTCTCGAATTACCGCCTATACAGATTTGACTAACACCTCTCGGTGCTAACCTCTCTTTTACGTAATGGCATTGAATCAATAAAGGCGAAGAGCTCTTTTATTGATGGGCTGTTGGAAGTTAATTTGACTTTGCCATCTTTGCCCACCAGAACCAATTTGAATTCTTTGTCGGTTATGGAAAATTTTTGGCTCAGTGCTTGGTAATCATTTGAGCCAGCGATCAAGTCAATGTGGACCATATCGCGTTTTCTGAATTCACAGGGATGCTCGGCAATCTGTTTAATAATCGACAGCCGCTCAGGCGCCGATTTTTCAGATACAAAGGTCACGATGACCCTGTTTGTCCAAAGGTATTCCTTCAGTTGCTCGGCGTGTGCAGAAAAGAAAATGGCAAGCAGTGTTGTTGCAGCCAATAGCTTGTAAGCCAGCAAGCGCAGATGAGATAACACGGCAAATTTTTGGGGCTGAAAAAGGGGCGTCAAGGCTTTGACGCGCCAAGCCGGCATTGCGCACAGCTGCGCTGGAACACCATAAAACCCGGATTTATTCGGCGTTTCCCTAAATCGAACTAACGCGCTCATAGTCTTTGAAAATCATATACGCGGAATCAGTCTGCAGCCGTCGTCATGTTTTACGCCGGTAAAATCTGGCGGGTGGCCCAGCTGTGCGCTATTACTGTTTCCGGATAATGTAGGTCACTGCGCCCCAGATGGGAAGCGATTTGCATCCGATTTCTGGCGCGTCTGATAAATTCGGTGAAGCTTGGGCTTCTTGCAAATTATGGCGGCTGATTTGTAGCTCATTATTTGCCGAAATAATAACAAGTTGCCCATCGACGGGATTGGTGGCCCGGTCGACGATAAGCAGATCACCGGGTTTGAGCTCATGGTGAATTGCGGCAGCGTCGCGGACAGGGAAGATAACCGTTGATGCTGGCTTGGGTATCAGCAGATCGTCCAGCGTTACTGGTGATGTGATGGAATTACCTGATTTAGCGCCAATAACCAGATCAGCAGCGCCGTTTGAGGCGCTGGACGGAGATAGAGCAAGGCTTTGCGATAAATCTGACATGAGATGAGATTACTGTATATTTGTACAGTAATCAAGTAATGTCAAATAACTATCTCACGAGAGGTCTATATTTTTGAGCAGTCAGTGTGGCCGTGCGAAGTGGTGGCTTTGAACATCAAAGGCTTTGCGCCATTTTCAATCACAAAAGCTGTTGAGGGTAATCATCGCGTCTATAGAAATACAAGGGATAGCGAATATGAAACGAATTCTATGCTCTTGGCTAATGATGACCTGCTCGGTGTCGTGGGCTGAATGGGAGATAACTTCGGGTGCACCCGAGCAAATTGTTTATCACGACAAGACTACAAAGGTCAGGAAAGGAAATATCGTCAAAATGTGGACGATGACTGATTTTCCTGAGGTCAAGAGCGATGAATTCGGGGATTTTTTATCCATCAAGACCTACGATGCATTTGACTGCAATAAGAATTCGCATGCGTTGATTCAGGCGTTTTTCTACGCCGATAAGCTTGCGACGGGCGCTATGATTCACAAATTAAAGATTAAAGAGTCCGAGTTGGACTGGCTTCCGATCAAGCCTGAAACAGTTGCCGAAGAAGAGCTGCAAATTGCCTGTGAAAACTGAAATTCTTTTATTCTGGTTCGGTAATGTATGCTGAATCAAACCCCTGTATCTGGACAAGATGTACGCATGGCGAATAACCCCCATGTCCATCGTCGAGACCGGATGCTGGAAAGGCTTGGGCAACTACAAGTATTGTCGAGCTTAGACTTGGTCTGGCAATATGAGCTTGCAGCCGATTTTTAACCAGGCACTGACCCCATTGAATTTTTTATTAACTTGCTTATTGAG
>JACCDM010317229.1_pt1 | contig 12641 bp, 11 predicted proteins | sample 7445851 | NCBI WGS metagenome assembly JACCDM01 (sample SAMN15323438, study PRJNA562643) | freshwater metagenome | isolation source: river surface water | place: USA:Blue River Watershed | collected 2017-08-16
AGCTGGGCAGTTATAACTTGTATTAAGTGAATAGCCTGCATCAGCTGCTGCAACCACTGAGATTGCTTTAAATGTGGAGGCTGGTGCAAATAATCCCTGAAGTGGTCTAGAGAGTGCAGGCACTCCCTTTGTCTCGCTAAATAAATCTTGAGCTTGCTTAACTGTTAGACCTTTTTGCCAAATAGTTGGGTCATATGTTGGGTATGAAGCCATAGCTAATACCCGTCCAGTTTTTATTTCTAGAACTATTGCTGCCCCTGAATCCCCTCGAAAACCTGAAGCACGAGCCCGCTGAGTTGCCGCAGCTAGCGCTTTTTCAACACCCGCCTGAAGTTTGGCATCAATATTTGTAATTAGATTATTTCCTGCAATCGCCTGAATATTCTTATCTTGTTTGGTCACAACCTCTTTGCGATTGACCAAAAATGTTCTAACTCCCGGTGTTCCCCGTAAGTACTGGTTGTATTGCACCTCTAGACCAGATTTTCCAACTACCTCATTTCGGTAGTAATTAATCTCAGGATTCTTCAAATCCTCATCAGTTACTGCACCGACATAACCTAAAAGATGGGCTGCGTTCTCATTTTCAAGTGATGGATAGCTACGAATTGGAACTGATTGCACCTCAACGCCTGGATAAAGATCGGCATTCTCCATAATTTTAAGTGCCAAATCTTGCGAGGCACTTCCGACAAGTGGAATTGGTTGATATCTAGTGCCGTTCCAGCACCCTGCTCGATTACTTCTAGGTAGCTCACCACACAACCTAGTTCGCTGATACACATCTGAATACTCAAGTCCAAACAGATTTGCTACTTTTAGCAGCACTGATGCACCTTTATCCTGTTGCCTATCAAGTTCAATTCGATTTATTGAGACTACAAGACCTGGCAGATCAACCACCATTGGCACACCATTTATATCGGTGATCGCACCCCGCACAGCAGGTGTGACAACATCTCGGCTTTGAATACTTATTGCAGCATCTTGGTATTTATCACTTTCTAAAATTTGAAGATAAAACAGACGACCAAATAATGCAAACATTAGCGAGAAAACTAAGGTCTGAAAAACAATTAGATTTATACGAGATCGAAGACTCATATGCGCTCTCGATTACTCAATAAAGCGGTTCTAGTTTTAACGATTAAAGGTAGAAATAGAGGTACTAGGAAAAAACTCCAAAGTGAATTAGCAAACACAATTGAGATTAAGTGAGTCAAGGTCCCATTGTTTTGGCCTAATAAAGCACCAATAACCAGATACAAAACTAAGGCAAAGGCTGATGCCAAGCTAATAAATGCCACAAAAACTATTGGTGACTGGGTGAAGTCGCCAATACTTTCCTTATTAAGTGAGAATAGGTAACCGATTAAAGTCAAAATTAATGCCCACTGTCCAAATGGAGAGTCAGCTGCAATCGATAGATCCATAATTAAGCCACCAATAAAGCCAAAAACAATTGAGCCACTTCTATCCTCTAATGAGAGCAACACCATTAAGACTGCCAGATAGAGGGAAAAACCATCTATTGGAAACTTAATTCTTGCGATAACAGTCTCTTGAATTAAGAAAACTACAAATAGGAATATTGAGGTATTTAAAACTCTTACGCCACTCATCAGTACTAATTCGTTGCAGTAGGTGTTGGTGTGACAAAGACGGTGACTGTTGGTGCTGGTTTTGGAATCAAAGAGTCTCGCGGATCCTGCTTAGGTCCGGAAACAACTACCGCCACTAAACCAACTCGATCAAGATTACTTATGCCCTCAACATCCGCATTTTGGGTTATTGATGAAGCGTTACTTTGTACGGCAGTTACTGTTCCAACTGGAACTCCCGGAACAAAAGGTCTGCCACCTTCACTTCCCCGTGCTACCAAGGTATCGCCTACTTTAATCTCACCAGTTGCATCTAATAGTTGAAGTAGATACTTATTTCCACCTTGGCCCGAGACCACGCCAATACTTTGTGTGCCAGCAATTCGAACACCAATTTTAAAAGTGGGATCGCTCATTAGTAAAACAATTGAGGAGTTGCTACTTACAGATTTAACCACGCCAACTAAGCCACCATCTGAAATAACTGTCATATTTCGGGAGATACCATCGCTACTTCCAACATCAATAGTCAAGGTTTGATTAAAAGAGGCAGATGAACCTCGATTTATAACCTTTGCAGCCACAACTTTGTAACCGCCACGTCCTGCTAAATCTAAAACGCCCTTAAGTTGATTTAATTGTCCAATTAAATCTTCATCTAAAACCTCTTTGGATTTGAGGAGATCAACCTGTTTTTCTAATTCCTTTATTTTTGATTTAGATTGACCAAAGTTCCTAACATCTGAAGCAAAATTACCAATTGGTGAAAATAACCTTGAGAATAGATTTTCAACTGGAGCTACTGCTGTTGAGACACCAGATCTAAATGTGCCAGATAGGTTTACGCCACGAAGATCTAGGGTAATTAAGAAAAGTGAAGAAACTAGCAAGAGGACTAGAAGTAGCCGCGAACGGTTACCGCCGCCTCTTGCCACAAATGAACTCCCTTACAATTTAATTAACGACGAGGTTCGGAGATTAAAACCTTCTCCAAGGCTTCAAACTCTTCAATACATTTTCCAGAACCTTCAGCAACTGCTTGCAATGGTCGCTCGGAAATATGAATTGGCATTCCAGTTTCATGACGTAATCTCTCATCAAGACCACGAAGAAGTGCTCCTCCTCCAGTTAAAACAATTCCTCGATCCATAAGATCACTGGCCAACTCAGGCGGCGTCTTATCCAAGGTATTTTTCACAGCATTAACAATTGCCGAGACTGGCTCTTCAAGCGCTTTTCGAATATCTGCTGAGGTAACCAAAATTGTCTTTGGTAGTCCAGTGGCTAAATCTCGACCGCGAATTTCAGCATCTGGCTCACCTGGTAGTGGAAAGGCTGATCCAATAGCCATTTTGATCTCTTCTGCAGTGCGCTCACCTAACAAAAGTGAATACTCGCGTTTTACCCAGTTAATGATTGATTGATCTAATTCATCGCCACCAACACGAATTGAAAGTGCTGCAACAATTCCTCCAAGTGAAATTACCGCAACTTCAGTAGTTCCACCACCAATATCAACCACCATATTTCCAGTTGGTTCATGAATTGGTAGATCAGCACCAATTGCCGCAGCCATTGGCTCCTCAATAATGTAAACCTTTCGAGCACCAGCTGCATAACCTGCATCTTTTACCGCACGTTGCTCAACTCCAGTAATTCCCGATGGCACACAGACCACAATTCTTGGCTTTGCTAAGTAGCGTCGCTTATGAACTTTCTGAATAAAGTATTTAAGCATTCGCTCAGTAGTATCAAAATCTGCAATCACACCATCTTTTAGTGGGCGAATTGCCACAATATTTCCTGGTGTTCTACCGATCATTCGCTTAGCCTCTAAACCAACTGCCAAGATTGCACCAGTATCCTGATTTACCGCCACTACTGATGGTTCATTAAGCACAATCCCGCGACCGCGCACATATACCAAGGTATTAGCTGTTCCAAGATCTACCGCCATATCCCGACCTATCCAAGACATGCGATTGCTTCCTTTTGCCATATGCGCCTCTCCCTCTTACCTTGTTTTATAAACTCTTAATTACCGAAAAAAATCTTTATTTCTCTTTGCGCTGATTCAACTGAGTCTGAACCATGGACAATGTTTTGAACAACCTTTGTTCCCATATCCCTTGCTAGATCTCCTCGAATTGTTCCAGCTTCGGCAACAGTTGGATCTGTTGCACCTGCCATCTTTCTAAAACCTTCGATCACTCGCTCACCTTGTGCAATCATCGCCACAATTGGTCCAGATTGCATAAATTCCAGCAGTGGTTCGTAAAAAGGTTTTCCTTCATGCTCAGCGTAGTGCTTTGCTAGAAGTGCGCGATCTGCAGTTAGCATTTTTAAATTAGTAACCACATAACCCTTGCGTTCAATGCGGGCAATAACTTCGCCAACCAGACCACGTTTTACGCCATCTGGTTTAATCAAAATTAATGTTTGCTCTGAACTCACTTTCTTATTCTACGCACCTTTGGCTTAAGGCAGAAAATTATGGCTATTTTGCCCCATCCTCTTGCTGCTGCGCGATTAACCTCGCCTTTATTGCCTCACCCCTGCGACCAAGCACGATTGCAAAAACCCATAAAAGCATAAACAAAGCGCCTAAGTAATACATTGATGTGACAACTAAGCCGTATGAAACTATGCAAATCTGTAAAAAACTTCCCAGAAAATAACCATATTTTCGCTTAAGCATTCCGGCACACAACAGCAAAGCGATCGCCAACAGAGCACCTAGCCAAAGCTGAGTACTACTTGCTGAATCCTTGGCAATCAAAAGCGCAAAGCCCATCAAAATAGATTCCATACTCAATACTGCTGCGGCCATCACTCTCATTTACCGCTCACTAGCTCCTTTAACTTTGTTCGAGCAATTCCAGCTGTGACCACTGAGCCGGTAACTAATACCGCACTCACACCCTCATTTACCTGATTAGCCAACGATACCTTCTCAACAGCATAAGTTACGGCAGCAGGTAAATCTGCAATTACCTCAATCTGCTCCGCTCTAAAGTATTTCTCAGCAATCTCGGCAAGTGCTTGCACTGGTAGGGCTCGAGTAGAGGTACTTTGGGAAATGACAATGTAATCAAGACATTTTGATAATGCCTCTAAGATTCCAGCCACATCTTTATCAGCTAAAACTGCAACTACACCGACAACCATCTCAAAATCAAACTCATCATTGATCGTTTTTGAAATTGCCGCCGCACCATGTGGATTATGAGCTGCATCAATAATTACTGTTGGATCTTTATAAACGATCTCACACCTGCCTGGTGAGGCAACTTTGCTAAACGCATCTCTTACCAACTCTTCATCTAATGCAACTGAGGTAAAGGCTTCAACCGCTGCGAGGGCTACGGCAGCATTGTTTGCTTGATGTTGGCCATAAAGTGGCAGATAAATATCATCTATCGCAGTATGTATACCTTGTAGTGAAATCATTTGACCGCCCACTGCTAATGCTCGAGATTTAACAGAGAACTCAACTCCCTCTCTAAACGGGATTGCGGAAAGCTTTGCAACCTGTGCCATTAATACCTTTGCTGCCTCTGCTGGTTGGGCTGCCATAACTACATTTGATTCGGGTTTAAAAATTCCAGATTTAGTTTGTGCAATCTTGGTTAATGTGTCACCCAGATACTCCATATGATCAAAACCAATTGGTGTCATAACCGCCACTTGAGAGGCCAAAACATTTGTAGCATCCCACTGCCCACCCATGCCCGCCTCAATAACCCCTACATCAACTGGATATTCGGCGAAGGCAACAAATGCCATCGCAGTCATTGCTTCAAAAAATGAGATTGGATGTGGCTGACGAGAGTCAATTAGATCCAAGTACAACTCAATATCTTTATAGGTGGCAATCATTTGAGCAGCAGAGATGGGCTCACCCTTGATACTGATCCGCTCAGTAAATGACTCAAGGTGTGGGGAGGTGTAGCGACCCACTCGATACCCAAGATTTGTTAGCAGTTGATCGATCATTCGTGAGGTAGTGGTCTTGCCATTTGTGCCAGCCAAATGAATTGTCGGATAGGACAATTGTGGTGAACCAAGGGCATCAAGTAATGCGGTAATGCGATCTAATGTTGGCTCAATTCGACTCTCTGGCCAGCGCTTAAGCAGAGCGGATTCAACCGCAGAAAGTTGGGTGATCTCTGCGGAATTGCTCATTTACTTAGGAAGTTTTTCAAGAAGTGCGGTAATGCGTTCGATATCTGCTGAGGTTTGTGCAAGCCTTTCTCTAATTTCGGTAACAACCTCCATTGGAGCTTTTGCCATAAAACCATCATTATCTAACTTAACTTTTGCAGTATCGCGATCTTTAATTGCTGTTTGTAAATCTTTTGTTAATCGAGTGCGCTCTGCCACCAAATCAACAGCGCCAGTCAAATCGAACTCAACTAAAACTTCACCAATCGCAAGTTTGGCTGTGAAGTTTCCATCAGCGGCATCAGCTTTAATTACATGTCTGATCGCTGCCTCATATGATTCAAGTCCAACTTTAGCCAATCCCATAAACCTAGCTGCTAACTTTGCTGTGCTTTTAATGCCTTGATCATTTCTAAATCTTCTTACCTCGGTAACTATCTCCTGCATTTTCTCTACTAGTTTTACCGAATTGGCATCTTGACTTGAAAGATCTGAGGTTGGCCACTGGGAGATCATCAATGATTGTCCGTTAGTTAGAGTGCACCACATTTGTTCAGTGATAAATGGCATTACTGGGTGCATCAGGCGAAATAGTTGATCTAAGACCTCTCCTAATACTCGCTTGCTTGCCTGCGCCGAATTACCACCAGCTGCAATGGTTGATTTAGATAACTCCAAATACCAATCGCAGAGATCATCCCAAGCAAAGTGATAAATCAACTCACATGCTTTTGCAAACTCAAACTTTTCAAACAACTCATCTGCTTGAGCAATAGTTTGATCTAATCGGGTCAGAATCCAATTATCTATCGCGCCTAATTGCTCACGCTTTGGCAGCTCACCACTTACTGTCGCGCCATTTAACATGGCAAATCTGGTGGCATTCCAAAGTTTGGTAGCAAAGTTTCTAGAGCCAGCCACCCAATCCTCAGCTAATGCTTGATCAGTTCCAGGATTGGCCCCCCTCGCTAAGGTAAAGCGCAGAGCATCTGAACCATATTTATCCATAAACTCAATTGGATCAATAGTGTTTCCCCGGCTCTTACTCATCTTCTTGCCAAATTGATCTCTAACCAAACCATGCAAAACAATCACATCAAATGGTTGTTTACCATCCATTGCAAACAATCCCATGATCATCATTCGAGCTACCCAGAAGAACAAAATGTCATAGCCAGTTACTAATACCGAGGTTGGATAAAACTTCTTTAAATCCTGCGTTTGATTTGGCCAACCTAAGGTTGAAAATGGCCAAAGTGCTGAAGAGAACCAGGTATCTAAAACATCGGGATCTTGGATATAACCGGCAGGAGGTGTTTCATCTGGCCCGCAAACTACAACCTCATCATTTGGTCCATAAAAAACTGGTATTCGATGTCCCCACCAAAGTTGGCGAGAAATACACCAGTCATGCATGTTATCGACCCACTCAAAATATCTAGCACTCATCTGCTCTGGTTCAATCTTTACTCGACCATCACGAACAGCATCACCGGCAGATTTTGCAAGAGGTGCAACCTTTACAAACCATTGTTTAGAAAGACGAGGTTCAATAGTTGTGTCACAACGCTGACAGTGTCCAACTGCGTGAACATAAGGCCGCTTTTCAGCAACCACTCTGCCCTGCCTTCTTAATTCTTCAACAACCTCTTTGCGTGCTTGGAATCTATCCATGCCATCAAACTTGGTGCCAGTGCCAGCCATTACGCCATGTTCATTCATGATAATTACTAACTCCACACCATGACGCATACCCATCTCAAAATCATTTGGATCATGGGCTGCTGTTACCTTCACGGCACCAGTTCCAAACTCAGGATCTACTAACTCATCGGCAACAATTGGAATCATTCGATTAACTAGTGGCAGCAATACCTGCTTGCCCACCAAATGCTTATATCTTTCATCATTTGGGTTTACCGCTACTGCGCCATCACCCAACATCGTCTCAGCTCTCGTGGTTGCAACGGTGATATTTACTTTGTCATCGCCATATTTGATTGAAACAAACTCACCAGAATCATCTTTATGTTCTACCTCAATATCTGAAAGAGCGGTCAAACATCTTGGACACCAATTAATAATTCGCTCTGCCCGATAGATCAAACCTTGGTCATAAAGTTGTTTAAAGATAGTCAGCACAGCTTTGCTTAAATTTGCATCCATAGTGAAGGCTTCGCGATCCCAATCAACTGAATCTCCTAAGCGCTTCATTTGATCTAAAATTGCACCACCCGACTCAGCCTTCCACTGCCATACTTTTTCTATAAATGCATCCCGCCCTAAATCATGGCGAGATTTACCAGAAGCTGCTAATTGTTTTTCCACCACATTTTGAGTTGCAATTCCAGCGTGATCCATTCCAGGCAGCCATAAGGCTTCAAAGCCCTTCATTCGCTTCATACGAATTAGTAGATCTTGAATTGTGTGATCTAGCGCGTGACCAATGTGAAGTGATCCGGTGACATTCGGAGGTGGGATAACAATGGTAAATGGTGGCTTCTTAGAATTAGCATCTGCTTTAAAGTAACCAGCTTCCTGCCACTTTTTATAAAGCGGTGCTTCTATCTCTGCAGGAGAGAATGTGGCAGCTAACTCTTTTCTATTATCACCACTCATAAGGGTTGATCTTATGCGCTTTTTTCCTCAGAGTCCTTTTCACCCTTAACCGCCCGCTTTGGTCCACCAGCAGGTCTAGGTAAATAAGTTGGTGCCTCTTCTTTTCTTACTACAGCTGGGGTAATTACAACCTTGCCAATCTCTTTTTTGCTAGGCACTTCATACATAACCGATAACAAAGTCTCTTCCATAATTGCTCTAAGTCCTCGAGCACCTGTGCCGCGTTTAATTGCAAGATCGGCAACCACCTCAAGTGCCTCGTGGCTAAACTCCAATTCAACCTCATCTAAATCAAATAGCTTTTGGTACTGCTTTACTAAGGCATTCTTTGGCTCAGTTAATATCTGCATCAAAGCCTTCTGATCAAGACTTTCTACGCTAGTCATAATTGGTAGACGGCCAATAAACTCTGGGATCATGCCAAACTTAAGAAGATCTTCTGGCATGGCATCACCAAAAATATCTGTCTTGACCACATCATCAATTGTTTGAAGTTTGGCATTAAATCCAACACCTGCTTTACCTTTTCGACTTTCAATGATTTTCTCTAGTCCAGCAAAAGCGCCGCCAACAATAAACAAAATATTAGTTGTATCAATTTGTAAAAACTCTTGATGAGGATGCTTGCGGCCACCTTGTGGTGGCACAGATGCGGTAGTGCCTTCTAATATTTTTAGTAAAGCTTGCTGTACTCCCTCACCAGAGACATCTCTAGTAATAGATGGGTTCTCAGCCTTTCTTGCCACCTTATCAATCTCATCAATATAGATAATTCCAGTCTCAGCTTTTTTAACATCAAAATCAGCTGCCTGAATAAGTTTAAGCAAAATATTCTCAACATCTTCGCCCACATAACCTGCTTCAGTCAGTGCAGTTGCATCTGCAATAGCAAATGGCACATTTAGCATTCGGGCAAGTGTTTGTGCCAATAATGTTTTGCCGCAACCTGTTGGTCCTAAAATTAGAATGTTGCTCTTGGATAACTCAATTGCATCATCTCGCTTTGAATCTCCAGATTGAACCCGCTTGTAATGGTTGTATACCGCAACTGATAAAGACTTCTTTGCTTTATCCTGCCCGATTACATATTGATCTAAAAATTCAAAGATCTCTTGTGGTTTTGGTAATTCCGCTAATCCTAAAGAAGATGTTTCGTTGAGCTCATCAATAATAATTTCATTACATAAATCAATACACTCATCACAGATATAAACGCCAGGGCCGGCAATTAACTTCTTAACCTGCTTTTGAGTTTTGCCACAAAAGGAACACTTAAGCAGGTCGCCACTCTCGCCAATACGTGTTGTCACTATTTGTTACTCCTTTTCGACATGGCTAAGGGTAGAACTACTAGGCCAGGCTCAGTTATGAATTTGAAGGTAAATCTGTTCGCCTATAGCCGAATCAGATCTTTGAAAGGTAAGAATTAAAAGCAGTTAAAGGTTAAGACTTAGCCTTTGCCTTACGGGTTGCTAATACTTGATCAATCAATCCGTACTCAACCGCTTCAGCTGAAGTTAGGATTTTGTCTCGCTCAATATCTTTAGCAATATCTGATTGGCTCTTCTTTGAATGACGAGCCAACATCTGCTCTAAAAGTGTGCGCATTCGCAAAATCTCTTTTGCTTGAATCTCAATATCAGAACCTTGTCCGCCACCTTCAGAATATGGTTGGTGGATCAAAATTCGAGCATGCTCTAGCGCGTATCTTTTTCCAGCTGCGCCACCAGCAAGTAGTACCGCAGCTGCAGATGCAGCTTGTCCTAAACAAATTGTCATTACATCTGGACGAACAAATTGCATAGTGTCATAAATTGCCGTCAGTGCGGTAAAGGAGCCACCTGGTGAGTTGATGTACATCATGATGTCTCGATCTGGATCCATCGACTCTAAGGTAAGCAATTGAGCCATTACATCATTTGCAACTGTGTCATCAATCGCTTGGCCTAAGAAGATAATGCGCTCTTCAAATAATTTTGTATATGGATCAAGACGCTTATAACCATAACTTGTGCGCTCTTCAATTGTTGGCAGGATGTAACGGGAGGTAATCTCATTTACCTTATTTAACTCTGAGTTCATCGTGATGTTCCTCCGCTTCCAGAGACTTGTCCAGCAGATTTAACAACATGATCAACAAAGCCATACTCCTTGGCCTCTGCTGCAGTAAACCAGCGATCACGATCTGAGTCTTCAGTAATAATCTCAGCCTTTTGGCCAGTATGAAATGCAATTAGCTCTGCCATGCTCTTCTTAGTAAAGCTCATCTGCTCTGCCTGAATCTTGATATCAGAGGCTGTACCACCAATACCTCCTGATGGTTGGTGCATCATTATTCGAGCATGAGGAAGTGCGTATCTTTTTCCAGCAGTTCCAGCACAAAGTAAAAATTGTCCCATCGATGCAGCAAGCCCCATTGCAACAGTTGCGACATCATTTTTTATATATTGCATGGTGTCATAAATTGCCATTCCGGCAGAGATTGAACCACCTGGTGAGTTGATGTAAAGATAAATATCTTTTTCAGGATCTTCTGCTGCAAGTAAAAGCATTTGTGCACAAATGGCATTTGCCATGGAATCTTCCACAACTGAACCAAGGAAGATAATTCGCTCCTTTAGTAATCGCTGGTAAACCTGATCATCTAATCCACCAGAACCACTAGTTGCATTTCGTGGGGTAGTACTTAGCTCCACTTTTATCTCCTCGTTTGATTTTCCTTGAAAAAATACTGTCATGACCTTAACAATCTTTTGCTAAAAATGCTTCCCGGTATTGCGCCTATGCCTGTTCGCCGTTAGCGATTATTCACTCTTTTTCTGCCGGCTCACTCTTTGGCGCCAATGCCTCAAGATCAACCTTTTTCCCAGATTTATCAACTACCTGCACTCGGCTTAGCACCTGAGCTAATGCTTTTGCCCGTGCTACCTCCGCCACCATGGTGGTGACCTGGCCCGCTTGTGAAACCTCTTTTATAAATTGATCAGGTGTCATACCGTAACGAGCGGCCGCCCTAACTAAATACTCAGTTAATTCAGATTCATTTACTGCCACAGATTCTGCCTTCACAATTGAATCAAGTAGGAACTCCCTTGTAATTGTGCTCTTTACCTCATCATTAACCTCAGCGCGATGTTTGTCATCATCTAATCTGCCCTCTTTTTCAAGATGGGTATTTACCTCCTCCTCAATAATCTGTTCAGGAAGTGGAATATCAATACTGCTAGTTAATTTTTCAACCAATAAATCTCTAGCTTGCGCACCTTGCTCCATCTGCTTTAATCGGGTTAATCGAGTAGTTAGATCTGCCTTTAACTCAGCTAGCGTTTCAAACTCAGAGGCAAGCTTTGCAAAGGCATCATCTACTGGTGGCAGCTCTCGCTCCTTCACCGCTTTAACAGTTACCTTCACACTTCCCTTCTCACCCTCTGCCATTCCAACTAAAGCAGTTTCAAAACTCTTTTCACCCCCGGTGTTTAATCCAATTAAAGCTTCATCTAATCCATCAATCATCGAGGCTGAACCCACCTCATATGAGAGATCATTTGCTGTGCCGCCATCTAAGGCAGCGCCATCCTTTGTTGCTACCAAGTCAATTGTTACAAAATCTCCGGTGGCAACTGTTTTTTCAACTGTGGTTAATGTGCCAAACCTGGTGCGCAGTGATTGAATCTGCTCATCTATATCTGCATCAGTAACTTTGACATCATCAACTTCGATCTTAATTTCAGAAAAGTTAGGCAGCTTTATATCTGGTCTAATATCAACCTCTACAGTAAAAGCCAATCTTTCATTATCTTTAAGCTCAGTTATTTCAACATTTGGCCGGCCGATCACCAGAACATCATTTTCTTTCGCAGCCTGTGAGTACAAAGTTGGCAAGGCGGCATTAATTGCCTCATCTAATACCGCGCCTCGACCAACTCGTTGATCAATCATGGCAGCTGGAACTTTGCCTTTTCTAAATCCTGGAATATTTATCTTTTCACTTAAGCTTTTATAAGCCCCAGTAATATGAGGTGAAAGTTCAGTAAAGGGAACCTCAATTGAAAGCTTTACCCTTGTTGGTGAAAGTTTCTCAACTGCGCTTTTCAATTAAATCTCTCCCTTAGAAAATTTAAATTACAACTCTTTGGTCGGGGCGGAGGGATTCGAACCCACGGTCTCCTGCTCCCAAAGCAGGCGCGCTAGCCACTACGCTACGCCCCGAAGGCTGAAAGTCTAGAGGGTGATTTTCCCTTCTCCTAACCGAAGTAA
>JACCDM011261025.1_pt1 | contig 12635 bp, 8 predicted proteins | sample 7445851 | NCBI WGS metagenome assembly JACCDM01 (sample SAMN15323438, study PRJNA562643) | freshwater metagenome | isolation source: river surface water | place: USA:Blue River Watershed | collected 2017-08-16
CCTAAGGTGAACTTCCCTACATCCGAAAAGGTAAAAACGAATATAGGTATAAAGGTAAGGAGTCCTTTCTCTTATACACCTTCTCTCTTATTTTTTCAAGAATTATTCTCAATTATTTTTACTTCTCTTCTCACCTTAACTTCAGCACCCTTATTATAAGCACTAAAGAGAATTGCTAATGCTATAAATACGATTGCAGTATAATTCGCTAACTTAGAAATCTGAGAGTTTGTCATTTTACTATGCCTTTCATTGTAGGTATAAATATATACTGGCATAGTATTTTTAGATATGCAAATTTTAATTTAATGGGAATGGTCGGAATCGAACCGACATGATCAAAGATCGGCAGATTTTAAGTCTGCTGTGTCTACCAGTTTCACCACACTCCCTTAATGAGTCGTCTGGGACTCGAACCCAGAACCTGAAGATTAAAAGTCTTATGATCTACCTATTGATCTAACGACTCATACTGGAAAGAATAGGATTTGAACCTATGAAGATTATACAACCGACAGGTTTACAGCCTGCTTCCTTTAGCCACTTGGTTATCTTTCCATAACGAACCAAACAGGATTCGAACCTGTGACCCACAGCTTAGAAGGCTGTTGCTCTATCCAGCTGAGCTATTGATTCATCCCTTATCCTATATACCAACCCAATCCCTTATTTTCAAATTTATTTTATACTTTTTGATACCACTCCCCCTCATTTAACCATAAACCATCTATACTCACTCCTGCATAAGGTATTACTACAATCCCTTTATCATTAGGGTGTATATCTAAAAAGAACTTATAAAAAGGGACATCCCCACTATAATATTTAAAGTTCACCCCAAATAAGTGATTCACTCTATCTAACAATAAATTAGCTATATCCATTTTTAATATGGGCATAGGTGCTTCTATATAGTCTACTTTACCGAAGATATATCTAATATATTTCTCACTACCTTTATGATAGAATCTTATTTCATCACATATAGCAAAGGTTATTCTTTCTTCTTCCATTTTATATTCTCTTTATATCCCACCTTATAGTAAAAAACCCCCTAATGCTTTGGCGAGCAATAGAGGGTACATCCCATTTATGACCTTAACACACAAGGATCAACCATGAGTTCTCTCAACAATAATACCTTTCCGCTTTTTTCTCAAGATAAATTAACAAAATCTCATTCTTTTTGTTTTTCTATTATCCCACACTCCCCTCCCACACCCTTTATAGGCTCTGATAACTTATACCACTTCACCTATATCACTATCTGTAACATTAACTCTAAATTCTATATCGGTAAACATACCACTACCGACTTTAATGATAACTATCTAGGATCAGGCAATAGAATCCTAAAAGCTATTAAAAAATACGGTAAGCAGTCTTTTACTAGATATATAGTACAATTCTACCTAACAGAAGAAGATGCCTTTATAGGTGAAGCTAGTCTAGTCACAGAAGATGTTATTAAAGTCTATAAAGATGAACTTGATATGACCTATAACCTACAATCTGGAGGTGCAGGAGGGACTATATATATTAGTAATGAAACTAGATTAAAAATGAGTGTTGCTAATAAAGAAATACAAAGTAGACCTGAAGTTAAAGCTAAACGAGCTAAAAATATCCCATTAAAAGAAGAAACTATTAGGAAAATTAAAGAGGCACTATCTCGTCCTGAAGTCAAAGCTAAAAGAGTAAGTAGAAAAGGTAGTACCCTAACAACAGAACAAAAAGCTAAATTAGTAGAAGCACAAAACAGACCTGAAGTTAAAGCTAAAATTAAAGAAGCTTTAAAAGAAGTTAGAGAGTCTTCTGAGTTTAAACAAAAGATAAGGAAAACAGCTTTAGAACGACTAGCGACTAAACCCTTATACTTACCTAACTCTACAGAAATAGTGGAAATTCACAAAGATGATATTCTCTCTAAACTTAAAGAAGGTTATAGATATGCAGGTAAAACAGCTGGTATCTATAACCCTAATTCTAACGAATCTAAAAATATTCAATTCTTCTCTAAACACTGGAAAATTAAAGATCCAGAAGCTCAAAACCTTAACCTTATCCAACACCTAGAATTAGGGTGGGTCTTCGGATGGTATAATAGATAATTATAATGGGCCCGCTGGGAATTGAACCCAGGACCTTCGCTTTATGAGAGCGCGGCTCTTACCCCTGAGCTACAGGCCCCTATTATGCTAATGTATATAGCATAGAGAATGCAGTATGTAAAGGGTAATTTATTTATTATTTATAAGGTAGGGAGTATATAAGAAACAGAAGGAGAGAGAAATGACGAGTCAGTTAGAGTTAGCAGAGAGGGATAATAGGGAAGAGGAATACAATTTTAATAAGATAAAGACGATGTTTTATCCCATATTGATGGAAACCTTTAAGGTAAAATTGAATAATATACCAACGATGTCGGAGTTATTAAAAGCGACAGAAGAGACAAAAGAAAACAGGATAAAAATGTTGGAGTTTGCTGATGGGTTATATTTTAAAGTGCCTGAGAAGATGAACTCGACAACGGGGTTAGCATTTTTATGTTTTTTAATATTAAAGAAGGGGAATTCGAACAATCTCAAGCATATGTTTTTTAGGTATTTTAAACAGAGAAGAGTTCGTAGACCACATTTAGACCTTAAACTATATACTTTGTCAAAAATACAATCAGATATGTTTAACGACCATACTTTTGCAAAGTCTCAAGAATTGGTATCTTTTGCAAAAGGTATGGCAAGTTTTTTATACTTTCATAAGTTTTTTCCAGATAAAAAAGACAAGAGTTTGGAAGATTACCCGACATATACTTTTTTCTCTAATATTATAGATCCAAAAAAGTCTGAATTAGGGTTTGGGATACCTGAAATAATTACAACACCTGAAGGGGAAGAGATCCATGTAGATGAATTACCCGTATTAGGATTTCAGGACAGTGATAATATAAATGATTATTATGACTTTAGTAATCCCAAGATAGACAGTGATGGTATGGAATACTATGAACCCACAAGAAAAGTAAAAGAATCAAATAATTTAATGAGGCAAGTTTTAAACTTAGGTCGAGGATTAGATGCTTTCTTCAAGTTAAAAGGTTTTAATATTATAACCCTGGATAAAGAAATTGAAGAAACAGACCAAGTAAAGCTATTAAGGGGGGAATTGATATCTAAGAATGGTCAACTAAAAATAGGACCTGGGTATAGTAATGGTAAGAATGTATTACTTTTGCTAGGACCTATCAAGAATTCGATTAGGGCGATAGAAAAAGTAAAACATCATTTTGGCAATGACATCTCGTATTTAAGTGATATTGTAAGAGCAACCTTTGTATGTACAAATAGTAATCAATTAAAAGAGTTCAATAAACTTTTTTATGAGGGTATGGCTAAAATGAAGTGTCAATTATCTATAAGACCAAGAGATAGATTTACAAACCCATTACATTCTGGATATGGAGATTTATTAACGGTATGGTTGTTACCGAACAATTTTGCTTGTGAAATACAGGTATCCTTAATAGATATGATGTTAGCAAAATCAAAAGCTCATAAATACTATAAGAAAGAAAGAACTTTAAATGCGATAGCCGAACTTAGAAGTCTAACAAAAGAAGAGATGAGGGAATTATTAGAATATAAAAGGATACAAAAAGAGATTTATAATGAGGCAAGAATTAGAGCAGGTATGAGGAGTGCTGAAGAAATATTTAAGGAGATGTCTGATCCTAATAATCCTAATAAAACTGCAAGTATAGAAGTAAAGTTTTATGACTTTAATGGTATGCCCTGTATCTCAAGAGGAGATAATTTCTATTATGTAGACTTTTCTAATAGTTTTAGAAAAGTAACTGTAGATGAAAAGTATAAATTCTCTCATGAGGCAATGCAAATTAGTCGTACACAATTTAACACCTTAATGAAAGAATTTAAAGAAGTGATAGCAATTAAAGGAGAGAAAAAAGAATGATAGGCTTTACACAAATAGAATTATCTCAAATTGATAATGATATGAAGGAATACAATTTTGAGAGGGTCAAAAATGAATTTAAAAGTCTCGTAGTAGAAACTTTTGATTTAGAGCCTCATTCAATTCCAACATCACAAGAGTTGCTAGATGCGACAAGTGTTAGTGATACTAGTCGGATAGTATTAACAGAAGCTGAGGATGGGGGAGTATATTTTGAGTTGCCTGAGAAGATGAATCCAAACACAGCATTAACATTTCTTTGTTTTTTAAGTTTATCTATGGGGGATTCTCATAAGCTGATCAAAATGTATACGAGTTTCTCTAAGCAATTAAGGATCAGAAGAGATATTTTAAATATAAAGCTGTATGCTTTAGCGAAGATACAATCAGATATGTTTGAGGATGAATCCTTAGAGGAATATAAGCTGATGATAGAATTTGCTAAAGGAATGGCAAGTTATCTTTTCTTTGAAAAATTATCAGCTAATGCTGGTAAAATCAGAACATTAAAAGATTACCCTACATATAACTTTTTTAGTAATATAGTAAATCCCGAAAAGCCTGAATTAGGGTTTGGGATACCTATGGTAGTAAAGACACCTGAAGGGGAAGAAATTAATGTAGATGAATTACCCGTATTAGGATTTCAAGATAGTGATAATATAAACGATTATTATGATTTTGAAGAATACAGGATCAATAAAGATGGTGAGAAGGAATATAAGCCAACAGAGAAACTAATAGTCTCTAATGAGCATATGAAAATGTCTTTGAATAAGGGTCAAGGATTAGATGCTTTCTTCAAGGTAAAAGGTTATAATGTTATAACCATTCATACTCATATATCTGAGATAGAGATGAAAGGAGTAATAACAGGAGAATTAATATACAATAATGGGGTAATAAAAGAAGGGACTCGCCTAGATGTTGAAGATAAGAACATTCTATTGTTATTAGGACCAATAAAGAGATCTCCGAGATCAATAGAAAAAGTCAATAAAAGTTATAAAGGAGATGCTTCTTTTTTAAGTGATCTAGTAAGAGCAACTTTTGTATGTAAGAATAGTAATCAATTAAAAAAATTCAATGATCTTTTTTATGAAGGTATGCCGGAAAACGGTTGTATGTTGGCAACAAGACCTAAAGATAGATTTACAAATCCTTTACTTTCTGGATATGGGGATATTTTAACAATATGGTTGTTACCGAACAATTTTGCTTGTGAGGTGCAAATCTCTTTAATAGAAATGGCAATGGTAAAAGAAGAGGCACACCATTATTATGAGATAGAGAGAAAGTATTTTGGTATGGACCCAAGAAGTTTAACTATGGAACAAAAGAAAGAAAGATCGGATGCTCAGAGGAAGCAGCAAGAAATATATAGAGAAGCTAGATTTAAGTCTGGGTTAAGAGATTTGAAGGAAGTTCTAAATGAAATGATGGAAAAGAAAAAGATGAAGAAGAATGGTAGTCTGGAGGTAAGATATTTTGATTATAATAGTATGCCAGCTTTCTCCAGAAGTGGAGTATTTTACTATATTAATTTTTATAATAAGATAAATAAAGTAACAATAGATGAGAAATTTAAATTTGAACATGAGGCAATGGAAATTAGTCGTTTACAATTTGACGGGCTAGTTAAGGAATTTAAAGAAGTCCTTAGAATTAAAAGTTAGAACTTGGTATAGTAAAGCAGTTTTAAAATGCTTTATTAATTAAGGATATACTAATATGAAAGATGCTAGAGATAATTTCAAAAGTCGATGCCCTGTGAAATTTACGGAAGATGGAACAGAATGGTCATGCACTAAACAAATATCGGGCAAGTTACCTATTGAATGGAAAACCTGTAATTTCTCTAGATGTCCTGGTCGTCAATTAACTCCAGAGGAAGATGATCAAAGATTATTAGATTTAGAAAAGAAAATAATGCACGAGACTTTAGAGAGAAAAAAGAAAGAACCAAAGAAGAAAGACCCCTTAGAAGTTTTAATGGAAAAATTAAGTGGTATAGATGCTCAAATTAAGTGTGATTTTAAATTAAGTCCTGATGGTAATAAATGGTACTGTAAAAAGAACATGGACTTGAAAATGGATATTTCAGATAAGTATTGTTATTATGATGATTGTCCAGGTAGAAGATCAACATTAGAAGAGGATAGGGCAAATAGTGTTAAAAAGGTTGAATTAGAAAAGAAGAAAGCTAAATTAGAAGAGGATAAGAAATTAGAAGAGATTAGGGAAGCTAAGAGATTAGATAAAGCTAAAAAATTAGAGGAAGCTAAGAGATTAGAAGAGGCTAGAATCTTAGAAGAGGCTAAGAGATTAGAAGAGGCTAAGAGATTAGAAGAAGCTAAGAAATTAGAAGAAGCTAGATTATTAGAAGAAGCTAGACTATTAGAAGAAGCTAAGAAATTAGAAGAATCTGAAAAGAGAGAAGCTAGGTTAGCTAGAAAAAGAGAAACAGAGAGATTGAGAAGAGAAAGAATTAAAGCTGAGAAATTAAAAGAGATGGAAGAGGCTAAAAAGAGAGAAGCAAGATTAGCTAGAAAAAGAGAGATGGAAAAATTAAGACAGCAAAGAATTAAGGAAGCTAAATTAGAAGAGGCTAAGAAATTAGAAGAAGCCAAGAAAAGAGAAATTAAATTAGCTAAAAAGAGAGAGGCTGAGAGAATTAGAAGAGAAAGAATTAAAGCAGAAAAAGCTATCGTAGAAGAGAAGAAGGTAGAAGAGAAGAAGGAACTTACTGATAGTGAAAAGAGAGAAATTAAATTAGCTAAAAAGAGAGAGGCTGAGAGATTAAGAAGAGAAAGAATTAAAGCAGAAAAGGGAGAGGAAATTAAAGTTAAAACAGAGACTGTTATTAAACAATGTGGTTGGCATAAGTGTTCTAACACCTTTGAGGTAGGTAAAAAAGAGAAATTTTGTTGTGAGAAGTGTCAGAAGAGCTTTGCTAAAGAAAAGTTTAGACAAAAGACGGGTAAATAATTAGGATTTTTTACGACTCTCTAAAACCTTATTTCTAAATTCAGGATCTTGCCATCTTTGTTTTAATTTTAAAGATTGATTAATCCTTTTAGAGTCATCAGACCATCTACTATTAACAAGATTAGACATAGCTATACAAATATCTTGACCATTATTTTCATACATAGATTTACGAGCAGTGGATAGTTTATCTCTATAAATAGGATCAGACCTTAGAGATTCTTGTTTTTTAACATAATTAGTATCATTCCATTTATTTTTAAGACTCATAGAGATTTTATCTTTATGTTCTTGGGTAGAGGTTTTTAAATCATAACCCTTTATAGTATATTCTTCTATAATAGCTTTAAGGGATGCTTTAAGGGATTTTGAGTCATTAAAGAAAGCGATAATTTGAACTGGGTATTTAGATGCTTTTACTATATCAGGTAAGAAATCTGAGGAAGAACTTAAACCATAAAATTCGGTAGGCATAGAGTTTAGAGTAGCTGATCCGATATAATATTGTAGGGGGGATTTTTGTATTGTATAGATAAATCTAGTTTTAGACATTTAGTTATCCTTTTTGTATCAAGTAGGTTATACCTATATTATACAAAAAAGGTAAGGTTGTCTATGTTAAATTGGGGCAACCCTTATAAATCCACTTATTGATCATTTTAACATTATCATATTTAGAGGTTTCAGTTTGGAAGTATTCAACACCTTTTTTCTTTAAGAGGTCTTGGATATTAGACCATCTATTTTTAAGAGTAGGTAAAGAGATACCTTCAACTTTAGACCATTCAGACATAGATTCATAAGTTTCATTTAGTTTATTTTCATAAACATTGAACATGACTTTCCATTGTTCACCATATTCAGCTTTAAAGAGTTTAACTACTTTATTTCTCATAGCACTAACAGTAGTAGAACGGATGGTCAATTCTTCTGGGGTAGAATCATTAGCAACAAAATCTCTTTCTACATCACCATCTTCATTTTTTCTAGATAAAGATTTATGTGTTTCAGGTGCAGTAAAGGTTTTAGTTTCAATACCGTTTTTTACACGATTTTGTTCTGATTGTGTACGGACACCCTCAATGATTCTTCTTTGGATATCTTGACCGCCGGTATATTTATCTCTGGTGATGAATTGAGTAAAGTGCCAATATACAGCATTGAAATTAAGCTCTTTGTTTTCAAAATCTTTAAGTTTATCTTTTTCTACCATAAAGATAAGAAATTCGGAGACAAGGTCAACTCTATCATTTGGATTGATTTTGATTTTAGAATCTCTAACAGAAGTTTTGATGATAAATGATTTTAATCTTTCATAGAGATTATTTGAGGAATTGAAGAGGATTTTGTAGGTAACACTTTTAGTTTTATCTTTAGGTTTAATTTCTTCTACTTGAGTGTCTTGTGTTTCTTCAATGAGGGAGAAAATCCAGTCAGTAAGAGCATAGATATTAGAAAGTGATGTTTGCATAAGATTTAGCCTTATTTTTTTTAGGGGGGTTATAGGCAATGAGGGACAAGGGATACTAGGATCAGGGTCAGGATTGCCATCTTTTATGGAATCAGTATAAACAAAAGAGGTATAATTGTCAATAGAAAATTTATACTATATCATATATAGATTATAACGACTGCAAGTCATTACTATTATTTATAAGGGGAACTTATATGAATAAGAAAACTAGAATCATGTTGGATAGGTTATTAGCCAAGAAAGCATCTTCAAAGAAGGCTATTTCTTTGTTTAAGAGAAAAATTAAGGATACAGAATTAGACTTAAAGAGGGAAATTGCTGAATTAAAGAAACAAATCGGACAATCTAGCAATCTTACTTTGGACTTGAGAAATAGACTTGAAGAAAAGTTAGTTGAGACTAAAAAGGAAATCGTAAGACTTCAAGAATCACTGAAATTTTCGGAAAAACAATTTATTTCAGACCCTGACCAATATAGAGAAGTTAAAAACGAAACTGATGCTATTAAGCAAACAGTTGAGAACCTTCAAGCACTAGAAATTGACATTAAAAAGCAACTTGCTCCTTTTGAAGCATTAGACAGAATGCAAGGAGAAAGTGCGAGTGCAATCTCTCAGTTGAAACAGAAACAAAATCTGTTGAAGGTAATTCCTAAAGATCAAACTAAACTGATTGCTGATACTAAAAAAGAAATTAAAGAATTAGAAGAACAAGTAGCGAGTCTAAAGAAATCTCTTTTGCCAGCTGAATTAATTGAAGCTGAAAGAGAGTTAAAGAGATATCAAGGTCTCCCACCATCAGACATGATTACTGTTTTTGCAACACATCTTCTTTTGGGTGCTTTTGGTAGTACTTTAAATGTTAGAGTAGAGAAAGAAAACAAACAAGGTGTAAAAGAAAAAAAGTATGTAAGAATTGATGAATTAGAGGATGAGGATATTCCTGATGATGCTGAATATCAGTTTGTAGAAGAAAATAAAACTGTTGATCAGGTATTTGTATATAGAGGCTTAAATCTTGAAGCTTATACTGAAAAAGTAAATGAATACATCCTATACTTTTTACAAAATGATATAAGCACAGAAGACTCTTTATTCAAACAATTTAAGAGCTATGTAGGAAATGATGCCATCATACTTGATCTGATTACAAATATGATAAATATAAATCTGGAGACTAAGAGTGAAAAACAAAAAAACACTAAAATTAAAAATAGAAAAATATTTACAAGTAAAGACTTGTCATTAGTCCACCAGGCAAAATTTAAGACTAACAAGTTCTATAATATACCTTTCGCTATTGATAGACAGAAGTATGAAGATAATAAAGATCTCTACACTTTGGTATATGAACCAGAATTAGATGACAAGAAATTTGTTGTACTTGATGATGATGGCAGATATGTGCCAAAAAAGAATGCTGAAGGAAAAATTACTCCAGTACAAAAAAAGAAAACAGTCAAAACAGGTACTACTAATTTTAAATCTGTTTTGCATCAAGCCAAAAAGTATAGCAAATTAGATTTCCAAAGAGTTTTAGAAGCTTTCTATCAAGAAACTGAAGCTTGGGCAGCAGAAAGCAAAATAAGAAAAAGAGAATATGATAGAGGAATCGCTGAATCTGCTAAAGCAAAAAGTGATGAAATTGCAAGAATAGAAAAAGAGAAACAAGAAAGAGCATCTGAAGTAACAGATTTAAGTAAAAATTTCTTTAAAGAAAACTCTTCCGATTTTAACAAATTTAAGAATACGGGTCTTGCAGGTACTGAAAAAGAAATTGCTAAAGAAAAAGCAAAGTTATTAAAAGAATATGGGGATAAGAAGTACACCTTCAAGGGTCAAGAATACTCTTATGAACAGTTGCAAAACCTTGCCTTATCAAGTAAACCAAAAAACCTCCCTAAAAATATAACACCAGAAGAAAAGCAAGAATTACTAAGCTGGGCTTATGCACAAGTTTCTAATATTGATTCTATGCTTAATCAAGAAATATATCCTAAAAAGAAGAGATTACTCGAAGATTATGAATTTAGTAATTTTGGAAAAGTAGGTTTGTCTTGCAAGGGTGGAGATATTAAAATTGACTTTAGAAGTAAATTTTTAGTTGAAACACCAACTATTAAAAAAGCACTAAAGGAATTTAGGACTCTTGCAACAAAAACGACTTATAAAACACAAAGAATGGAGAAGCCATTTCTTGAATTAGATTTAAATTTAGAAGAGATGCTAACAAAGCAACTAAAAGAAAATCAAGTACATCAAGTCAGACCTCTTAGTTCAATTAAAGAAGATTTACTTAAAGCTCTTTCTAAAGGAGGTGAAATAGATGGACAAATACAAGTATATCCAGATACACAAAAATGGTATGACTACTCTAGTGAAGAAGGGTATGAAGATGAAGAAGGTGCTAATGCTATAAATACTTCAATCGTAGAGCCAAAAGCTGTAAATTTTGAAATTAGAAAATCATATATCGAGTCTGCTATAAATGATTTGAATCTAAACACTGAAATAACAAGTTACAAAAAGAACCCATCTAAAGTTACACCTTACGAGACTAGAATGGAATTCTATTCTTTAGTAAAAGACAAAGTTAAAGAAAAAATTAAGGAAGAGTTTGACGGAAGGGGAATAGGGTCTTTTTCACCGTTTGAAGAAAAAGTAATGCGTTACTATGATACAGTTTTAAATGATATTTTTACTCGTGTATCTACTGTTGACAGTAAGAATAAGTATAATGAAAAAGATATTCCTAAAATTTTGTTAGAAAAACTAACAAGCTATGATCCAGAAGTTAGAAGAAGTATTGATGACACAATAGAATATCTCGTAAATAACCCAAGTACTACATATAATGTTTTACTTAAAGACTTACAAGCATTCTATATGCTAAATAAAGAAAATGGCACATACTATAACAGACTTTTTTCTGTATCAACATACTCAGAATATATAGACCTCACAGACAGACTCTTATCCGAGAAGAATGCTGAAAAAGATCCTGGAGTACTTAAGGTTATTAAAAGAATAGTTAGAAAAGCCTATGTGGGTGAAGTAGCTATTCAAACTAAAGAGTTGATTGAAAAGTTATCTAAAAATCTTAAGGTTAAAGACATCGTTGTTGAAAAATTAGTGGGTACTGATTTAGTAAAAGAAAATGAATCTCCCTATAAGGATAAATTAAAATCTTTAGCAGAAGAAGCTAGAAATAATGAAGATGAAAGAAATATCATTTTCCGTACAAACGAAATGCTAAAAGAATTAGTTAAATCAAGACCAATTCTAGGGAAGAAAGATGTTTCAGAATTTGAAAATCTACAAGAGGTATTCACTTTTGTTTTAAATACACCAGTATCTGAAGAAGAAGCATACAAGAGATACTTAAAAGAAATTTATACTATGTATGTAAATGAGGGTCGTGTTATTGCAGATAAGTTTAATCCTGATCTTATGATACTAGACCAACTTAACAACGAGATTAAAAAGAAGTTTGAAGCCTTAAAAGGAACTTCTAAAAAAGCATCTAATAACTATACTTTTATAGATCAAGCTCTAAAAATCGTCATTAATAAATATTTACAGATGTCCGAATATTTCTTTACTCATCTTGGTATTGAAGGTATCTCAGTACCACCTGACAATAGAACTATGGATCTTTTGAATAAGTCCGAAGAAGACATTTATAAGTATAAGGAACAAATTATAGAGTTTAAATTAAAGGGTGCAGAATATGCAGGTTTTGAAACCGCAATAGCAATGGAACAAAAGAAAATTGATAAGATCAAATCCCAATTCAAACCCCTCCATATTATTGAAGATTCTATTACCTCCCCAAGAACTAAGACAGGTGCTATATCTAAAATATCCCCATGGGCAGAAGTTGGTTTCAATATTTCAGATAAATTGAAAAATATTGAAGTAGCATCTGACTTTGAAAGTTTTGTAAATATAGTGAAAAGCGGGATGCTTCAAGTCCTTAATAACTTCAACTCTACAGCATTTAGTATCTTCTATCGTATTAATCATGGGGATAAAGATGTTGGTGATGATCTTGTAGCAAAAGAACTCTTAGATAAGCTATCCTCAGATCATACTACTATGACACAGGTATTAAAATACAATTTTACCACAAACAATATTACCGAAGCTTTAAAGAAACTATCATTATCTAGAAAAAATGATAGGGGTCAAAATGTAGTTAC
>JACCDM010444794.1_pt1 | contig 12634 bp, 13 predicted proteins | sample 7445851 | NCBI WGS metagenome assembly JACCDM01 (sample SAMN15323438, study PRJNA562643) | freshwater metagenome | isolation source: river surface water | place: USA:Blue River Watershed | collected 2017-08-16
GTCTGGCCACGTTGCCTAAAGACAGCGTTAAGCGTTTGGAAAAGTCGCGTAAACAGTTTCAGGAAACCGGCGACACCAAGGCCTTAGAAGGTGCTTTGGGTTATTTGCAAACCGCGCCTGAATTGACAGACAAAGACCGCGAACGCCTGGAAGGCTATTTCAAAGGTACCGGCAAAGCCGTGTTGACCGAGCCGCATGCCTTGCTGACCGCAGCCAGCAAATTGCCCGGACTTGACGGCGCGAAGATGAGCAAAAGCTATAACAACACGATTGCCATGCGCGAAGACAAGGTCAGCATAGAAACCAAAGTCAAACGCATGCCGACCGATCCGGCCCGGGTCAAAAGAACCGATGTGGGTAACCCGGATCGATGCCCGGTCTGGCAATTTCATTTGGTGTATTCGCCCGAAAACACCCGTCAATGGGTGAAAACCGAATGCGCCAGAGCAGGTATTGGTTGCCTAGAATGCAAGCAACCGATCATTGAGGCCATCATCGCGGAGCAACAACCCATGCTCGAGCGCGCTGAACCTTTTGTTTCCAACCCCCGCCTTGTTCGTGATATCGTAGATGCTGGAACACAGCGTGCACGTGCCACGGCGCAAGACACCATGCGCGATGTGCGCGAGGCCATGGGCCTGAACTATTGACACCCGGAGAATAACTATGAGCTTGTATGTGATCGATGACCACCCGATGGTTCGCCAAATGATTGGCATGTTGCTGCGTCGCCTGCGTCCCGCCTCCAAGGTCGTGGAACTGGAAAAATACAGCGAGTTGCAAGCGGCACTCATCAAAAACGGCGAGCCTGAATTGTTCGTGCTGGACTTGCTGCTGCCAGGCGTCAAGGGTGCGACTGCTATTTCTGATGTGAAAAAAATGTATCCCGATATTCCGTTGGTCGTGTTGTCAGCCATGCCGTCCGGCGAAGCGCGCGATGCCTGTTTGGAAGCCGGCGCCGATTTGTACATCGAAAAATCAACCGACACCGCCGAAATTTCAGCAGCTATCCAAGACATTTTGAAATCGGACGATGACGAAGTTGACGCAGACGCCGTGGTAGTTGGCGACATCAAATTGTCTAAGCGTCAAAAGCAACTCATTCTCATGCTTGACCGTGGTTTATCCAACCGCGACATTGCCGCAGAACTCAACATCAGCGAGCACACCGTCAAGGTGCACTTGTGGCGTCTGTTCCGCCGCTTAGGTGTGAAGAGCCGTACCCAAACGCTGCACTTTGCCCGCACACACGGTTTGTTGATGGGTTGATGCTCACGCGCTCACAAAAAAACCGGCTTTCAGCCGGTTTTTTTTTCGTCCGTCAACAGCAGATTGACCAACAAAATACGCGCTAGGTGCACACTGTCAGCCGAGGCGGTTGATCAAGGAGTCAAGGCTTTGGAGATGGTTAACTCTAATTTTTCGGAACTGCCCGGCGTGACCGGGCCGACACTGGCGCCGAAGTCACCTGCTTGCGGCATGGCATTACCGGTTTTAGAAATACGCGCACGCACCATCACCGACTTGACCTGCGAGAGTTTCATTTGCGGGTTCATGGCCATACTGTCGTCAAGCACAAAGTCGTAAGGCAGTTTGTCAACCGTGGTGCGGATGATGGCCAGTGGCATGCGCGGACCTTCGGCAGCGTTGGCATAAATAAACACCGTGTCCTTGGGCGAAACTTGTGAGGCCAACTCGGGGCCGAGCGTCACCCGGCCGGTTAAACGCTCAGTACCATTGGATGCTGCATTCACAACACCTGCGCTCGCTGGTGCATTGGCTGATGACACAGGGGCTTGCGCCGGCAAACCGAGTTGTTCACGTGCTTTGTCAATCGCTTCGGCCAATGCAGGCAGATCAGGCGAAGATGCAGGCAACAAGCCGCGCACTTTTTCCCAATACTCGAGCGCGTCTTTAAAACGACCTTCAGAAAACGCGGCGCTGCCCGCCAGCAACAAGGCGTTGCCGTTTTGCGGATCGGCTTTGAGTACGCCGTTGATGATGGCCCAAGGTTCGCCTTTGAAGCTGCCGTTGTTCTTCTGCGCCAGCACTTCTGCACGCTCAACCAAAATGTCATTGTTGCGCTCAAGCGCGATGGCTTTTTGCAATGCTGCATCTGCCTGGTCATAACGCGCCAAAGCACGTTGTATGCGGCCCAGCATGACCCAGCCTTCCGCATTTTGAGGTTCTTTCTCTAAACGCTGCGCGAGTTGCTCGGCCATGGCTTCGAGTTTTTCAGGCGTCATTTGCTCGTCGCCATTGGCTTGGGCCATCAAGGTAGGATCCAGCGCCACCGGCGTACCCACATAGATATACACCGTGAACGCCGCCACCGGAATAAGAAGAGCCATCAATGCAATCAACCAACGCACGCGCTGGGCAGGCTTGGCTTCAACGGCGGCTTCTTTGGCTGGCGCGTCTTCCATCAAACGCTGTGTCAATTCCTCTTTGGACAAATCAAACCCAGCCGGGTCTAGACTGCCTTGCTCAAGCTCGCGCTCTAGTTCGGACAGTTGCTCGCGGTAGACGGTGATGTGCGACATCACATGCGCGCGTTCCTGGCCTGACGCAGCGGCTTTGGCGGCACGGTGTGCAAACCAACCAAGCACCAACACCACCAGCAATGACAAGGCCAGCGCCAGCAAAAGAAAAAGCAAAGCGGTATTCATTCAATCCTTGGCGACCGCATCAGCAGCCGGTTCGTGCGGCGCCAAGGTTTGCACTTGCAAAGCGTTTCTGCGCAAACGCAAATAACGCCACAAGCCCCAGACAGCCAATAACAACATGAAAAAAGGACCGAACCACAAGGGCCAGGTCAGCGGTTTGACTTGCGGACGGTACAACACAAAGTCTCCGTAGCGGTCGACCAAATAGGTTTTGATTTCGCTATCGGATTTGTTTTCACGTATGAGTTTGCGTACTTCGCGGCGCAAGTCTTCGGCCAGTTCGGCGTGCGAAGAGGCCAGCGATTCGTTTTGACACACCAGACAGCGCAATTCTTCGGCAATCACCACGAGTCGGGCTTCGACCTGCGGATCCTCTGCCATAGGCACGGCCTCGCCCGCCCATAACGCTGGTGTCAAAAACAACCAGCACATCAACAACCAACACTTCATGAAGCTTCCAATTTCTGAATCAAAGGTAACAAGGTGTCTTGCAGTATTTGCGGCGTGAGCGGGCCCACGCGCTTGTAACGGATGATGCCTTGCTTGTCGATGAGATAGGTTTCAGGCACGCCATACACACCGTAATTGATACCGACACTGCCATCGAGGTCCAACACGGACAAGCTGTAGGGGTTGCCCTGGCGTTGCAAAAAACGCTGACTGCGTTCACGCGCGAGTTGCAATTTGTCGGCGTCTTTCATCGGACCGTTGGCCATGTCTTGCGGTTGAATTTCTTTGTAACTCAAACCCACCACCGGCACTTTGCTGTTTTGGGAAAACTCCACCAGCAAGGGATGCTCTTCACGGCAAGCCACACACCAAGTCGCCCACACATTGAACAACCAAACCTGCCCTTTCATGTCAGCCGGGCTGAAAGGTTTGTCACCAACCAACACAGGCAAACTGAAATCGGGTGCTGGTTTACCGACCAAAGGCGACGGTATTTCACGCGGGTCGCGTGTGAGGCCGACAGCGAGAAAAATCACCAACGCCGCAAACAAACCCAAGGGAATCAGAAATTTTTTGTTCATGGCATCAAGTCGCAGAAGACAAAGCCTCGCCCGCGGTTTGCAAAGGCGACACACTGCGACGGCGGTAACGCCTATCGAGCGCGGCCAACACGCCACCAAACACCATCATCAACACACCTGCCCACAGCCAAGGCACAAACGGTTTGTAATAAACCCGCATGCTCCAATTCGGGGTATCGCCGGGCACCGGGTCACCGAGTGAGACATACAAGTCACGCAAAAAACCCGAGTCGATAGCGGCTTCGGTCATGGGCATGGCACTGGAAAAATAACGGCGTTTTTCCGGATACAACACCTCAACGACTTTGTCGTTTTTCAACACTTCCACATGCGCTTGCATGGCTTTGTAGTTGGCGCCTTTCACATCCACCATATCAACCAGCCTGAAGGTGTAGGGGGCGATGCTGACGGTGTCGCCTAGCGACATGCGCACATCGCGTTCAACCTCGTAAGACTTCACGCCGGTGATACCCAGCACCACCACGGCCAGTCCGAAATGCGCCAAATGCATGCCCCAGAACGAACCGCCGATGCGACCGGGTTTGCGAATGCGCTCGACCACATGTTGCAAGCTGCCCAAGGCCACCCACATACCGAGAAACACACCGAGCGCAGTGCCGGCAGACCATTCGCCAAACAAAAATGGCAGACCTATGGCCAGCAGTAATGCAGCCAGACCGACCCAACGCAATTGCATGAACATATCGTTGAGCTTGGCTTCGCGCCAGTGCGCCACAGTGCCGGGTACCAGCACAAACAACAACGGCACCATCAAGGGTGCAAACACCAAATTGAAATACGGCGGGCCGACTGACAGCTTGCCCAAATTGAGCGCATCAATGATGAGCGGGTACAACGTACCCAGCAAGACCGCACCGGTGGCCACCACCAGCAACACACTGTTGAGCAGCAAAAAAGATTCGCGCGATACCAAACCCATGCTGCCGCCCAAAGTGACTGCAGGCGCGCGCCAGGCAAACAAGGTCAGCGATGCGCCGACGACCACGGCGAGAAAACACAAAATGAACACACCGCGCGCCGGGTCTGTGGCAAACGCGTGCACCGAGGTGAGCACACCGGAGCGGACCAAAAAAGTACCGAGCAATGACAAGGAGAAAGCAGCGATGGCCAGCAACACGGTCCAGGCTTTGAAGCTGCCGCGTTTTTCAGTGACCATCAGCGAATGAATCAGCGCCGTGCCGACCAGCCAAGGCATGAGGGACGCGTTTTCCACCGGGTCCCAAAACCACCAACCGCCCCAGCCGAGTTCGTAATAAGCCCACCATGAACCCAGACCAATACCGAAGGTGAGAAACGACCAAGCGATCACCGTCCATGGGCGTGACCAGCGCGCCCAAGCGGCATCCAAACGGCCTGAAATGAGCGCGGCAATCGCAAAAGCAAACGCCACCGACATGCCGACATAACCCATGTAGAGCATGGGAGGGTGAATGACCAAGCCCGGGTCTTGCAGCAAGGGGTTTAAATCGCGGCCGTCTGCGGGGATGGGGAACAAGCGGTCAAACGGGTTGGAGGTGATCAAGATGAAAGCCATGAAGCCCACGGACACCAGACCGAGTACGCCGAGCACACGCGCCACCATATTGAGCGGCAGGCTTTGCGAAAACAAAGCCACGGCTGCCGTCCAACCGGTCAGCATCAACACCCACAACAACAATGAACCTTCGTGGCCGCCCCACACTGCCGCAAACTGGTAGGCGCGGGGCAGCAAGCGGTTGGAATGTTCAGCCACATACTTGACTGAAAAATCATTGCTTAAAAAAGAAACCGCCAAACAAGCGAAAGACAGCAGCACGAGCGCGAACTGCAAAAACGCCGCCGGACGCGCCAGCGATTGCCACACCGTGTTGCGGTTTAACGTGCCCCACAAAGGCAATACACCGAGCAACACTGACAACACAGTGGCGAGAATCAATGCAAATTGACCGAGTTCAGGAATCATTCAGACTTTGCTTTCAGGGTTTGACAGATTGGGCGGCGCGCGCCTGAGCCGCTTTGTCCAGCGCGTGCTGTGCTTCGGGCGGCATGTAATTTTCATCGTGCTTGGCCAGCACTTCGCTGGCGGTCATCACACCTTGTTCATCGAGTTTGCCTTGGGCGACCACGCCCTTGCCTTCTTTGAACAAATCGGGGAGCAGGCCACTGTAATGCACCCTGGTGTCATTGATGGTGTCAGTCACGATAAAAGACACGTTGGTGCCGTCGCGCTCCAAGCTGCCGGTCTTGACCATGCCGCCGATGCGAAAGGTTTTGTTGCGCGGCGCTTCGCCGTTGAGCACTTGCGTGGGCGTGAAGAAAAACACCAGATTGCTGTTGAAAGCATTGAGCACAAACGCAGCAGCCACGCACAAGACCAACACACCACCGGCGATCAAGCCAAAACGTTTTTGTCTGGGGCTCAGGTTCATGGGGACTCCTGAATATCGGCTTTGGCCAAAGCCAGTGCGTTGATATGCGCTTGCCGGGCCTGCCAAATTTCAAGCAGGATGAACACTGCCGTCACGCCCATGCTGCCCCACACATACGGGCCGTAGCCGCCCATGTCCCAAAACTGCGACCAGCTTTCCCACCTCATGCTTTGACTCCAGAGACTTCAGGCAATGCTTGTACCCATTCGGTATGGCGTTCGCGTTCGACGATGAGGCTGCGCACCCGGTAACAAACGATAGCCAAGGTGTAAGCCCAAAAAGACAAGGCCATGAGCAACATGCCCCACAGCATCAACTGCGCCATGCTCGGTGAACGCGTAAGCGACACCGACGCGCCTTGGTGCAAGGTATTCCACCATTTGACCGAGAAATAAATGATGGGCACGTTGATGGCACCAACAATCGCAATCAACGCACCGGCGCGGTCAGCGCGGCGCACATCGTCAATCGCAGACGTCAAAGCCATATAGCCCAGGTAGAGAAAAAACAATATCAATTCAGACGTGAGCCGCGCATCCCACACCCACCACGTGCCCCACATGGGCTTACCCCACAAGGCGCCGGTCCACAGTGACAAAAAAGCAAACATGGCACCGGTGGGCGCGAGTGCGCGGGTCATCATGCCGGACAAGCGGGTATTGAATGTCAGACCCAGCACACTCCAAAATGCCATAGCCAGATAAATCAGCATGGACATCCATGAAACGGGTACGTGAACAAAAATAATGCGGTAGCCCTCGCCTTGTTGCGCGTCGCTAGGCGCCAAAGCAAAACCAATCCATAAACCGGCGATACCTAATGCCGCAGCCAGCGCTGCCAACCAAGGCCATAAACGGGCTGCCAGCGCATAAAAAGTTTGCGGTGCAGCGTAATAAAACCAGCGAATAGCCATTCATTCATTCCAAGGCGATGCGCAAACCTGCACTGCAAGCCCAAGGGCTGAAAAACAGTGCAGGCAACAGCATGGCCAGCAAAATCGACACATGGGCTTGCGCACCCACACCAGACTCAAGCGCTTGCACAGCACCTGCACCAAACACCAGCACCGGTACAAACAAGGGCAACACCAGCAGGGTAATCAAGATACCGCCGCCGCGCACACCGAGCGTCAATGCAGCACCAATGGCACCGACACAAGACAACACAGGTGTGCCCAGCAGCAAAGACAAAGACAACATCCAGAGTGCTTCTGCACTGAGGTCAAACTGCAAACCCAGTACAGGTGCCAATATTACCAAGGGCACCCCGCACAGCAGCCAATGGGCGGTGATTTTCCCGAGGACCATAAGCCCTAAGGAATGAGGGGACAACAACATGTGTTCAAGGCTGCCGTCACGGTAATCTCCTTCAAACATACGGCCTAAGCCCAGCATGGTGGCCAGCAAAGCACCGACCCACAACACGCCGGGACCGATTTGACGCAGCATGGCGGGCTCGGGGCCAATGGCCAGTGGAAACAAGGTGGCGACCACCACAAAGAAAAACACGCTGTTCAACACCTCGGCTTTGCGCCGCATGGCCAAACGCACATCGCGTTGCACTACCGTAAAAAAAATATTCATGGCTGCAACCTCAACACCTGCATGGCGTTGCCCACATCCAGTGACTGGTGGCTGGTGAACAACAACATGCCGCCTTGTTGGATATGCGTTTGAAGCAGCGTGGTCAATGCGTGTTGCGCCGCGGTGTCCAGCGCCACCATGGGTTCATCCAACAACCACAAGCGCGCTTTGGACACCTGTAACCGCGCCAAAGCCACCCGGCGTTTTTGACCTTGCGACAACACACGCAAAGGCAAATGCATGCGGTTAGCCAAGCCTTGCGCGCCCAGCGCTTGCTCTGCTTCTTGCGAACTCAACACCTGACCCGCCAAGGCCGCCGTGGTTTGCAAATTTTCTAAAGCGCTGAGTTCGTCTTTCAAACCCAAGGCATGGCCGAGGTAAAACACATCGCGCAAAAAAACCTCGCGCGCCTGTTGCACCGGTTGACTGTTCCAAAGCACTTGGCCCTGCGACAGCGGCGACACGCCGCACAAACTCCGCATCAAACTGGTTTTGCCCGCGCCGTTGTCACCTTGTAAATGCATGGCCTGCGATGCTTGCAACTGAAAACTCACCGGGGAAAACAATGCACGCGAACCGCGTTCACAAGACACGTTCACTACTTGCAAGCCGGTGTCATTCATAACAAATAACTGCCTGCCAACTGCAACACGCTGCCGCCGGTGGACATTTTGAAACGCGCAATACCCGCGCTGCGCTGGGTGTTGACGCCGCCCAAATCAAGGCTGCGCACACCGCGCTCGCGCAATTCTTCGATGGCGCGCCACAGCATCAGGTTGTGCGCGTGCAAATCGCGTCCGGCGTCCGAGGTCCAGCCGACCTGGTAAGTGGCTGCCTCGCCGTGAATCAAAAACATCATGCCTGCCAAGCGATCACGCCCGACATCGGCGCGCAGTGACATCAAATTGCGCGACGGTTGTTTGCGCGATTCGGCATAGCGCTCGAACCACACCAAAGGCATGCCATCGATATTTCGCTCAGCCCGCTGCTGCATTTCCGCGTCCAGCAGCCAACGGTACTGACCCGGGTTGGTGCCCATGCGCTGCACATTCAATTCGGATTTTTCTGCGCCACCTAAGCGGTGCCGCCAGCGTTTGTCGAGTTGCGCGCGCAGCACATCCATGGGTTGGCTGATGTCCAACATCACCGTGCTGTAACCCGACATGACGCGACGCACCGCAGGCAAACCGAGCTTGTCGTCCAGCACTTCATTGGGCGTGACCATCATGAATCGCAAACCGTCCAAGGGCAGGGTTCGGCGCATTTGTTTGTAAACAGCGGCTTTGTCTTTGGCACTCACCTCTTGCAGCCACAAAGGCCCGCGTGTGCACAGTGCAAGTGACACATATTTTGCAAATTTCCGCACAATGAATTGCGCTTGCGCCACCTGCACGCCGTCAGCTTGCACGCTTGCGCGCAATACCCGCGCACCGATAGACACCATGGTGGAGCCATACGCCCAGTCTTGCTGCAAGGGCGCGGCAGCCGCCGCATGCGCTTGGTCCCAAGCGGCCATGTCTTGCGAGCCCCAGTCGACTTTCACGCGGCAAATCCTGAGTTGGTTACCATGCAGGTATGTGGAAAAAATTCTTTAAACGCCATCCGGTGCAAACCGTGATGGGACACCGCATCCCTGAGCCGCGATTCACCGGCATGGCGGTCTTGTGGGCAATGATTTACCTGGGCTTGCCGGTGCTGGCTGTCGGCACCTTGATAGACGCCTTGATACAACTTGCCACCGGTGTTTGCACCGGTTTGTGGTGTTATTTTTAATGTCATGCTGTTCATCGAGTAAGCATCTTAGCGCTTACCTGTTTCCCTCTCCTGCGAACTTATGACCTCTGCAGCTTCTTCCCCCCAATCTCTCTCCGGTCTGCTGCCGTTTGTCAGGCCTTACAAAGGCCGCATCGCGCTAGCAGGCTTGTTTTTGCTGCTGGCTGCCGGTGCCACGCTGGCGTTTCCCTGGGCACTGCGCCAGTTGATAGACCAAGGCTTGACCGGGCCGGGCAGCGCCGAGCGTTTGGCCGGGCAGTTCATGCAATTGTTTGGCGTGGCGGCTTCGCTGGCCTTGTTTTCAGCGGCGCGTTTTTACACCGTCACTTGGCTGGGCGAACGCATCACCGCCGATGTGCGCAACGCGGTCTACGGCCATGTGCTGGAACAAAGCCCGGCGTTTTTCGAAACCACGCAAACCGGCGAGGTGTTGTCGCGCTTGTCTAACGACACGACCTTGGTGCAAACCGTGGTTGGCTCTTCTTTGTCCATGGGTTTGCGTAATTTGGTGATGGGCACCGGCGCGTTGTTGATGCTGGTGTGGAACCACCCCATGCTGATGTTGCAAGTCATTGGCTTGCTGGTGCTGGTGGTTTGGCCGAGCATGACCTTGGGAAGACGTGTGCGCAAACTCTCGCGCGCCAGCCAAGATCGCGTGGCAGACGCAAGTGCACTCGCCGCCGAGGTACTCAATGCGATTCCTGTGGTGCAAAGTTACACCTCTGAAAAACGGGAAGCCACACGTTTTGTGGACTCGACCGAACAAGCGGTGAAAACCTCTTTGCGTCGCGCATTGGCGCGCTCGGTGCTGGTCGGCTTCATCATTTTGGCCAGCAGCGCGGCTTTGCTCTGGGGCTTGTACCAGGGAACCATGGCGGTGCGCGATGGCAGCATGAGCGCCGGTGAACTCGGCCAGACCGTGGTCTATGTGATTTTGCTGGCCAGTGCGTTCGCGGTGCTAGGCGAGGTTTACGGCGATTTGCTGCGCGCCGCCGGTGCCACCGAGCGTTTGATGGAATTACTCAATACGCGCTCGGTGGTCAGCTCACCTGCGCAGCCGCAGCAAGCACCTTGGCCACAAAGCGGTTCGTCTGTGTCTTTGCAAGCGCTGGATTTTCATTACCCGTCGCGGCCGCAAACTCTGGCATTGGCTGGACTCAGCGGCGAGATTCACCCGGGTCAAACCGTGGCCGTGGTTGGTCCCAGTGGTGCTGGCAAAACCACTTTGTTTGGATTGCTGCTGCGTTTTTACGACCCGCAAGCCGGGCGCATTGTGCTCGATGGCGTGGCCATCAACGAAATGAGTTTGCACGGCTTGCGCGAACGCATAGGCATCGTGCCGCAAGAGCCGGTGATTTTTTCGGGCAGCGCCATGGACAACATCCGCTATGGCAAACCAGAGGCCACTGACGACGAGGTGCTGGCCGCAGCCAAAGCCGCGTTCGCCGATGAATTCATCGTGCAACTGCCGCAAGGCTATGACACCTTCCTCGGTGAAAAAGGCGTGCGCCTCTCAGGCGGGCAACGCCAACGCATTGCGATTGCACGTGCCATGTTGAAAAACCCGCCGCTGTTGTTGCTGGATGAAGCCACCAGCGCGCTGGACGCACACAGCGAACGCATGGTGCAAGCCGCTTTGGAAAAAGCCATGCAAGGCCGCACCACTTTGGTCATCGCCCACCGTTTGGCGACTGTGCAACAAGCCGATGTGATTTGGGTGCTGGACCACGGTGCACTGGTTGAGCAAGGCACGCATGCGGAGTTGGTGGCCAAAGGCGGTTTGTACGCCAGCTTGGCGGCTTTGCAGTTCAATCAGGCTTAAACGCTTGGCAAGTTACTGAACCCCATTTATGAGCCTTGTTTACGCCACCCCCGCCGACATCGATTCACGCAAAGCCGCTTGGCGTTTGCTGACCACCTTGTTGTTGATGCTGCTGGGCAACAGCGGCATGTACGCGGTGTCAGTGGTCTTGCCAGCGGTACAAACCGAGTTTGGTATCAGCCGCGCTGACGCGTCCATCCCTTACACCTTGTGCATGTTGGGCTTTGGCTTTGGCGGCATGTGGTTGGGGCGTTGGGCGGACCGCTTTGGCATTGCACACGTGCTGGCCATAGGCGCGGCAGGCGTCACCGGCGGTTTTGTCTGGGCCGGGCTGTCGGGCGGCATCGTCGGATTTGCATTGGCGCAAGGTCTGCTGGGTTTGTTCGGCATCGCGTCCACATTTGCGCCGTTGCTGGCCGACACCGGGCAATGGTGGAACAAGCGCCGCGGCATCGCGGTGGCAGTGTGCGCGAGTGGCAATTATTTGGCCGGTACTTTGTGGCCGCCTATCGCGCAATGGGGTGTGATGAATATCGGTTGGCGCAGCACCTACATCTGCATAGGCGTGTTTTGCGGGCTTGGTATGGCATTGCTGGCTTTGCGTATGCGCGAGCGCCCGCCGCAGTTGCAACACGCGCCGGTGAGCCACACCGGCGTGGTGGCTTCAGACCGGCCGTTCGGTTTGTCGGTGTCGCAAGCGCAATGGCTGCTCAGTCTAGCGGCGGTCGGTTGTTGTGTGGCCATGGCCATGCCGCAAGTGCACATCGTGGCGTATTGCAGCGACTTAGGTTTTGGCGCGGCGCGCGGCGCAGAAATGCTGTCCTTGATGCTGGCCTGCGGCATCGTCAGCCGCTTGGTGTCGGGCGCGATCTGCGACCGCATAGGCGGCATACGCACTTTGCTGCTGGGCTCAGTGTTGCAAGGCATTGCGCTGTTGATGTTTTTGCCGTTCGACGGACTGGTGCCGCTGTATGTAGTGTCGGCCATGTTCGGTTTGTTTCAAGGCGGCATCGTGCCGTCTTACGCCATCATCGTGCGCGAGCATTTTCCGGCGGCGAATGTGGGCGCGAGCACCGGCACCATCATCATGGCGTCGCTGGTCGGCATGGCCTTAGGCGGTTGGTTGTCGGGCAAAATTTTTGATATCAGCGGGTCTTACCACGCGGCGTTCATCAACGGCGTGGCATGGAATGCGCTGAACATGATGATCGTGTTCTGGTTGTACCGGCGCTGGAAAACGCATCAAGGCTTGCGCGCCACATACACATAACGGTTCAAGCTGAAAAAATAACCGCCTGCGTCTGCCATGCTGCTCACATCGGCTTGCCAA
>JACCDM010615588.1_pt1 | contig 12628 bp, 10 predicted proteins | sample 7445851 | NCBI WGS metagenome assembly JACCDM01 (sample SAMN15323438, study PRJNA562643) | freshwater metagenome | isolation source: river surface water | place: USA:Blue River Watershed | collected 2017-08-16
GTTGACTTTACGATTTATTACGATTTTGTTTATCTAACGTATTTACCAGCTCTTACAAATGTATCTGCAATAAAAATAATGAAAATACCTAGGAACGAATATAATACTACCTCTTCGGTTACATTATTGGTTCGCTCGTCTTGTTGGTCTTCTAGTAGTGTTATCATATAATTGAGTTTTTGTAATAATACGTCAGGATTCGCCGTTTCAGGTACACTATAATTGACCGCATTATAATATGGTTTATTTACTATATTTTTTTGTGGGCTATAACCTGGTATGACACGTTTATAATATTCATCGTTTGATTTATTGTCACCATAATTGCTGTAATCGTTTAAATCTAAATTATCGGAACCTTCAAAATTTGGTTGAGGGGCTCTGCCTAATGTTCTAAACATTACGTCATTGTTCGCTGTCATATTCATCATTTGTTCTTGATCGGGTTTTTTTGGTATAGTCCTTTGAGCTCCAACTGATTCAGGCTTTGGTGGTGGATTAAAATTAGGTTCATCGTCGTCATCATTCTCTAAATTGTTGTGTATTTTTTCTAAAACAGATTTTACCTTATTTGTATCAAAATTTTCTTTTGTTTGCATTTTTTGTGTTCTATTATGAGCGCGACGTTTTTTATTAATGATATTATTGTCTGAATTATTTATACTTGTTTCTATATTTTCATCAAATGGGGCAGCAAACATTGCTAAAGACATTCTCTTAATAAAAATTTAGATAATAATTTGAAAAAGAGACTGAAATTAATTTTTTCAAAATAAAATTATATAAGATTATTTATATATGGACTTTAAGTTGGTTAGTAAAAATAATATGGGAATTATTGCCACCATATGTTTGATTATTTTATTGAGTCAAGTTAGCTGTTTTAATTTCTTAATGGAAAGTGCTTTAGGAAGGGCTGTACTAATAATGTTTATTTTAGGAATAACATATGCAAACCGAATTTTAGGTATTGTTGCTGTGTTGGTTGTAATAATTATGTTTAACAAGAGCGGTTTAGAATTTATGGAAGGTTTTGAATCTAAGGTTGAAAAAGCTAAAAGGGCCTCTAAAGCTGAAAAAGCCTCCAAAGCTGAAAAGGCTGCTAAAGCTGAAAAAGCCGCTAAAGCTGCCAATGATAATACGGTAATTTCCTCTGCCGCTGCCACTACTGCTACACCACCTACCGAAACATTTGGAGGACGTGAAGGTTTCAATATAGCTGAAAGAGAAGGGTTAATGTTAAGAGGCAAACGTGCAAATGAAATTCCAGTGTTTCCTAATGCTCGCGCTCAAAGTGAAGATGTAGAACCAGCCGAAAAAATCTCAACGTGTTCTTATGCGGCATTTTAGAGCAGTTTGAATATTCACAAAAATAATTACTAAACAATATATATACTATGAAACACTTGATGTACTATTCTTTCCTGTTTTTAATTATAATACTATTTGCTTATTGTAATTCATTACACAATATAGAACAATTTACGCCTAATCTGCGTGCGTTTTATAGACCTATTGTTAGAAAGACGCGTATTGTTGGCGAAGGATTTTACAATAAAACATCTGCTAATATTTCAAATCTTTTTAGAAAATTTGGCCTAATGTAAAAAAAAAATAATAATATGTTATTTTAGTAATGTCTAATCCGCAAATTGCACCAACTATTGCAAATTCCAATTCTAATAAAATAAATCCTAATATTTCTAGTCCTAATACAAATCAATTCGGAGGAAAAACGTCTATCTTTACACCATTATCCAATGGTATTTCCTATATAAACCATCATATTATGTATTTAAATAATAGCAAATTTTTTGCCGGTGTAATTATGATTCTTCTCAATATTGGATCAAAATTCATCACAATTCAATTTAGCAAATCAACCGAAGAGTATATGAAATGGTCTGTTAGTAAACAATTATTAGTATTTGCTATGGCGTGGATGGGTACTCGTGATATTTATACGGCACTTGGTTTAACTGCGGTATTTACGATTTTATCAGATTTCTTATTTAATGAAGAAAATCCATTATGTATTGTTCCATACAAATATAGAGTTCTGCATAAACTCATTGATACAAATGAGAACGGGGTAGTTTCCGACACTGAAATAGCATCGGCGGTTGCTGTATTAGAAAAAGCAAATAGAGAGAAACAGCGCAAAGCACAAAAGGAAGCCTTTTCTAAGTTCGATTTTCAAAAATTTAACCAATAAATACGTCTAATGGTCGTGATTTGTATGGATAAGTGATGATTTATTATATTTAGTAAATCATTACTTTTAAATAACGTTTTTCTCGATAATAGGTTCAAATACTTTCGATATTTCAACTTCGACTGGTTTGTTAGAAGGTATTATTAGATCAGCTCGTTTGTTTGAACAGCCTAAATATTTTGTAAAAAAACTTAGTAAACGATCTATAATCTTCAAGGGTTTTTTTGCTTCCTTGACTTCTTCTTTGACTTCTTCTTTCACCTCTTCCTTCACTTCTTCTTTGACTTCTTCTTTCACTTCTTCCTTTATTTCCTCTGCATCTATTTTGCCATTGCAAATGCACTCATTGTCAGCATCACAATTTTTACATTCGCCAAGATCAATCACTTGTTTTGGTACTTCCTTAGTGTTTTCTATGTCTTCTTGAAAACCAAACGACGTATACATTATATTATAATAATATTTTATATTTTTAACCCTTTTTGTAAAATATTATTCTATTTATTTGTTCTATTTTTTCTTGTACCCCCATTTCGAGGTTTTGTATTATTTAGATTTTTTCTAGTATTGTCACGCGTATCCTTTTTATTTTCAGGTGTATAGAATGCATAAATTGGCTGCGTGACATATGGTAACCCTCTAAAATTAGCCCAGGCCTTTCTTACTGTATTCCATTTTTGCCTGCATTTCAATTGTTTCTTTATTTCGGGACTCATCTCAGTACCAGGATATAATTCCATATCAATTGTAATATAATATGCTAATTTAGACTGGTCATAATTTTGCTTCAACATATTTCTTGCCAAATAAGGGCTGCCATATTGTGGGTTTCCATACATTGGGTTTCCATACATTGGGTTTCCATATTGTGGGTTGCCATAATTGTTAGGATATTGTAAGTTACCGCCTCTTTTGAGTATCAATTGATTATTTGATTGACTATTTGGTAATAGTGAATTGTTTATTAAACTATTTATTGCAATTTTATTAGGGTTCATTTGATTTTTAATGAAAAATTGGTTGAAATATCTTATGAATAACTCGTTTTTAGGAGTACCACTTTTTGTATACTGTGAGTCATCCTGTAAAATTGCATTTACGATTTCATCAATTTGAGTCATTATTGCAGGGTACCAGGAAAATGACTCTTTTTGGTAAGGTTCCATACCAAAATATTTACAACCGTAAATAAAAAAAATTAAGTAAAAGGGAGGAAATTCAGGGTCATTTTTGTTAAAAATATATTTTGGCTTTTCTATGATATCCCAATTATATTTGTCTTTTTGCATTCTATAAAAATAATCAAACGACATTAATTCATAATGATTACTGTAATGAAATAAAAACAGATATTTATTCCAATCATTGCAATTATTATGGTCATCTTGTCTAAATACTCCATAATCTATTGATACTACTGATGTTTTTTGGGGATTATCATAAGATAATACTATTACATTTAATTGTAATGCTCTACAAATGGCAGTAATTGCAAATTGGTCCCCCCAATAACGTCTACTTAAAAAATACTCGCGGGCTAGTTCTTGATCTACATCAGTTAATGGTAAAAAAGGACGTATTGGATTAAATCGTTCAACATTTTCATTTATGTATTCTTCGGTTGGCAAATATACCAAAAAATTATCATTACTATTATAAATTTGACTAATAAAATCAATGTATACCGTAAATTTTTGTTCACGTGGTAAATTTTGATAATTATTGTTTTGTTCAAATTCATCATATCCCTCTGCAACAAGGTCGTTCAAAATATCAGTGTTTGCATTTGCAGTATTAATAATTCCTTGATATTTTGGGTCATTTAAACTAGCAAAATAAAAATCACTTACTATTTGTCTTAAAATATTTACATTAAATGGTTTATCTATGCCATATTTTATCACACCGTTTTGAGTTGTAAAATCATATGAAATAATAGTTTGATTTGGAGTTGTTACCCGATTATAAATATCATTATTGTATAAATTTATTGCGTCTGATAAAGCAATAAAAAAACAGTCTCCACCCCCCGAATTTGCCAACATATGAAAATTTTTCAGACTTTTGTTATACGCCGACTGAGAATAAGTAATATTTGTATTTTTGACTCTTGTATTTGTAGTTTCACTCAATTTAGTGTTAATCATCTCGGCCATTGAAGGGTTGGTGTTGGTTTGGTATAACATATTAAGTAAATTATAGTAATTAGTCTTTTTAAAAACAGCTTCGTTTAATTTTCTTTTTGAAAGAGTATTTATATCAATAGTAATTCCTGTTTTAAATGCAGACGAATTGCTAATTTCCACAATGGTGGGTCCAGTGTCTTCCACGTCATCCTTATCATCTTCGTCACTTTCACTATCACTTATCAATAATTTTTTGTTCGGTCCATAATAGTAATAATAATTATTATTGGTTACCCCAGTATAAGGGACTAAACTTGTAGAGGCTGCTGGTCCGGTCAACCCAATTAATAATGGAGTTGGAGGAGGGTTTGTGATATTTATGATTGGTGCAATAGGCGGTGCTGCCGGTCCAGTCATACTGATATTAATAATTGGTGTTATAGTAGTTCCTGAAGGACCTGGTGGTAAAGGTCCTCCTGGTGGTAAAGGTCCTCCTGGTGGTAAAGGCTCTCCGGGTCCTGATGGTAAAGGACCTGCGGGGCCTGGCCCAAATGATCCCGTTACACCTCGCCCACTATCTAATGGCCCACTATAATGGTTACCATAAATTAAAGCAGGTGATAAACTTGCCAACTGCTGTTGACCGCTTACAATGTCATCTTTTACAATTGCCGAATATAAGTAAGGGTCGGTTATTTTATCCGGGTCTATTTCTTCTGCTTTAAACTTTGTGTCAATTTTTCTATCACCACTTGTCCATTGCACATCCGCAATGACATATGGTTTGTCACCAATATAAATAACAGAATCATCCGGAAAAATGGTCTGCAACGTGATTTTTATGTTATTGTCGATATAACCATAGTAATTCGCCTGGTTCAAATTTTTGGCTTGATTACTACTTGTTTGAATAAGTGTTTCGTTAATCAATGAATCAAAATAACCTTTATCAAAAAATTGTTTTTCTCTTAAATCTTCAGGAACTTTATTAATAACTTCCTTATTTAACTTCACTAAAGGGTCAAACTGTACTTTTTTATCTTTGCCAATGTTTTTAATAGTCATAGAAGGGTTGTATTTTATTTTTGGATATCCGGGAATACTGGTATTAATAGTTATATTTAATTCATTTGGTACAATATTTGTATTTGTTGTAGTCATACTTATATTATTAGTATATTTTTATACAATTGTTTTGTTAAAATTAAAATTGAATTAGAAATTGGATAATTTATACAATATATATTACCAATAAAACTTAATAATATACATATTACCGATATAATGACAACAATTATTCTTAAAATAGAAAATTTAATTGAAGGGACTGTCATTAAACGTCCTTCGAAATTTATAAAAACACCATATGTGGCCGACATTATTCCGATTGGGTCTGATAATTCAATACTAGGACACACCGCGTCTCTAGGATGTTGTGGTTTGGCAGATGTCGGTGCATCTGTATTGATGGCACCTGTTCCTAAAAAACCAAATAAAAAAAGTGATGCTGAAAAATTAAAATGCGAATACCGCGTATATCTATCCGTATGGAAAGAAAGAGGAACAGAAGTGATTGTTGGTATACACCCCAAGTTGGCCGAAGATTTGACTGAAAATGCTCTCAAAAATAACCTACTATCGCGTCTTTTAAATGTACGCCAGTATAAAAGAGAGACAACCATTTATGTAGAGGGGAAAGTCGACTCCCGTTTCGATTTTAGTGGAATAGACGCCAACGGAGTGCCTTTCTTGATGGAAGTTAAAAATGTTCCACTGGCCGACTACGAAGATATTACCGCCAAAGACCGCAAAAATAAATGTTACGATGACAGAGAACAAAATACCAAGGTGGCATACTTCCCTGACGGGTACCGAAAAAAAAGCACCGACACAGTGAGCCCGCGCGCCTTGAAGCACATTCAGGAGCTTACTTTAGTAAAAAGAGAATCTAAAACTCGTTGTATTATGTGTTATGTAATACAACGAACCGATGTTGATAAATTTCAACCGTCCATTATCGATCCAGCGTATAGGGCGGCCGTGAAAGAGGCGATTGCTGGAGGAGTAGAAATCATTACAATGGTGGTGCATTGGACGAAAACTGGAGAAGCTTATTTTGTTAGAGATGATTTGCCGGTTTTAGTATAATATGTAAAATGCTACTATTTTTTTAGTGATATATATTAATATGAAATCTTTAAAAAAAGCATTTGGAATTGGTATTGGTAAAAAAGAAAAAGAAGGAACACCAGTTACCGAAGGTGAACCAGTTGAAATACCGGTTCATCAAGGGCCTGTTACTAATTTATACAGTAAAAATGCGGATTTTAGTATTGATGCATTAAATCAGTTATTGTCTAATTTATCAGTAGGTGATGCAAAACACGATTTTGGTTATACACAAGATAGCTTATCAAACAATAAGTTTAAAACATCATTTAGCACTGGTATAGCAGTTCCATATTCTGACATTTTAACCGAACCCGAATGTTTAAACTCGGTAATAAAAACTTATAGTTCAAACGGTGGCGCGACAAATAGAGAAACACAGTATATTCCTATCCAGGTAGCCAATCCAAACTATACTCCTGGAACTACATCTAAACATAATATTACAACTGTTAACGGTAATGAATATCAAGTAAACTATACGGATGTAAAACCTCAAGCAGATAAACCAGCCACTATGATAGGCAAAATGGCTTCAGTTGCAAAAAATTTAATAAAAGGCTCAGAAGTAATCAATGCTCCTACATTTTATGAGAATTTAGAACTAAATCCGAATGAAAAAATTGCCATCGTAGTAGATGCTGCAAGTATAAGTTTATATGACATATTAAATACTGGTATTTTTCCTGAAGGTACTAGGCCAACCGTTTATTATGTGTACGCTGAAGAAATTGTAAATGACCCTGCTACCAAAAAATCGCCGGATGCTAAAGAATTCTCAAAGGAAACCGGCGTACAATTTATACCTTGTATGCCAATAGAAACAAATAAAAATCTGTATTATAATTATTCGTATGAAAACCCTACCGAAAATACACCATTTATTAAACAATTTTACACCAATTACCAATTTCAATTATCAGAGCTTAAAAAATCTGTCAAGGGTCGTAGCTTGGAATACATTACTAATTTAAATATTGTTGGAAGAGAACCGGGACATTTTAATTCATTGCCTGATAGTAAAAGTAAAAATGATATCACATTTTTAACATCTTTTTTACAGAAGTTTTTAGATAAAATATTTGGTACTGGACAAATTACAGCAGAACAACATTTTTTATTTAGTTCTGCATTACAGCAGAAGCGCTCAGGAGATTGGTTGCAAGTTTTGTTATGTGCTGCTATTAAAGATCATATCCGAAATTTTAAGAGATATAATGACGAGTCTAACATTGATGATATTTCACGCGTGTTTTTGGTAACACACGACCAAATTGCGTTATCATTTGCTCTATTAATGGGCATTGATTGTATTTTTACACATCACAATGGCAGCAAGCATTTTCATTCAGCATTTGTCTACAAAATATTAGACCCAGTAGCAGACGCCGCTAGAAAGGCTGAGTTAGCTAGTAGAATTGTGAATGAACTAAAAGATACTTTAATAATTAAAATAAACGAGTTAATAGAAAATATAAAAGTGTATCAACGAGATAAATATGATTTGCTAACGAATCAGAAAAATAATGTTATGAATGATCATATTAGGGTTGAATTGGATAAAATAGATAATAAAACAGGAGAATATACAATTAAAAGCGATGATGGAAAATATAATGTAAGTTGGTTTAATAGAGAAACTAGAGCTATCTTTACGAGCGCTTTAGAGGCAATGATTAGTAAAAATATTATACCAAATTTGAATGACCAAATTGTTGCTTTAACCGATATTATACCTGGAATAGGTGAATCACTTAATAATGACCGTCTAGACAATAGTGATATTGTTATACAAAACTATAATAGATATATTACACAATATGAAAATATCAGAAAAATTTATGAAACATCAAATAGTGTAGATACCGCATTATTTAATGCCAAGATAACCGATTTTAAAAAATCTAATATTTATAAACGTGCTGCAGAATGGAGTTGGGATATTAATATCAGTTCGCGAGAAGTAGCCTTTATGGAGAATGATGCAACATCTACATATAAATCGGATAGAAACATATTTTTATATAATATCAACGAATTAGATGATATATTTAAACAAAAGGTTACTTTCATATACTATAAATATTATACTTTTCTTTTAGATAAATGTACTTTTACAACCCCTGAAAATTTAAATGATAATTTTAAGAATGGTGATGGTCAAATTGCAGAACGTTCTTATATTAAATTCAGAGCAGTTTCTCTGTCTTTTTGCACAGAAGTTTTACTAACACTCGGTGGGGTGGGGGTAAACTTCGATAAAACTGTTACACAACCGGTAACACTTACATCACACCAAATAGTGGAAGAAATGGAAGGTTTTTTGGATGAAAACCCCAACACTATTTCTACATTGTTAAAAGATGACGTTGTTGTTGAGGAAGACACGAATTATAATAATGCGACTAATAAAATTTCAGCGGATTCCTTGGAAGTAGAAGTAACCGTTGATAATGCGGAGGTCAGTGTAAGTGATGTGGCGGATTTACCTGAGAAACTCTCCGAAAAAGACCCTATTGAATTCATTGATATGCGTGGAGGGGACATAATTACCATCGGTTCTTTTATGACATCTATTAAACAAGTCACTTATCCATTACTAACTTTTATTATAAATAATGGCAACTATTATGTGAAAGTAAAAAATTATTTGTTGTCACAAAAAGTAGATATTGTGGATGCCGCAATATTACCTTCAGAAAGCCATACGAGTGTTGCAGCTGATAATGCAGTAATAAATGAAATAACAACAACATCAAATATTAACAAAAACGTTTCAGACTTTTACGCGCCATCTTTTACGAAAATTGAACCGCCAAATGTTGCGCCTAGCAAAACACCGGCGTATACAGCTCCTAGTGTAATTACACGTAGTAAAACAACTCAAGAAAAAGGGGGAAAGGATGAGGGAGGACAGTTCGGTGGTAGTATACAAAACCTTCGTAGTTTATTCGACTCACTCCCCAAATCTTCTTCTGAAACACCCGCAATTTTTTATAACACAACTGATATTTTCCAAGACAATACTATTTGTTTTCATCCTTTATTACCCATTTATATGATAACACAAACCTATATGAGTGCAATTAACAATGAGCATATCGAAGAATCATTGGATTTTGACCTTTTTGTAAATTATCTAAATTTTTTGAAAAAAATAAAAGAAAAAGTGGTGGAAATTTATTCGGGCGAAAATAATACAAATTTAAATAAACTAGAAGCATATGCTATAGGTTTGGGGTTAAAACAATTGTTATTTGTATCAAACAACACTAATGATGGATATCGTGATTGTGTAAAAGTACTAAATGCCGATGACACTATTTATCGTTCGGTTTCATCCTTAACTGACGTATTGTGTACCGCTATTTGCGGTAAAATTACACACGCAGATATTGTTTTGCAAGAAGGACCCATTTATTTAAACAGTGATTTGTTTACGCAATTTGCAAGAAGTTTAAATGTTAATAGAATTTTTGGGTTTTATGTAGACACTAGTGATTTCAACTTATCAAACTTTAAAGCAGACGTTTTGAGATTTTCGAATGAATTAGCGCAACAAATAATAGCAGATAGAACTGGCAATCGCAATGTTCCTATTTCACCAGCATCATCAATTTCACCGCCAATAAGTGATACAAATGTGGCTCTAGGTTTGAAACCATTTGACCCAACTAGAGTGAAAACTGCAAAAGATATCGGGTTTACATATTCAGATGGTGACGAATCAAATACAATGAAATCAGCTACTTCTAGTGGGTCTATTTCACAAGGTAAAGGTGGCAAAAAATCGCGCAAACATAAAGAAAAAGTAAAAAGACAATCTCGAAAACATAAAAAGCAATCTAAAAACATAAAACGTAAAAGTAGAAAACACAAAAAATATGCTAAAAAGACACGAAGGTCTACCAGCGTATAATTTGTTTGGTTTTGTTTGGTATTGCTACTTGATACTTTCTAGAAACTCGCAAACTAATTGGTCCGGTATACAACTAAAATCCACCAATTTTTTATTCAATTCGTATTGCTTATAATATGCTGGATTGTCTGCCATTTTCTTTTTAAAGAATTCAGGGTCTTCAATACATTTTTGTGCGGTTTTTGGTCCGCATTTTGGAAATACTGCAGGAATATTGTCACTGGTATCACCCATTATAATTTTTATTTCTAAATCATTTTTTGCGTTCCCTGTGGAACTTTTGCTTTCGGCAATATTTTTAAAGGTTAAATTATATAAATGTACATTGTGTGCGTTTAATTGTAAATAATCACGGTCGCTGGTAATAATATAAATTTGACAATCAGGATATTTGTTTATTAAATGTTTTACTGAAATGGCAATACAATCATCGGCTTCTAAATGCGGATGTTTTAATATGGCCTTTGCGCCACCTTTGGTAAATAATTCTTCTTCATAAACCATTTTAAAGAAGGGACCGCCCATAAAGCCTACTTCTTGGGTACGGGTCGCCTTATATTGGGTAAACAATTCGTTGCGCCATATATTTTCTCTCTTGCAATCTTTTCCGACGATTAAAATAGGGTTGATGGTTTTATGAAGTTTTAATTTTTTGGGCATTTGTTGCAAATTTTCTACAAAGGTTTTCTTGAATTTTTCTACAAATGTGGCATTTTGGTATGGATCTTCCAGGGGTTCTTCGGGGTGGGCATTCTTCCACCATTGCTGAAGGGCATAATAACGGTAAAAGCAATAATAACTGCCGTCTACAAATATAAAAGTGGGGTTCATCGGGGTTTCTGTATTTGTATCAAATATATTGCTCATTATAAGTACTATATTTGATAAGTTTTTAATTTCATTCAATTTAATATAATATTTTCATTTTGACAAAAATACTACATAGTGTAGAGAAAACGCGCGATTTATACATAAATATATTCCCTACATATGAAGAGAATTTTCAAAAATATACCTGGGAAAGTTTTTTGGGATTTTCAAAATGGACAAAAAAAATGTCCAAAATCGATTTTCCAAAATACTTTATGGAAAAATGTGTTTTGTGACCATAATTGAATTTTATCGTAAGGCCACAGAAAAAATAATTCTAAAAATGTGACGGTAATTTTTTATTTTTTTTGGGAAAACATTTAGGCATAATTTCTGTTGTTAATATATGACAACAAATGACAACCTTTTAGTTGCCAAATTATGCCCGAAATATTTGTGTGAAAAATGTGACTATTATACAAGTAAAAAAAGCAGCATAGATAAACATTTTGAGAGCAGTAGACATAAAACAAACGTTTTGACAACAAATAGCAACGATGTAGTTGCTAAATTATGCCCGAAAAAATATATTTGTAAAAATTGTGAAAAAACATTTAACGACCGTTCCGGATTATGGCGTCATAATAAAAAATGTATAACAGAAAAAAACGAAATTGAAGAACACACTATCACGGAGACTTCACATACGAATGAAATTCAAGAACTCAAAGATTTTATGAAATACTTAATGAAGGAAAATTCAGATATGAAAAGTATGATGATGGAAGTAATTAAGAACGGTACTACTAATATAACTCACACCAATTCACATAATAAGGCCTTTAACTTGAATTTATTTTTAAATGAGACCTGCAAAGACGCAATGAACATTATGGATTTTGTGGAATCTATCAAGTTACAAGTATCTGATTTAGAAAGTGTTGGAGAACTGGGGTATGTCGAAGGAATTTCAAACATTATTGTGAAAAATCTAAATGCACTGGATGTAACTCAAAGACCTGTTCATTGTACCGACAAAAAGAGAGAAACAATCTATATAAAGGATGACAATAAATGGGAAAAAGACGAAGAACGGAAAATGATGCACAAAATGATTAAGAAAGTCGCAGATAAAAATGCACGTTTGTTACCCAAGTTTACCGAAAAATATCCGGATTATAAAAATTACCATTCCAAAAATTCGGATAAATATAGTAAAATCATTGTGGAATCGATGGGCGGGTCCGGTGATAATGATTATGAAAAAGAGGAGAAGATAATCAAGAATATTGCCAAAAATATTGTTGTTGATAAATAAAGTTGTCTCTTTTTATATCGCCATATAGTAGTAATGAAATTTACCACCAATTTCAAGTTCAAAACCATCCA
>JACCDM011027053.1_pt1 | contig 12619 bp, 9 predicted proteins | sample 7445851 | NCBI WGS metagenome assembly JACCDM01 (sample SAMN15323438, study PRJNA562643) | freshwater metagenome | isolation source: river surface water | place: USA:Blue River Watershed | collected 2017-08-16
AAAAGAGTATTGTTTTAGGTACTGTAAAAGATGAAGAAAGCCGCGTGATGCCATTGGTTACTGTTAGTCTGGATGGTACAAACATTGCCACACAATCTGACGAACAAGGTAACTACCGACTGATAGTTCCATATTCAGATACCACGGTTACTATTCAATTCGCTTATATCGGATATGAGACTATTAAACGAAAAGTAACCATTTCGTCAACAAAAATTAATCAAGTCGATTTACAGTTTACTCGTAAAAATATTTTAATTAAAGAGGTTATTGTTTTAAGTCAAGAAGAACGTAATTCTACCATTACTAAAATTGATGCTAAACTAATCAGCAATTTACCCTCTGCCTCTGGTAATTTCGAGGCCATACTTAAAACTTTGCCGGGTGTAAGATCTAATAATGAGTTGAGTTCACAATACAATGTTAGAGGTGGTAACTTCGATGAAAACTTGGTTTATGTTAACGATGTTGAAATCTATCGTCCGTTTTTAGTACGCTCTGGACAGCAAGAGGGCTTAACATTTATCAATGCAGATATGGTAAGCTCTGTAAAGTTTTCAGCTGGTGGTTTCGATGCTAAGTATGGAGATAAGCTTTCATCGGTACTTGATATAAAATATAAGAAGCCTAAAAATTTTGGAGGTTCTGTAGCAGCAGGATTGTTAGGTTCATCTATAAACATTGAAGGCACTAATAAAAATAGAAGGTTAAGTTATTTGTTCGGACTGCGTCAAAAATCTACACGATATGTATTGGGTACACTTGATGTTGATGGTGATTATCAACCATCATTTTATGATGTACAAACTTATATCACCTATGATCTTAATACCGATTGGGAGTTATCGTTTCTTGGTAATTTAAATATTAATAATTACATCGTAATACCTCAAAGTAGAGAGACTACTTTTGGTTCATTTAATGAAGTGCTTCGTTTGAGCATAGATTTCCAAGGAGAAGAGCGTGATAAATATCAAAGTATGATGGGAGCCTTAACAGCTACGTACCATCCGAATAATAATTTAAACTTAAAATTTATAAGCTCTAGATTTATTACTGATGAGAGAGAAACTTTTGATATTGAAGGTCGATATGTATTTGATGAGATAGAGAATGATTTTGGGAAAGAGACTTTCGGACAAGTAAAAGCGAATAGGGGTATAGGTGGATTTTTAAATCATGCTAGAAATTTTTTACAAGCATCGGTACAAAGTTTTGAACATAAAGGTGAGTATCAAAACGACGATAAATATTGGAATTGGGGCATCAAATATCAAAGAGAAATTATTGATGATCGTTTGAGTGAATGGACACTCATTGACTCTGCAGATTATGTTGTGCCTGATTTAGATAATAGCATCGTTTTACAAGATGTAGTTAAAGCGAAAATTAATTTAAGTACCAATAGAATTAATGGTTTTGTGCAACATACTTTACCATTATCAAAGAATCAAGATCTGAGATTAGTGTTTGGTGTTAGAGCAACTTATTGGGATTATACTAAAGAATTTAATGCTAGTCCGAGAGCTACCATCTCATACCAACCCAAATGGGAGAAAGACTGGGTCTTTAGAGCTTCAGTAGGTTCGTATTATCAACCACCATTTTATAGAGAGTTAAGAAACTTTGACGGTAAGTTATCTACCAACCCGGCATCACAACATTCGATGCATTACGTATTAGCGGCAGACCATCAATTTTTAGCATTTGGTGGAAGAAAATTCAGATTAATTTCTGAGGTATATCATAAGCAAATGACGAATGTGATACCTTATGAAATAGACAATGTTAGAATAAGATATTATGCTAATGAAAAGGCAGATGCATATACTTCTGGATTAGATTTAAAAGTTAATGGAGAGTTTGTAAAAGATTTAGAATCGTGGTTTAGTGTTTCTATTTTACAATCGAGAGAAAACTTAAAAAATGATTTTTATTTTATACAAGATCAAAATGGGGTAGACTCTGCAAAAGTATTCCCGGGATACATTCCAAGACCTACAGATCAGCGCATCAATTTCTCTATATTTTTTCAAGATAAGTTAAGTAAAGATCCTTCGGTGAAGGTGCATTTAAATGTGGTGTTCGGCTCTCGCTTACCCTTTGGTCCGCCTGACTTCAACAGATACAAAGACACCTTACGTATGCCTCCATATTGGCGAGCAGACATTGGCTTCTCGAAAGAATGGTTAGGGGTAAAAATGGGTGGCAAATCTAAAATTGGTCCCTTTAAATCAATTGTACTTTATGCTGAAGTATTCAATTTATTCAAGCGTTCAAATACTATTTCATACCTGTGGATTCGTGATGTGCGAGCTCAACAATATGCTGTACCAAATTTCTTAACTTCTCGACAAATCAATTTACGATTGATGGGTAGATTTTAATTAAGGTATCAGCTAAGTACAATAAATATTCTGCAAAGAAAAACCACCAAAATCTCTTATAATACTTACGAACAGAATCGTGATCACTTAGTTTAATACTAAAGGTGTTCAGAATAAACAATGCCCATAATGTTACATGTCCGTATTGTAAAAAATCATTATTAGCATAATTTACAATACTGTATAAATAAGCAAGCGAGACAATTATATTACCAATGATTAATGCAATTCTTGGAGAGTAACTAATTGCAAGAGTATTTATTTTAAACTTCGCATCGCCTTCAATATCTGATAAATCTTTAAACCATGAAATAACTACACTATAAGCAATAACAAATAGGGTTAGAATTTCAGCATTATCAGTTAATTCAGTTGAATTGTTTAACAAGAAATTAAACAATAAAAATCCGTAAGCATTTAATAAAACACCTCGCACTGTTGCTATAGCAATTGCAGCTGATAGATGATGTTTTTTAAGATGAAAAGGAGGCATAGAATATGCCCATCCGATAAATGTTGAGAGCACCACAATTACTAATAGATACATACTAATGTATGCAGCAATTGAATAGCAGATAATTAGTGCTGCATACACAATGTTTTTAGCTTGTTTAAGGCTTAAAACACCAGCAGGTATCGGGAGTTCAGGCTTATTAATTCTATCAATGTCGATGTCAGAAACTTGATTAATACCAACGATAAATACATTACAAGTAACTCCAACAATGATTGATAAAAGTAATAATGTTAGATCGAAAGTATTCTTTGTATCATAAGCCATTAAATACAATGTAGTAATGCTTATAACACTACCAATAATGGTATGAGGTCTACTGAATTTCCAAATTATTTTGAAGATGTTCATGGATTAATACTGATTACAATTAATGATCGGATGTCTTTTTTAAGTCGAAATATTTTTACTTGTTCATCATTTTGAAACAATCTTTGATATTGTTTCAAACTTCTAGATTTGAGCACAGAAATAATGCCATCATAGCTAATATTAATGATGTTTAGAGGAATGATATAGATGAAAAATAATCTTTTTACAGAAAATGGTTTTATAAAAGGGCTAAGCAGGATGGTACCTATGATGGTAGCGAATAATACTTTTATGATGAAAAATATTGAAGGTTCTAATATCTCTACAAAATATGCTTGACTATTTGCTTTTTTTATTTTTTCAACAATATTTTGTTTCTCTTGATCTTCAAAATGATGAAATGCATTAAACATGGTATAGGTATATTCATTAGAATATTTAGCTTCTAAAACATCGAGATTTTCGATGTTTGGGTAACTAGGGAATTTGTCACTTAAAATTAGTTTGTCAAAGCAATCACTTGATTGAAAAATAGTGCTTGCAGGTTGAGCACTGCCAGAGCATAAATCGTATTGAATTTTAGATTTAACGTTCTGTTTATTAAGATGTTCAATAAAGCTCTCATAAATATTAAATTTAGAGACAACAAAGCCGATAAAGTCGGTTTGAAATTTCCTTAAAACAGCCGGGAACCATGAATAATCTTCGAGTTCTTTCATTAAATTACAATCTTATGCTCTTTTTAAAGATACTACATTTCTACCTTAAATAATTCTATTACATTTGCATAACAAATATCATAAGCATGCAACATCACAATTTTGGTGCAGGTCCCTGCATTTTACCGAAAGAAGTTTTCGAAGAAGCAGCACAAGCTGTATTATCATGGGGAAACACAGGATTATCAATTTTAGAAATTTCACACAGAACTCCTGAATTCGAATCAGTAGTAGCTGAGGCTTGTTCTTTAATCAAAGAGTTAATGAAAGTGCCTGAAAATTATAAAGTTATTTTCGTACAAGGCGGTGCAAGTCAACAATTTGGTATGGTACCAATGAACTTGTTAAATGAGAACGAATCAGCTGCATATTTAGATACAGGTGTTTGGGCAAATAAGGCGATTAAAGAAGCAAAGTTATTTGGTAATGTAAACGTAGTAGCAAGTTCTAAAGACAGCAACTACACTTTCATTCCGAAAGAATTTAACATTCCAACAGATTCAAAATATTTTCATTGTACCTCTAACAATACAATTTATGGTACACAATTAAAATCTTTCCCGAAGACATCAGTTCCGATGGTATGCGATATGTCATCTGATATTATGAGTAGAGAAGTTAATGTTGCTGACTTTGACTTAATCTATGCTGGTGCACAAAAAAATATCGGTCCGGCTGGTAGTACAGTTGTCATCATCAACGAAGAAATATTAGGTAAGGTAGATCGCAAAATCACTGCGATGTTAGATTACAAAATACATATTGAAGGAGAATCAATGTATAACACTCCACCTGTATTTGCAATATATGTTGCCATGTTGAACTTAAGATGGTTGAAAAAACAAGGTGGTGTGAAAGAGATGGAAAGAAGAAATGATGCAAAAGCAGCATTGTTATATTCTGAAATCGACCGTAACTCATTATTCAAAGGAACATGTGCTGTTGAAGATCGTTCACACATGAACCTATGTTTTGTAATGAACGATGCTAGTTTAGAAAAAGAGTTCTTGAAGGCAGCAGAAGCAGCGGGTTGTATCGGATTAAAAGGGCATAGAAGTGTAGGCGGATTTAGAGCATCGATGTACAATGCATTACCAATTGAAAGTGTGCAAGTATTAGTTGATGTAATGAAAGAATTTGAGAAAAATAATCAATAGTAAAAGAATGAAAATATTAGCGAACGATGGTATTGATGCCGTAGGTAAAAAGATATTAGAAGATGCTGGTTTTACAGTAGACACTAATAATATACCGCAAGATCAATTAAAAGATAGATTAAATGAATACGATGCTATTACTGTAAGATCAGCAACAAAAATTCGTAAAGATCTAATTGATGCTTGTTCAAATATTAAGTTAATAGGTAGGGGTGGTGTAGGTATGGATAATATAGACGTTGACTATGCTCGTTCAAAAGGTATAGCAGTAGTTAATACTCCAGCAGCATCGTCATTATCAGTAGCTGAATTAGTTTTCGCACATTTCTTTACTGGCGTTAGATTTTTACAAGATTCTAATCGTGAGATGCCACAAAGAGGCGATTCTGCATTCAATGAATTAAAGAAAAACTATGCGAAAGGTATAGAGCTAAGAGATAAAACTTTAGGCATATTAGGCTTTGGTAGAATTGGTAGAGAAGCAGCTAAAATCGCATACGGATTAGGTATGAATATTATGGCTTATGATTTATTTGAATTCAATCCAGAGACTGAAATATCATTCGCTGATAATCAAAAAATAAAATTCAAAGTTCAAGTAGCAAGCAAAGAAGAAGTATTGAAGAATGCCGATTTTATTACTTTACACGTACCAGCTGTTGATGGTAAAGCTGTAATAGGTGCAGAAGAATTAGCAATGATGAAGAAAGGTAGTTCATTAGTGAATTGTGCAAGAGGTGGTGTGGTAGATGAGCAAGCATTAATGGATAGTTTAAACGCCTCACATATTTCTTTTGCCGGATTAGATGTGTTCGATAACGAACCTACTCCACAAAAATCTATTTTATCACATGCTAAGATTTCTTTAAGTCCGCATATAGGCGCCGCTACCAACGAAGCACAAGAGCGTATAGGCGTTGAATTAGCTCAAAGAATTATTGAAGAATTAAAGAAATAATTAATGCCGAAAATTAGAGCATTCAAAGGATTATTACCAACACAAGAAAAGGTTTTGCAAGTAATTGCAAAACCTTTTGATCAATTCTATACTGAAGAGGCTAAAGCTATACTTCAATCAAACCCTTATTCATTTTTACATACGATAGAACCTTTAATCGATAATCCTTATTTACGTGGTTCGAGAGAGGAGATAATATTTCAAAAGGCAAAGGAATTCTTTGATGAATTTGTTGATGATAAAATATTAGTACAAGATGAAAAAGAGTGTATTTACATTTATCGTACTTATAATAAAGGACATTGGCAAACTGGTATTTGGTGTGTAACTGCTATTGATGATTATTTAGATAATACCTTAAGAAAGCATGAGCATACAAGGGCTGATCGTGAAAAAGATTTAATTGAATACCTCGACAATACAGGCATTGACGCAAATCCCGTTTTAGTTACCTACCCAGGTTCTGAAGTCATTAATAATATACTCGAAGCTAAAACTTCAACTACACCAATATTTGATTTTGAAGCAGATGCACAACAACATCAACTATGGAGAATAGATGATGAGAATAATATAAAGCTAATCATCGATGAATTTAGAAAGATGAATGCTTCTTATATTGCAGACGGACATCATAGGGCTGCTGCCTCTTCTTTAGCGGGTATACAACGCAGAAAAAATAATTTAAGACATAGAGGTAATGAAGAGTATAACTTCTTCAGCACGCTTTATTTTTCGTTCGATCAATTATTGGTGTTCGAATTTCAAAGAGTGGTTGCCGATTTGAACGGCATGACCAAAGATAACTTTTTGTTAGAGCTCGCTAATATTTTTGGAGTTCAAAAAATAGAAGCTTCAAAGCCCGAACAAGCACATAGTTTTACTATGTATATCGATTCTGAATGGTATCTATTAACAATACCACATTCATTACTTGAAGAATGTTCAGAGGTAGAAAAGCTTGATGTAAGCATACTTCAAAATAAAATATTAGAGCCATTATTAGGTATACACGACCCAAGAAGAGATAAGAGAATTAAGTTTATCGGGGGCTTAGTACCTGTATCAAATGTAACTGAGATGGTTGATAAAAAAGAGATGGAAGTTGCTTTCTTCTTACATCCGACTTCAATAGAAGAATTAATTGATGTAGCAGATGCAGGTGAAGTTATGCCACCAAAGTCAACTTGGTTTGAACCAAAATTACATTGTGGTTTATTGGTACATAAAGTTGATTAATTTTCTTCTTCGAAGAACTCTGCTAGAGCACCAAAGTAAGCATCATTCCAACCATCAACAAACGAATCATATTCATCTGCAGGTATATTAACATGGTTTAATTCAACTGAAGTAGTACCAAGTTTTTTTCCAGGATGTAATTTGATTGTAACAATCGACTCATCTGTTACACCGTCGAAATACCATTGTTGAACAATCTTTTTATTTGTCTCGAACTCTAAATTTTTCCCAACTATATCGCCATTCCATAAAGAGAATTCAGATCCAGGTTCAGTACTCATCATAGCTTCAGCACCTGACCATAAATAAATAGTGGTAGGGTTTGTTAGCGCCAAGTAAACTTGCTCTGGGTCTGTAGGGAATTCGTAATATTTTTTGAAGTTCTTAAACATAATTTTTATAGTTGGTAGGCTTTACCCTTTATTGCAATTTCGGCATTAATTCCCATTAATTCAATATTAGTTTGAAGTGCTTCCATAGAATTTCTCTCACCATGCACTAAAAACACTCTCTTCAATTTAGTTTTATCAATGGCCTTTATGTAATTCATTAAATCTTCATGATCAGCATGTGCAGAAAGCAAATCAGTTTGTTTTATGCCCGCAAATACTGATAGTTCGCGTCCGTTGATTTTTACTACAGGCACACCATCCAATAATCTTCTACCTAGAGTTCCCTTCGCACAATAACCAATGAATAAAATATTGGCGTAATAGTTTTGAATGTTATGATATAGATGATCTTGAATTCTACCACCTTCTAACATACCTGCTGACGAAATGATAATACAAGGCTCAAAATAACTAGCAATTTGCTTACTCTCTTTTAATGTCTCTACATATTTCAATCCGTCGAACTCAAACTCATCACCAAATTTTCTGAAAAAATCTTGAGCTTCTTCATTTAATAATGCATGATGCTTTCTGTAAATTTCAGTACCAGCAATTGACATAGGTGAGTCAACAAATATTTTAACGGGAGCTAATTTTTTTTCGTTGAACAATTTGTGTAATGCATAAACTAGTGCTTGTGTTCTACCAATACTAAATGCTGGTATAATTAATCTACCAGGTTGTTTAACACAAGTATCGTTTATAGTTTCAATTAATACTTGTTCTATCGTTTTATCTTTTGAATGCAATCGACCGCCGTAAGTTGACTCAGTTATTAAATAGTCTACTTCATTCAATGTTTCAGGGTCTGCTAAAATCGGATAATTTCTTCTACCAATATCGCCCGAGAATGCGATTGATTTATTTGTACCATCCTCAGTAACATAAAAAACTACACTTGCTGCACCCAGTAAATGTCCGCTGGGTATTAACTCTAAACTAAGCTCTTTACTTATCTCAAACTTTTTATGAAAGGGTATAGTAACGAATCTATCAACGGCATCCATCACATGCTTGTGTAAATATAACGGACGTTCGTGAAATTCGTTTTTTGATCTTTTGTATTTTTTTGATTTACTTTTTTTAGCTTTCTCTACAAAAATATTTACCGAGTCAGCCATCAATAATTCAGCTAAATCTTTTGTGGCAGCTGTACTAATGATTTGCCCTTCATAACCGTGTTTAATGATTGTGGGGATGTTACCACTATGGTCAATGTGTGCGTGGGTTAAAACGATTAAATCTATTTCATTTACATCGAATGGGAAGCCATCATTATCTAATGGTTTTTTATTATTATCATAATCAAGTCCGCAGTCAATCAATACCGTATACCCACTGCTTAACTTAAGCATATGCATACTACCAGTAACTTGTTCAGCGGCTCCCCAACTTATAAATTCCATTTATATATCTTGTAATTGTAACTGACTTAAATATTTATATAATCCAGATTCATTAGTCATTAATTCAGCATGAGTACCTTGCTCCATTACCATACCATGATCAATAACTAATATTTGATCTGCTTCACGAATTGTAGATAATCTGTGTGCAATAATGATAGAAGTTCTGTCTTTCATTAAAATTTCTAATGCTTCTTGTACTAATCTTTCTGATTCTGAATCTAAACTACTTGTAGCTTCATCTAATATTAATATGCTTGGATTCTTTAACAAAGCACGAGCTATAGCTATACGCTGTCTTTGTCCGCCCGATAACTTAATACCCCTCTCACCAACCAATGTATCATACCCTTCAGGGAAACCAGAAATAAATTCATGAGCATTTGCTTTCTTCGCTGCTTCAACAATTTCTTCGTCGCTAGAATTTATTTTACCATAGGCAATATTTTCTTTGATGCTACCACCAAACAATAGTACATCTTGGGGAACAATGGCAATTTGATTTCTGATGTCAGTGATGCTGAATTGCTTGGTGCTTTTACCATCGAATAGTATTTCACCTTTATCGATATCATAAAATTTTAAAAGGAGTGAGGCAAGGGTTGATTTACCTGCTCCACTTGGTCCGACTACTGCGATTCTCTCACCAGCATTCGCTTTAAAATTGATGTCTTTTAAAACTTCTACTTCTTTTCTTGATGGGTATGCAAAAGCAACATTTTTGAATTCAATGTTACCTAATATTTTTTGATCAATTTTCCCTTGCTGACTATCGATGCTTATCTCTTCATTTGTTTCATGTAATAATTCTATAACTCTTTCAGTTGCACCAAAAGTTTTTTGCAACTGAGTATATAACTCTGCAAAGCTCCCCATTGCTGCACCTACAAATGTTGAGTAAAGAATGAATGACGTTAAGTCGCCAATAGTTATTTCACCTGCTTGTACTAAGCCTGAACCATACCAAACTACAGCCACAATAGCACCGAACAAACTGAAGATAATAAACGAAGCGAAGGCACCTCTGAATTTAGCACCTCTCAATGCTAGAGCCACCACCTTGTCCATCGATGAACGATATCTCTTCGTCTCATACGATTCGTTTACAAATGCTTTTACATTGCTTATACCTTGTAAAGTTTCTTCAACAATTACATTCGAGTCGGCTAATTGATCTTGTGCTTTACGAGAAATTTTACGAATGTATCTACCAAAAATTACTGCTGCTGCAACTAACACAGGGAAGATAGATAACATCATAATAGTTAATTTACCCGATACCAAGCTTAGTGCAATAACACCACCAATAAAAGTTATAATTTGACGTAATATCTCTGCAATAGTGGTAGTAATACTATCTTGAATCTGAGATAAGTCGGCCGAAATTCTAGAGTTCAATTCACCCACTCTTCTCTGCGAGAAGAAACTCATAGGTAATGTCACTAGTTTATAATAGGTGTCTTTTCTTAAATCTGCTAAAGATTTTTCAGCAACCTCAACAAACCATATAACTCTGAAAAAGGAGAATACAGATTGTACTAATAAGATACCTAAAATTACTAATGCTATTTGGTTGATATTTGACAAACCCTTGCTTAACGTCGCCGCATCTATTAGCATACCCATTGCTTTGGGGAATGCCAATGATGATAAACTCGATAAGATTAGAAACAAAATACCTATACTAAATTTTAACCTATAAGGCTTTAAGTATGAGGTTAATGCTATTACGTGTTTAAGAGAATCTTTATTAATTTTTGCTTTCGGTAGCTCCGCTTCTGCTGCATTTCCACTATTCAGTCTAGCTCTGGCCATATATATTATTCAATTATTATTAAACTGATTAACAAAATATTTGTTTTAATGTTAATTTGTGGGCAAACCTACGCAATATTATACTATTCTGTGGTTGTTTGGTACGATTTTAGAGCTATTTTGGTCATGAAAAAGTTATTTTTTGCATTAATACTTTCGGTAACACTTATATCTTGCGAAGATGATAAGCCAACAGATACTCAAAGTTCTTCGGTTGTTTTTAATTTCAAACATCTATATAAGCAAGAAAGCTTAAATATTAGAAATGATAATCAGCTAGTATATACTACTCAAACGAATAACCCATACAATGTAAAATCGTTAAAATACTATATATCTAAATTAACTTTAGAAAAAACTGATGGTACTTTGTATGATGTGAATATGTATAAGTTGGTGAATGCGGCAGAGGGACAAAATTATACGCAGTATGTTTTAAATAATGTACCATCCGGAGTATATAAAAAACTACATTTTGTTTTTGGTATTGACTCTACTAGAAATGTACTCTTAGGATTACCAAATAACTCTGAAACAAATTCGATGGAGTGGCCAATTGTTTTAGGCGGAGGCTACCATTTTATGATGCTTGAAGGTGTATTTAAAAAGTCTGATTCAACTTTATCGGGTTATGCAATACATTTAGGTAAATCACCGAATCAATACAAAGCTAGTTTCAATATTGATCTCGACATGACTGTTACTAATACACGTAACATCGACATTATTATGAATGTTGATCAATGGTTTGATGGAGTAAATAAAGTAAATTTGAACGATGGTTATGGTTATATAATGGAAGATAGCTTGAAGCAAGTGCAGTTTAAGCAAAATGCGAATAGTGTATTTTCAATTGAACAGAAATGAGAAATTTAATAAAAATATTTACCCTTTTAATTTCATTTATAGTACTTATTGCAGCTTGCAAAAAAGAACATGACATTGTTGCCGACGATGGTTCATTAGCTGATACTTTAATGCATTTTACTAGTCCGAAATATTTCCCAGCCTTCCAAAACCCAAGCAACAACCCCTTAACCAAAAGAGGTGTTGAACTCGGGCGAATGTTGTTTTACGACCCAATATTATCGAGTGATAGTACTATCTCATGCGCTAGTTGTCATAACCCAGCCTATTCATTTTCAGATAATAGAAGATATAGTGTTGGGGTGGATGGTGCAGTAGGCGACATTCAAGCGATGCCATTAGTAAACTTAGCTTGGCAAAATAAATTCTTCTGGAATGGTCGATCGAATAGTTTAGAGCAACAAGCATTAGAGCCTATCAACAATCCGATAGAAATGCATGAAACCACTGCGAATGTAATTAAGAAATTAATGCGCAGTACAAATTATAAAAAAAGATTTAAAGCAGCATTTGGTTCTGATCAAATTACACAAGAGATGATTGGTAGAGCGATTGCTCAGTTTGAAAGAACTATGGTTTCTTATCAATCTAAATTTGATCGTATATACGCAGGATTAGTTGATTCTGGTATAAGTGTGTTTGATGATGCTGATGAGTTTAGGGGATTTGTGGTATTTACGACAGAACGCGGACAATGCTTTCACTGCCATGGTTCGCAGAGTGCATTGCTAGCAAACAACATAGATACTTTATTTAGAAACAACGGATTGTTGACAGATGCGCAAATGGTCTCTACCGGACTTTCGCAAGTTACTGGTAAGGCTGAAGATGAAGGTAAGTTCAAAGTGCCTAC
>JACCDM011228211.1_pt1 | contig 12599 bp, 15 predicted proteins | sample 7445851 | NCBI WGS metagenome assembly JACCDM01 (sample SAMN15323438, study PRJNA562643) | freshwater metagenome | isolation source: river surface water | place: USA:Blue River Watershed | collected 2017-08-16
ATACAACATCCATTACAATAAGGATTAAGACACAGGTTCCCATTTCTGTTTATGGGCACGTTCTAGGATCACAATACAACATCCATTACAATAAGGATTAAGACAACTTTAGGACCTTCTGTAGTCCACGTTCTGTGCTCAATCACAATACAACATCCATTACAATAAGGATTAAGACAGTTAAAAATTTACTCCACATAATAAGATTACAAGATCACAATACAACATCCAATACAATAAGGATTAAGCCGCACAAAACCAAGCTTACAAAAGATCCATCTTTTTATCACAATACAACATCCAATACAATAAGGATTAAGGTCCAACAGACAAAAATCTGTATGTGTTATTCATAGATCACAATACAACATCCAATACAATAAGGATTAAGACGTCGCCATTCTCGATGTTCATGTTCTTGCGTGACAATCACAATACAACATCCAATACAATAAGGATTAAGACGGCGGTGACGACATCGAATGAATCTATGCTACCACATCACAATACAACATCCAATACAATAAGGATTAAGACGTCTTTACTATGCTTCCATCTTCCTGATGCTGGTATCACAATACAAAACATCCAATACAATAAGGATTAAGACTAGTGTGAAGATGATGGTGCACGCTACAATCCATGATCACAATACAACATCCAATACAATAAGGATTAAGACTCAAACCAAAAGGTTTCTTCTTTAATGTCAGTTGATCACAATACAACATCCAATACAATAAGGATTAAGACACTGCTCACCCTTGGGAAGTGAGTTATGGTGCATTATCACAATACAACATCCAATACAATAAGGATTAAGACTATTGGAATAAGTACTTATTATGATGATTAGATCTATCACAATACAACATCCAATACAATAAGGATTAAGACTGCTCATCAGAGTTTTTCCCAAACTGTGCGTCATCACAATACAACATCCAATACAATAAGGATTAAGACTTGCTAATTGGTAAGAATGAAATGAATTTATTTACTTCAAATGGTAATTGCCGTTTAAATTTTGTATTAATTTTGCTGCTTTCTGGTAAGTTCATTATTTAGTTTCTTGGAACTTTTTCTCACTTGTTTCAATTATTTTTATCTGTGAAGTAATCCTGCACAGGTGATGTTTTTTTTTGCAACTTAAAATTCTGTCTATGGAAAAAATGAAAAAAATCGCTGTCCGCGATATCGTGCAATGGTTAGAAGGATATCTGGATGTTGTTCAGTATTTGGATGAAGTTTCAGAAGATCAACTTTTGGCTTGTGAAAGAAAAATGGGCGAATTTATTCGTCTTTTTGCTGCGGTTAGTAAAGCAGAGGCCATTGAACGTGAAAATAAGCGTATTCAGGAAGAAGAATCTTCCCGTTTTGACGAAGAGGATTGTCTCCCATTCTAAAATTATAATTATGGATATTATCGAAAAAAGATTTTATTTCATGGGTAGGCTGCGTGCGCTCATTGATTATTGTAAACACGGAAAAGTAGAGGTTAGCCAGCTTCAGTTTTTATTTGATGCTGTATGGGAATATCAATGTACGAAGGATGACTTGGGATTTGATACAACGTTCAAGGAAATTTCGAATGAGGAACATTATCTCTTCAAGCAAAATAGTACTTCCAGAGATGAAGATGATGAAGATTATGAGTATCAAAAACACCAAGCGATAGAGGATAGTATGGATTATGATATTGATTATTATGCCAATTATTCGGATCGTGATCTTTTTCGCGATGCTTTTGATGATGATATCGATGCATGGAATCATTGGAATCAATAATTTAAGTACATTTAAAATAAAATTAGTTATGCAAGTTGTAGGAAAAGTAATCAGTATACTGCCGGAAATAAAAGGTATTGGCAAGGCAGGGGAATGGCGCAAAAAGGATATCATTCTTGAAACAGAATCACAATATCCCAAAAAGGTATGTATTGCCTTTTGGGGCGACAAGGGTGATTCGCCATTTCTAAAAATTGGAAATGTGGTCAAGATAGATTTCGAAATGGAGAGTAAAGAGTATAATAGCAAGTGGTATACTGAAGTAAAGGCATGGCGTATCCAAGATCATGGAAGTGATGTGTCAACAGTTGTATCTACCCAAGCGCCATCTCAGCAAGAACCGCCATTGCCTATTCCTGCTAGTGCTTATAATTCAGAAAGTGACCAAGTTCCTTTTTAAAATCGCTGTAATATGTCAATTAATAAAAATCAAATGTTACGATATCGGATTTTGGATAAAATCTTTCGCAATAACCTGAGGTCGTACACCATTGATGGACTATTAGAAGAACTGAATAAGCAATTGGAGGATAAGGGCTATCCGATGATAAGTATTCGTCAGATAAAAGAGGATATTCGATTTATGCGCTCTGATGCTGGTTGGGAGATAGAATTTACCTCGGAAAAAGAAGGTAAAAAGTCGATTTATCGTTATGCTGATACCAATTTCTCTATTGAACAAAAACCATTGAGCGAAGGGCAGCTCGAATTAATAGCACAAGCGCTGGATTTGATTCAAGGTTATGGTCAACGAGATGAGATACAAGGTATAATAGATCAGTTGGAGACCCTACAGCTCATTAGCAGTGACAAACTTAGAGAGAGGAAAATTATTTTTTTAAGCCAATCATTGTATTTGAAAGGACAAAATTGGATAAAACCATTGCACCAATACATTAAACAAGAAGTCTCCGTTGTTTTAGAGTACAAACCATTTCACGGAAAGGTTGTGCATACTTGGGTATTTAGTCCGCAAGTTTTGAAAGAGTACAATAAAAGGTGGTTTGTTTGCGGTAAAATAAATAGTGCTGAATTTGACCAGACAGTTTTGGCATTGGATAGAATAGAAAAAATTGAAATTGCAAAAGGATCAGAATACATACATGCCCAGCTAGATTGGGAGGAGTATTTTGATGATATTGTGGGCGTTACAGTTCCTGTCGATGCCAAATTGGAAGTCATTAAGTTGAGATTTTTCAATGGACGGGGGCATTACATTGCTACAAAGCCTATTCATGGTTCTCAGAAATCTATGGTTTGGGTGGATGAGCAAACATCAGAAACTTCTATCGAAGTTAAATGGAACAAAGAATTGGAAGCTGAATTATTCAGTTTTGGAAGTGATGTTGAGGTGATAAGAGAAAAATAAAAAGGAAGTGCAAATAGGCTGCATAGTTGAGTTTTTCCTTTGTGAAAAATTAGAAAGGACTATGGCAACTTTAATAAAACGTAATTGGATTTCGAATGGAGATTATGTCATACACGGCTCAGCTCGAACGTTTGCTGAGGAATTTTATTATGTCAATTTTATTGATAAACTGGGAAAGTTTGATTCGAAATACTCACGAAAATTCAGGAAGCAATATCAGGCAAATGCTTTTGTTAGGAATTTGATGCGTGCTCGAGTTGGAAATTCGAGTGTGCCATATGCTGTTGCAAAGATTGGCATTTATTCAAGCCATGAAGGGCATATTCAATCTTTTAGGCTGTAATCGAAAATTAATTTTATAAATCATGGAAAAAGGAATGCAAGTTTATCTAACCAATTACAATTTGATGCGTCTTTTTGAAGAAGACCAGGAGTATGCTGACAATTGGAAGAGATTTCCGAAGTTATACGAGGCTTTTAAGCTCTTGACAAGGAAGGATCAAACTAGACTTGGAACTTTAGATGCATATTTATCTTCTGAAGGTGAGGCAATCGCCAATTTTAAATTGAAGAAGCAGCGGTCTTATAATGGTTATGGTCAAAGCGATGAAATGGTTTTTCAAAATAAACGACCTGCTTACCATCAGAATCCACAATGTGAGCGCCTCCACTCTGATTATGAGAATTTTAAAATTCCGGAAATTATCAAAGAGCGGGGAGAAGCCAACGAGTATAAGATTTGGTTCCGAGCCAATATGGATTTGTACAAATCAGACTTTCCTGCGTTTGAATTTCGTTTAAAAGCCAAATTTGGTTTTGATGTGAGTGTTGAACGAGTCAACTTTGACAACTCTGGAAGCGTAGAAATGAATTTGGATACAATAGAATCGTTAGAAGCAAAAATTGAATATCATTTATTTAACGCCAAATATGAGATGGATAGAAATGATATGAACAGAGCAATTTTTGAGCAACATAGATTCGATTACGGAAAAGCTTATATTGTCGAGAGTGATGTTTTCGAAAATAGGACACCCTACAGAGAAGATGAGGTTCGTGAAGTATTGAAAAATTACAATCGGATTTACATTGTGCCATTAAAGAAAATGATAATCGATTATATGATTCTATTGGAGAACAGAGATGCTGGTATTGATATGATGGTGCATAATCTTCATGATTTTACACCTTGTCGGCATTGTTGTGTTTAAATCAAAATATTGGTGGTCGAGAATCATTGAGGAGTTCAGAATTAAAGCAAGATATTATGAGTGAAATATTAAACGGATTCGGGATTAAAAATTTTCGACATATCCGAGAATTAAAAGATGTTCAGTTTGGGGATATAAACATTTTTGTTGGCCCTAATAGCTCGGGTAAAAGCACTTTACTCAAGGGCATGCTAATGTCATCGCAAGTTTGTGATTTGGGAAAAGAAAATTTGCTTAAAATCAATGAGGTGATGAAAAATCCGGATGACGTATTTGGAAAATTTCATGGTGAAAACTCATTGAGTCAGCCATTAGTTATTGTTTTAAAGTCGAGTGATAAAAGGTTTCATGTCGAATTCGAATACCGCTATGACGATTATGGGGTTGCTTATATTTTCGGAATCAAGGTATTCGCGGCTGATGATCATTTGATATTTGGATTAAACGAAGATTGCGAGTTCCAAATGTCATTGGATTTTATATTAAAAGAGAAGAAATTTGATACCCCCGGAAATTGTGATAGAATGATACTTAACTCAAAGTTTGGTTCTAATTTTATTTTTTCAGAGGAAGATTTTTGGAAGACATTGGGTGCATCGTTGAATGAAGGTGTGGGATTAAGGTATAAAAGCAATAATTTTTCAGGATTGTTAGAAGCGATGTTAGATTCTCCTGAAGTTATCAATTCTATTTTTTTTGAGGAGAATCTTGCGCGATTACTTTTTGGTGATTCGGTGGAGATTTTATTGGATGATAGTGAATGGTATGAGGGATTCTTGTCTTGTGAAATTGGATTTAATAGAATGTTTTGTGATGAAGTAGTTTCTTTATTAAAATCAATTTTGTTTGGAGTGGCCCATAAGTGTTCCATATTTTCTAGTAGTCATATATACTTGAGTCCTCATCGATTTTTCTCATATGGGGGTCATTATAATCCCTTAAAGGAGTTGCAGATATCCTTATCTCGAGATTTGAGAATTTTCAGAAAAAGAGATGTGGATTTAAGCGTAAGTTATAAGTTTTATTCAAAATGGATGCGTGAATTTAATCTGCCCTTGTTTGGGGATAAAGAATTATTAAACCAAGATGAATACTTTGAACAATTAGTTGATTATTTGGAGTCAGGCAGAAATTTGTGGGCGGGATATGGGATTAATCAATTGGTTCCGTTGTTTCTCTCATCTGGTCTATTCAATAGGCAATATGATTGGAAGCGAGATTGTTCAGATGATGGTTATACAGACCTGGAATTTGAAATTGGTACGGATGGATGTGGAAGAATTATCTCAATAGAAGAGCCAGAGGCAAATTTGCATCCTAATTTTCAAAGTAAGTTGGCGGATATGATATCAGAGAGTTGTAATACTTTTAAAAATACTTTTTATATCGAAACGCATAGTGAATATCTGATTCGAAAATTCCAACTATTAAAAGCCAAGGGAATGCTACATGGTTTGAGTCTAAAGATTTTTAATTTTAATAATGACCCCAATGTTAAAGACGATGAATTTAATTTTAAGGAGATATTGATTAAAGATGATGGTTCACTTTCAGATCAATTCTATCCTGGCTTTTTTGATGAAGCAGATAGCATTGCTTTTGAGTTATATAAGTTGAATCGATCTAAATTTAATTAGATGGAAATTTGGTTAAGTCAACAGGTTTTTTCTACTCTTCAATTATTTGGGCACAGCTCAAATAGACAGGAGAGAATGGAGTTTGATGCTTTTTTTAACTTTATCAATTCGGGACTTAAGTTGCATTTAGATGAGGGTTTTGAAGATAAAATTGGAAGATTTGAAAAGACAATAGGCAAGGATGTTGGAGGAGTCGATGATGTTGACTTTATTATCAGAGGACATATAAAGTCGGGAGGGAGTATTTATAATAAGGATGCAGTCGCAAATCTGTTGCGTGATGGTGATTGTATTGTTGATCAAATAGAGCTATTAGAGAAAAGTGTTTTATTGGTGCGAGGCATTGAAGATATTTTGAAGTGGTCGCATTATTCAATTAACAATGAATACGGCAAAGGAAGTTATCGAGACTTAATTGATAAATTTCCTGTTTCGCAGGAAATTATAATTCATAATAGTCATTTGTTTAATAATCAAGAAGCTCTTGACCAGTTAATGGATTTCATTCATTGGTGTCATAAAGAAAGTTGTGGAGCCCAATTGAGAGTGATAATTACAACATTGGATGAGTTTCCGAATGGTAGCCAAATGCGTACAATCTCACCTGGATTAATCAAGAAATTTCTTACCGAATTCGTTAATTTAGAAAATCTAATTGTTGAAGTTGCGTTAATTTCAAAATCTGTATTTAAACGCAATAAAGATAAATTTCCAATCATGGATAGATTTATTTTAGGATTGTATTCCATTACAAATATTGGGCATCCAGGGCAGAATTATCAAACTTTTATCAATCAGATTTTCATTCCTAATTGCAAGAATCCTTTATTATCTAGTATAATGCTCTCAGATTTGCGAACGGAATTTTTAAAAATGCTTAAGAAGGAATGTGTTAATCTAGGTGTTGTTAAAATGATATATCAGTCCAATAATTTGTAATTCTACTTTTTTATGCGCTACTTAATATTCTGCTTCATAATAGGTGTTGTAGTTTTATCTTCCCCTTCTTGCACAACCATCTGCCCGAGCAATGATGATGTTGTAAATAAAGTGGGTTCTGTTGTTAAGCCCAATTTGATTTTGCAATATGAAGATCGCGTTGTCGCTAAATTTACTAGGCAAGAGTATGAGAAAGTATTGCAGCTTGAGTTGCCGGAGATTGTGCATTCTCCGGCAATCCATCCTGATTCGCTTTATGATTCTCACGCGATCAAAACTTTGAATTATGGTTCAGAGCAGGGTAAAGATGTTTTTTGTTTCCTCTACTCAACACACTTCAGTGAAAAGTATCCAGATAAAGAAAAGTTGAGAAAGAAACTTCTAGATGTCTTCTATAGTATAAATTGGATTTATATCGATGCGTTCAATTACGAACATGCGCCAAATCACATGCATCTCCGCATTCCTGCTTATGCGGAATATGAACTTTTGAAAGCTAATGTTAATGCAATTGATACAACATACAGCGAAGTGCATTTTGAATCATTATTAAAGTCAATGGAGCCTGCACTAACCAAGATTGATTCTGAATTGCGCAATAAGACGATTGTGGATTTGAAAAAGTCTTGTGCATCGAATTTTGTTATGGATGCTGCATCAAGATTTATTCACGGTCATTACAGTCATTTCAAATAAGGTATACTTTAAAAATTTGAAATCATATGTTAGAGTTTTTAATTTACATGTCGTTTTGGTTGTTCATTCATTGGATAGGAATGTACTATTTTGCCTACTATTATTCGGAAGGTATTATTAAACTGCGCTATCGCGAGGAAACCAATGAGCGCTTCCTCAAACGATTTGCGATTGCTTTACCCATTGGGGTTCCTGTTTTTGTCAGCCTCCTATTTACTTGTTTAGGATCTGGTGGTAGTGGTATTGCGTGGGGATGTCATTTTGAAAATTTAATCATTCATGGAGCACTCTGTTGGGTTATATCTGTTTTATTTCTGGGTTTTCTTGGTTTATTTGCTTTGATAAAGCCTAGCTGGTTCAGTTTTAAGTCGAGATCGGAGTTGATTGAATTTTACGTTTACTATCAGTTGTATATGTTACTAATATTAGTATTGACCAGGCTATTGGTGCCGCTATTGGTTTATAAAGTTCCAAGTATGGGCGCTACTTGTATGTAATATTTAAGATGATGTTGCTCAATATAGATATAATTGATGACCAAGGATTGGTCTCTGGTCAAATACGGAATGCGAGAATTTCGCATGAAAATCTTGTTCCGAACATAATCGGTCAAGAGTTTTATATTCTTGAAGGCCAATCCGAAAATCAATGGTTTCGTTTTGGTTTGCAAGGTTTGATTGTTGATGTTATTGGTGAAAATCGTGTTGTGGTAGAACGCATAGAAGAGTGGCGCATAAGAACGACCAATCCGTCAATGCCTGAGGAAATAGAGTTTAAGAAGGTCTTGACAGAATTTGTAATCAAACCCGCATGATAGATTCATTTGGCTCCGAATAGTTTAATTCCCCCATTGTAAATCCATTACAACGAGCAATTACAATTTTGCGTTAACCGATTGTCTTTGCTTCTGGAATTTTTGGAACTGTGCAGCTGCTTTGCATAGTCGGTTTTTTGCTTTGCATCATGAAAACAATGCGAAGCCAATTGAATCAAAAAACCGATATGAATATGAACCTTATTTTATCCGATCACGCCTACGTTCGCTCCTGCCAGCGGGGTATCGATCCTATTGTTATTTCCGAAATCCTCAAATATGGTCAACAGATCTACAAGCAGGGTTATGTATTTCATTACCTGTCCAAAGCGGATTTGAAATTGTTCTACCATGCGGATGATCGCAAGAAGTTGGAAAACGTTATTGTACTCACTGGCTCAGAAGGAAGCGTCATTACTACCTACCGAAATCCAGATGCGGTGGGCGAAATCAAACGCAAGTCGAAACGTTTGTCCAAGCGACCCAAGTCTTTTGTGCATAACGCTCAATTGGTGCAAGAATATCGCAATCGTCGTTTCGCGGCTTAAAGCAAAGTGCAAAATGAAACTACGCTTGAATAACATCCGCTCGATAGAGAAGGAGCTTAAATGGTCGCTCGCCCGACTCAATCTTTTTACTGGCGAAAATGGCACCGGAAAATCTATCCTGGGGGATTTTTTGCAACTATGCAGAGATAACATCGATTTTGTCGATTTTCCAGATCGTCAATTTCCTGTCTTGCATCGATTCCCCAAACACCAAGATTGGACCAATTGGTGCGCCAAGGGTGATGTGAACAAACCGGTTGTTATCGAACGTACGGAAAAGTTCTTCGGTTTCCCTGTTCAGATCACTTTACAATATGCCATGTCTGAATTTCAAACTTCCTGGGAAAGGCCTGACAGCAAGTGCGCGCAAGTTTCAGAACTTATGGTGATGTATGACAATCAGGAGTTGTTGATATGGAATAATCAACAAAGGAGAATCAGTTTGCATGCTTTCGCTTTGTACCTGTGGGAAATATTTCGCACCAGGGACATTCCATCGGCGGATGATTTGAGTTGCGTTTTAAGTATCGATTATCCAGATGCTCAAAAGTTCACACACAATTTGCTTCGTGAGTTCATTCATTCAGGCCCTAAAGCCATTGATGAGACGGGTGTTGGCACCTTCTTTTCGGTCGATTTTCAATGGATAAAGGGCAAAGCGAAAAATCAAAAAAGTTACAAGAAGAAATGGGATCCAGTAATTGCGGTAATCGTGGGGTTGGCGAAACGATTTTATTTGGCGATGTTCAATTTCTTGGTGAATACGCCCATTTTAAATGGTGATAAGGGTGATCGCTTGTGCGAAACCATCATTACCCATTGTCAGGAAGCGGCACAAAAACACTTCATGTTGGATATTCATAGTCGAAATGTTTTGAACGAAGATGGCTCCGTATTTTCCAAAAGATTGATGATGGATTTTGAGGGGAAGGAATTGCCTTATGATCAGTGGAGTGACGGTTATCGTCAGATTTATGCTCGCATTCACGAGTGGACAGAGGTGATGACCAATTTTAATCAAAAGCCTTTCTATACTTATTTTTCAAATGAGCAATTTGTTATCATCAAACACCCTGAAAGAGGTTTGACTGAAAATCTTTTGCGCAGCTGGTCATTCATGGTTATTGAAGATTGTATCAATCATCCTGAATTAAATGTTATCATCGAAACGCGCAATTATGAAATATTCTACTATTTTATGGAGTATCTGAATTTGGAGATGCAGTTGGATTTTGATGTGGCCATTTTTCAGTTTGCGCGATACCGTTTTATGGAGACAAGTTCATTGCGCATCAACGAGAAGTGCGGTTGGGTTTCCCCCTATTTTGTGAGAGAGGAACATGAAATTACCAAAAGAATTTACTCCCTTGATCAATGGTCGCAAGTTGGGTTTCATCTGAATTGAAAATATACTATGCAGCAATACTGCATAGATGAATCAGAGTTTTGTAAAATAAATCAAGAAAATGAAAATTAGTATTCAAAATTTTAAGTCGTTGCACAACAAAACAACTTTCGATTTGCGCAAGGTGAATTTGTTTGTTGGAGCCAACAATACAGGTAAATCGGCATTGGGCAAATTTTTTCAAACCATGAATTCCAATTCAAGGAATACTTCGGCCGGTGGCTTGCGCTTGGATGCTGTTAATGCTTTTGCCGAGCAGGGTGAAGACTGGAGGAGTTTGGTTTTCAAAGGGGACACCAACCATCCTTTGGTTTTTGAAATTGACTTGGAGGTTTATGGTACAACTTGTACTGCACGAGTAACCTTTGAGTATGATCCGAATCGTCATTTGATGAATCATCCCACGGTGCAATGTGGTGGTATTTCAGAGATTCAGTTGTTCTTTGGCAAGTATCGTTTGGTGCGTTGGGAGAAAGAACGCAAAGAATTTTATCCCACCAATATTGTCGGTTGGATTAAACACTCATTTCTGGAGAAAAGCCTTCCTGATTATGATGAACAAATGGATTTTTCCAATGCCGCTCGCGAGGCGTTCGGTTTGAAGGACTTTTCATTTGAGCCGATTATGATGGGGGATATCGAGAAGTTGTTGTCGGAGTTGCCCAATATCATTGATGCCAGTGAACTGTTGTTGACTTCGCCAAACGCTAACTTTAAGGACATATTCAAGTCGTTTCAGATTTCTGAAATTGTCCCCAAGAAGCAGATAGCCATTCGAAACGTGATGTACATCTTTATGTTCCGTCTGATTAATTCTGCCAATGGCGTCTTGACGAAATCGTCTTTGCACATGGGGACCAAAGAGCCCCAATGGTTTGATTATTTTTCTGCCGACTTAAACGCATCGCTCAAGAAGTACTTTGGTTTTGAAATAGAACGCAGAGCGCTCCAGTATGAAGATGGGGAGGTGATCGACTACCGATATTTTGTTTTGCAGAACGGAGTTCGCTCGCCGCTTTGGGATTGCGGGAGTGGGGTATCGAAGGTGATATCATGGTTGACCGATTGGTATGATCATTTTGGAATAGAAATATTAACCAGTCATGACCCCGATGCAGCTCCACAGGTGATTATCATTCGCGAGCCAGAAAGGGAATTGCATCCCGATTGGCAATTGGCTTGGGTTTCTTGGCTACAGCAGGAGGTCAGTAAGAAGTGTTACAGTCACTTATCGGTGATCATCGAAACCCATAGTCCGATCATATTGAAATCGTTTCAGTTGGCTGTAGAAGACAACGAATGGAAGGTAGAGGATATTTGTGTTTTTGATTTCACGAAGAATAAAAAGGGCGAGACTTCAGTGAATACGATAGAGGTAGGCTTAGATGGCAACTTGACGCATCCCATTTCGGCTGGTTGGATGAGCGCAGTGATTACCAAAGAGGATCGTTTGCGATTAAAAAGGTTTTCTCGGTTGGATTGAAATTATCGATATATTCGAAATTATCTTTTTTGAACGTTCAGGTCGGTTACAAAGTTGATATCAAAGGGATAAAGACAGATAATGGCTTTGAACTCTAAATATGATTTCTAAGAGTAATGGATAATTTAAATTTAAACCGTTTCGTTACCGCTCAGGATCCGGTGTTTGATGATGTTATCAGCGAATTGTCTGCGGGTAGAAAGTCATCGCATTGGATGTGGTTTGTGTTTCCTCAATTGAAAGGACTCGGGATGAGTCATTATGCGCAGTTTTATGGATTATCAGGCAGGGACGAAGCCTTGGCCTATGTCAATCATGCATTATTGGGTTCTCGTCTGAAGGAAGTTGTTTCAATTCTATTAATGTCGAATGCTACCAATCCAGAAGTGATTTTTGGTCGCACGGATGCGATGAAGCTTCGAAGTTCATTGACATTGTTTGCTTCGGTGGATTCCTCAGAGGAGCAAATATTTAAAAAGTGTCTGGATAAATTTTTTTTCGGGATGCAGGATGAAAGATCATTGTCGTTGTTGTCTGAACAAAATTGATGTAAAGGGAGAGCATGAAGAAAAAACTTATAGACTTTTGGTACAAGTTCAAATTCACGACGCAACGGCTATATAGAATTCTATTGCCACCCCAGAAAAGACAAAAAAAGGTTTGGGGTGATTTGATCAAACTGTGTAGAAATTCGAATTGGCGGGTAGGG
>JACCDM010980776.1_pt1 | contig 12596 bp, 7 predicted proteins | sample 7445851 | NCBI WGS metagenome assembly JACCDM01 (sample SAMN15323438, study PRJNA562643) | freshwater metagenome | isolation source: river surface water | place: USA:Blue River Watershed | collected 2017-08-16
GACAAGATAGAGAAGAGGATTGAAACAATCACGACAAAATAAAGAGCGTGGTTTATTTTAGCCTGAAGTAATTATAAATCATTAATCTAGATTTACGATTGTTATTTTCATGTCGCCTTCGTCTTATTTTCGGCACAAAATCTTGACATTTTCATGTCTTCTGCCTTTTTCTTTGCACACCAAGACACTTCTTTGGCTTTCTTTTCCTGACACGCTTCTTTTTCACATCAAAGCACTTGATATCACGGCAACCCGCACACTTCCCGCCGATACGACTAGTTGTGTTCAGTTTACAAATTCTGCATTTTAAGGACTCCTGTATTTTCGATATTCCACCAAAACAACCTCTGCATAACCCGCCACTAACTTGGGCAAACTTCTCATGACAATTAGCACATTTCTTCTTGTGTTCTGGTTTGGCATGTTTGTAGCAAAACATTTTATCCTTGCAGACGGCGTGGACATAGCTTTCACAGGATTTGATACAACACTTCGTGCGTTCCCTTTTCTTGATGCTCACTGTTTCGATAGCTTCTTCTTTCCTTGACATCAATGCAACTTTTACCATCGCAATGGGTTCGTGATCTTTGCATTGCAAAATTTTTCCAGTAGTAGAACCGGTCATCTTTTCCCACATAAGAGAAAGATCTGCCAACTTTCGTGGGGCATCATTCTCCAAGTCATCCTTGACTTTCTTACGAGATCCTCTCGCCTCATAAAATGATCTGTCTTCATTCATTTTTGAGAAAACCCTTGCACGTGCTAGTTTGTGCGCGTCCGCAAGGGATCGAGACGTTCCCCTCTGTAGCAACATGAAAATCGTCTCGCACAGTTGGTTGCCCATAATCCTCAAAAGCGTCGCTGAAGGTTCGTTGTACAGAACTACCTTGCCATCCTTTGTGTAAACCAATTCTCCATGATCATTGACTTCCCATACTGATGCATAAACCCTCAAATCCTTCGATTCTATTGTTTCCAAATAATCCACGAGATGCTCCTCAATGACTTCTTCCGAATGGTAAATATTCGTAATAACATTGTTGTATGCATTGACGAGTTTCCTTGTCCAATAATCCACAGATCGTTCAAAACAAACTTCGCGATGCACAGCGTCAAATGCCTCATGATGTAATCCTTCTTCCACTAATTTCCCAGCTTCAGTCCGCATCTTGGGGTAAATTTCCATTAACAACGCATGCTGCTTGTCTGAGAGCACTATGTTGCTGAAATCATCTTTTATTTCAGATGGGGTGTTAGACAATTCCCCAATCTTGGATGAAGTCAAAACGTCAGGCTTTTGGCATTTCCTTTCAGACGATGGCCTTTCTTGCACGTATTCACTTTTTTCCACCCATTCCTCATGCTTCTTGTTCGACCATTTAAGTCTCACATATTCCTTACCGCGAAAAGTCACAAAACCAGTCAGTTGCCTAACTGTTATATACGACGATTTTTTCCCGACAAAAGCACATTCATCTCTCTTAATACGACTTTCTTCAAGCACAAAATATGGACTATTCTCCCTTAGCTTTGCAATGACTCCAGTTATTTTTTTACCCTTTTCGCCGTATGGCGATATCTCGTCTACAGGGGAACACTGTGTAACGTCCTTTCGCCATTCACCGTCGTCTTTATCACCATCCCAAAATGTTATTTTCTTTTGTTCGAAGAATTGGTTCCGAGTCGTCTTGAGAATTGTGCGCTTGTGATGTTCCTGTTCCCTCACATGCTTGGCGTTCATCCGTTTCATCTCAAGTCGTCGTTGACGCCGCAAATATTCCTCGCCAACCCCCGGTGGTTCCATGGCGACAATTCGGCCGTCGCGGGTTGGATTAATGTGTTGATTGTTCTGTGTGAAGACTGTGTAGCACTATTGACAAATGGGTGTGTGTGGTGGTGTGCTATGATACCGCGAAGCATCAAAAGCAGAAGACATCATGTTACTCCGTAAAGAAGTGTCGATTGATGCGTGGCTGAAATTTGGGCACGTGTGGCTACGTAGGTTGTACTTATTCCTTTGTATGCCGGATCGCACTCTCGCGCGTCTTCTCGTTTGTAATCACACTCTTGACCATCAACCACAAACAGGAAAACCCGAAAACAATACCATATAATGAAATGTCGAACGAGGGTCTTCCACTTCTATCCAACAAATAATGTTCCACCATGGCGACAAACAGCGGGTTGAAAATAAAATTCTCAGGCACCACTCCCAAGGGAATGGGTACCAAGCCTGCAACTCTACCGATAACGCTAGAGCTGCAATTAGAAACAAGCACACCCCTCGATATGATGAATGAAATGATTCTTGATGGCTTCAAAGTCAAGAGAAATGACAGAGCAAATTATCAACCTGAGTTTATGGTCGGATTTCCTCCAAAACTGCTTGATATAACGGGGAAGCATGTTGTTGGAGATTTGTCCTTGCGATCCAACGAAAATGTAATTGTCCGTATATGTCGTAGAGAAACACCACTTCGACCGAAGAGAAAAGCAGCCGAGGTCGCCAAGTCATCCTTTAAGGATGCACTCAAGGCCCAAGACGCAATGATCAAACGTAATCTGATCAAAAAAAAGAAAGTATCCACCTCGAAAATACGGATAAGTGGACCAGGCCATCGTTTATCAGACGGCAAAGATGTTTCCAACACCGCTAAAGCCAATAATCTATCTCCGAAAGAGATCAAGACAGAAGAATTCCGCCGTACATTATCTGACCATACAACTTTTTACCCATCAGGAAAGAGAAATCACTTACAACCAAAAAGATGTCATCTCGTTTTAAAGAACAAGGATGACCTATCGTTGTTCTTAGTTCAGGCTTTCAACAAGGGTAGTGGTGGGGAACCGTTCAAGCAAATACGAGCAGTATACAAAAAGGCCCTGGCAAATATGCAGGAAATTTCCCAGGCACAAGCTCGTGTACATGCGGCAACAATTGGTCAGTTCTTTATGGCCCCTGTGAAGAGTGTCGAGGTTGATGCCGGAACGATGTTGGGATCGACATTCAACCAAATAGGAGGAGATGATTGTGTGTCCCACCAAATTACTTATGGAAAAGAGATGTCGAAGACGGGAGGGCAGTACATCGACAGAGTAGACGTTTTACCACTGGACATTATAAAGAGTGTCATTGAGAATGCTTACACGAGCAAAACTGATGACGACGATGATTTCGACGATGATGACGATGACGACGGCAACAAAAATGTGATTGATACCGGAAAGGAGCTTTTGCGCCCTATTGCAATTGCTCAGACGATGCCACAACTGTTCTGGTCAGTAGTTTCCCACTGCAGACCGTCCTCAGATTCAGAATATTACTTACCCGTGGAAGATATGCTCCGACAACTTCTACCACACTTAGACTGGTCTTTTCTCAACCGTGACGGAAGACAACGATTATTGAGTGAACAAGCAAGAGAAAACCTTAGGCAACAAAAGATGACAAAGCTCAATCGCGATGAATGGATGCTTGTTACGCCGACGGAAGACAACGAAAACGAATTGATTGAGTGCATATCATGGGATGAAGAGGCAAAGGAATGCAATATGGCCAGAGCCAATAGTACCTTGATGATACGTTCCAAGTCTGAACCATGTTGTTTAAATTGGAGACAATTAGCAAACACGGACGCCAAGTATTTATACGACAAACTGATCCGGGAATGCGCGGAATCAGCTATTGAACCACCTTCACTGAAGTCAGTCGAAACATGGATAATGGTCGCTCGGAACCTTTCCATAGATGAGATTGTGAATGAAATCGTTGGTACAGATGAAAACATCTTTGGATTGCTAGAGGCACTCCATTCAAATACTCCTAAAGATTTAATTACTTACTGGGGTCGACATCCAAAATTGTTGTTGAAGACTATGGGAGATCACCCTAAAAATGATGATGATCTTTTTCATGACCGATACAAGGAACAGGATGTAAGGCGTTGGATTAGTCGAGCAAAGGTTGCAATAAAGATATGTCCTTGGCTTGATGATTATTATAGTCAGTTTAACAAGTAAAGTCTTCTATTTATGTTCATATTTGTAATTTGATACATGTGTAGTTATTATTTGTTAGACATGCTTATGTTTTCACAATGTTGAGTTCCAATGATTAACTCCATCAATGGGTGCCTTTCCAAGAATGATGCCGTGAAGTATGGGTGCATTCCATCCATAACCCTTGCTGCAAAACACGAGATGTTGTTGAACTTTTCACTTCCGGCAGGCTTTTGTGTACTTCCACAACAACCAATAATGATTTCATCACACCATCAACGTTTGAACTTCCACAACAACCAATCATGATTTCATCACACCGTCAATATTTGAATACTTTTTGAATATCCTCTGGAGATTTGTCCTATTTGTCAAGTAATGAATGATGAATTGAGTCGCAACTTGTCGCAGTTCCGTCCAAAGTTAGATATATACACACCCACCCACATGTAACGCAATAAAATTGCTAAACTGGTCAGCTTTAGCAACGGTTGAATTCCCAAGTAGTCCGCCGCAGCATGCAGTTCAAACAGAGCGTTTTGGTCTACATCAACCATTACAGCATACTCCTCCTGAACAAAGTCGCGTATTCTCGTAGATGTAAAGGGGGTGACGATTTCTCGCACTTTAAAAGACAATAACGTCATCAACTCGTAAGTTATTGATTCAATTTTCATTGTCCGTAATATTGTATCGAACGAAAAATTGGAAAAAACTCACTCGGGTCTCGTTTGTAACATTCCATATATTTCACGATCTCAGCCAAAACAAATGAGTTAATCGCGTAGAGCGGAATCTCATGAACAACCTCACCGCCTTTGCCATTATTTCTGTCCGTATCACTCCCATCAGTACTGTCTTCGGTGTCAAGACATTGATTAACGAAACAGGAGAGTGTGGCTATATCACTTGGAATTTTATATCTTTTCCCTTCTCTACTTATCTGAGTTTCAGCATCGTTGAATACCCACATTCAACGATCGGTGAGAATTCGTTTGTACTGTGGCCCCCCGCTATACTACATAATCTCTAATCTCTTATTGCACTCACCAAGGTAACAGTTTGTATAGCATTATCATTTTCCATCATTGCTTGATGGTTGACGAAGTCGACCTGGGCGGCGGACTGTTTGTAAATCACCACAATGTGGTGTGCAGTGCGTTGGGGCAGTTTTTGGTGGTAGTGTGTAGCGTCTATGTTTGGGCTGAAATTTTAGACAGTGTGGTCACGTGACTTTGTAACGATTCCTACATAGATGTAAGTATCAATACAAACACTAACTACTTACAGGTGGGTTACACTTACTATTTCACAAATATCTACCGTAGGAAGTATTCATACAAACAACTCCTCAAGTACATCAATTCCAGGAGATTTCAGCAACAGACACAACAAATTATAGTTGTCTTTGAAACCTAGATGCACATCCTTTTTGATAGTGGTCCACAAGGTGGAGACATCACTTATAATGATAGCATTGTAATAATATTTCGAATCAGACAGCTTGCGTGAAAGATCATGATATGAACAGACGGTAACAAAATCCCGAAGACACATTGAAGAATCATGATAAAAACATAACTTGAGCCATACCAACATTTTTGAAATTTCCTGTGTTTCCCAGCGGTCTTTTGTGACAATGAGAGTATGCTTTACATCACGTTTGTCGACATGAAGTTTTTCTTTCTTCAGAAATAATATGATTGAACTAATGATTGCTTTCCAATCTGTTGTGTGACAATTAAGTCTGTAGAACCGTGGGTTGGACGTGTGCGCTACCAATCGTGGCTCAGTAGAATCAAGAACATAGACTCTAGAAGTCATTTGTTCCATTGCTTCAATCCACTTCTGTGATGTCATTCGATTGCGATTTCTATGTCCGTTCAAGCCACTTACGAAATGACAACAGAATGCAGAATCATTGGCGCCAGGGGCAAAGAAAAGTGATCTCTCTGGGATGAATTTTGATTTGAGATGAGCTTTGACAGAGCATCCTTTTTTTGTGCAAAAGCGGTCGTACATGCCGAAGCCATTTGCTCTGCCTATAATTCCGCAGCAACGATCCAATGTAAATGTTTCGTTGATATGAACAATACCAACATTCTTGCTCTCGAAACCCTTGGGACCTCCACTGTAAGGGAATATTCCAACTGCAGCGTACGCTGCCTCTCCGATGACACTCCCTCCTGCAACGACTGATTGACGAGCAGCTAGCTTGTCATGTAATGTGGAGGTAAATGTGATTTTCCAAAACTTTTTGCTGCATTGCGTATTAGGATTAGGATTATCGATCACGATTGTGTCACTTGTTTCCTTATTAACTTGTTTCTCCTTGTGTTCTGCATTACACGAAGTTTGTTGTTCGATGACGATCTTGTCACTTGTTTCCTTATTGAGTTGTTTCTCCTTGTTTTCTGCATTACACGAAGTTATTAGTTTGATTGTTACTGTAATTTCGGCACTGTCTTCAATGGAGTGAAACATTTTCTCATGCATACTGCGGCGATGGTGGCGGAGACCGATGGTGGCGGAGACCCTAAATGGATGGTTTACAATGTTATTTTTTGATATTGTGTGTTGGCCTGTGTTGGCGTTGGGCGGCTACAATACCATAATATTTTAGTAATTTACATGGTGGGGCTGAAATTTTGGTACATGTGGCCACGTGTTTTGTATTGATTCCTACGCAAGAAAAATTAATGTTACATCTTCTACGGCTTACAAATATAAATATAATATTTCCTTCCGAGACAGCACATTCAAACAGAGGGTGGCGTTGGGTGGCTACACTCTATGGTACAGTAGCATTTGTCGGATTTTAACACCCATGAAATGTTTCAATTAGCGGACATTTGGTGTCAACGGTCAATTTTAACAAGAAGAAAATGAATTTGACCTGTACAGTTTGCAAGCTTTCATCCATTTACGACGCCCCTCAAGAGGGTACAAAGTATGTTCATTTAAGCTGCATGGGATGTAAAACAGAATTCCTCCGCTGCGCCGATTGTGAATTACAAGTTGATCTCAGAAATAGAACATTTGTGAGATTTGGACGGACTCCGGTCTCCTATATGAGACAACATTTTAAGGTTGCACACAGACACACGTTAAGCGACAAAGAGATCCCTACACAAGATCATCAAAAGGTTAAACGACAACGCGTAGAATACGAAGAGATTTATTCTCATGAAGATCATGACCTGGTGGACGAACACGATATCTTCGGAGATTCGGGTGGGTGCGGTGTTGACTGCAACGGCATGGGTGATGTTAACGAAGATGATACTGGTGATAGTCCATCAAAAGAGGAAGATTATATGGATGACAAGAATCTGTTCAATCCACTCCTCATACAGAATGAAATGGATAACCAGCTGACGGAATGGGATGATATACAAAACAAAATATTTGAGTGTTATCAAGATTACATAATGTGTGACCTGGATCCGAATTCTCCACCTATGGAGGAAGTATCCCCGTTGGATACTGACGAAGATGTTGCTGAAAATGCTGACATGCTTGCTATCACCGCAGGTGAGGAAGCTGATAATTATTACAGATATGACGATTTTTCGTTCTTAGACACTCGGGAAGAACATGATAAGTTCGTAAGAAAGAATAGTCTTCGGAAGTGTCACTGTCAAAACCAGCTATATTTCTATCAGAAGTATTTCCAGAAGGCTAAAAATAATTGTGACAATACAGGGGGTTATCGTGGTTTGGTGGGAAGGGCTAACGTTGGCAATCGTGAGAACGTGCACATACTTGTGGGCGAAAGGGAGGCACGAGTTATATTCAAGTACCATCACATCATCATGAAACTTCCCGGTGAATACAAACAAGACTTTGTGACATATGACAATGAGAAATTTGAACTGTTCGGATTGGGGTCCATAAATCACGATAATGTTATGACAAAATTCCCACGTGAAATGAAAGAGGTTAAGAGATTTTTCACAAATGGCGCGCACTCCATCATGAAGAATTTCCCTATTCCGGAGGTATTTAACATAAACAATCATGCATGTGTCAGTTTGCAAGAGACGATTAGAATTATGGCTGGCCACCATGGCTTGTTTGGATTTGCCTGGGATGGTCGAACAAAGGAGCCCAACAAAGACGGACTGAATGGTACCCAAGCAATGGCCGACCTCGTCAATGACATAGTTGATGCCATGAAAATGGATGGATTATCGGATGAGTCTATTCGTGAGACAAGTATTGGCTGGGTGTACTTTTGGAGTGACTCGTTCCTTCGATGTTTTGTTAAACAAAAGGATAACAGTGTCTGGATTATGACCGCAACCATTTGCCCTCCACTGGAGGAAATGAACACTGGCAAATACACACATGTATTGGCAATGGGGAAAAGTACTGAGGACCACACACCTGTCATTGAATACTACCACAGAGAGGTCAAAAAATTGATGAAGGGATTTCTCACCTATTTCGGAGTTGCAAATGAAATTCGACGTATGTCGGTCGGATTCCTATTCCACTCGTCTGATAGACCAGAAAGACAATTTGTCACTAACACAAGGAAGGAGGGCCATTTCGGAAAGTGCGCCAACTATGCGTACTGTGTTGACTTCGACAAACTACCAGCATGCAAGGAATGTTACAAAGAAATCACTTCCAAAATTCTTGCCCGGAATCACATTTCAGAATCTCGCCCATGCAACAAATGTTTCCGATGGAATATTGATCCAAACGACCCATTTCAATCAAGTTGTCCTGTCCCAGAGAACTATCCTTTGGGACCAGATGAAATAATTTTGGAAGGAGAGACATTGAAGCCACCACACACCCGTAGACCTGGAATGCGATTCATTGGGCCAGTGCTACTCACAGGGGAATTCATGGTGTCAGTTTGTTTGTTTGCGTATGAGGCAAGGAGATGTAATTATTGGTCGAAAGCAAACATGGAAGAATATCTGCGCACATGCAATGTTAGACACTCGCGGATCGAGCATATCGAAGCAGTGGTAAAGACAGACAAAGCCAATCAAACGAGATCGGGGGTTGAGGCTTTAGTGCCGTTAGTATGGCTTCCAGAATACGATTGCTTTAAGAGACACAGATGTCCCATGGCGCCTATGCATGCGATTGCACATAACATGACGGCACATGTTATGGATTTTCATCACCAGATTCTCTCGAAGTGGAAGAAGTTTAACGAGATCGTATCTTTTGCCAATAAGATTATTTCGCACATCGAATCTTTCAAGTTGGAATGGTGCAAGGTGAAAAGTCTTCCAAAGGCATCATGGATTGGAGAGAATAAAATGGGCTTTGTCCGTCTGTCTTCCTATTTGTATGGCATGTATTTCCTGAATGCAAACATTAATTCAGAGCTAAGCATGCACGTCGCAGACATGAAGCGTATGATCAATGCTTACCATGCCCTTGTATCTTTGTTGATGTCAAAGAAACAGAATTCTGAGTATAATGCACGGGACCACATGAGACTGTTAATGTCAACGGCTCACTATGCACACCTAAATTTTGGTAATTTTTCAGATTCTGAGAAGGACGCAAATAAAAATATCAACCAGAAGTCGAACAAGAGTAATGGGAAGGCCAATGACCTTATGCAAAGCATTACCAGGGAAGACATACTTGAGTTGCTTGATAGATTAGATATTCAAAAAGCCAGTGGCATGCAGACCAACAGAGCCAGACTTGGGAAGATACCGATGAATCACCTGAGGCAAAGACTCAAAGATATGGGTGCTGCAACTAATGGGAAAAAAGTAGAACTGCAGGAACGACTATTTAAAATGTTGCTTGGAAGGGATGTTGAGCTGACTGCAACGAGCAGTGTGATTCAAAATACTGACCAAGGAATAGCTATTAAGAACGATGACTTAGTATGGAATAAAGGAGCATGGCTTAGTTTCCTGGCTAGCATTGAGGACCAACAAGAGTACTTGGGTCCACTGACCTTAATCTGGTAAGTGCAAATTTTAGGTGGCTGCACTTGTATGAAACGATATTTCAGCTAATCCTGAACACCTGCAGGGAGGCTAGAGACGAAAATTCTATTCAGGATCCAAAATCGATCCTATGGGCTATGAGAAAATGCCAACTTTACCGTGAAGGAAAGATTAGGCTACTTCATAAGCTTACAGGCATGGAATTTCTTAATAGGGAATATGTGTCTGTGTCTACTCGGCCTGATCGGTATAAAGGTTATCATGTTTTTCAAAATAAATCGGAAGTAGAGGATAGATTTAAATCAGGAAAACCTTTGTCCTGCTTTCGCCTAGATGGTGATTGCAATGCAGTCCATGTTGCATTCACTAGAGGAGAACCAGAACAAAGAGGAGATGAACATGAAGTCACTTTCCTATCATTTTGCTATCACACATCACAAATGTACACTCATGAGACAGGAATGCAGTTCTGTAGGTTTGAATGTACTAATGAGGTTTCATCGGTTAGAAAAACAAGCTTGAATTTATTGGATTATGCACTCATGTTACCCTATTCAAAGATGGGTTTTCCATTCCAAAGACAGTTTACTCTCGTGTATTCTGATTGGGACGTTCTTTTGTGTGATAACAATGATCCTGATAGCAGTAAGGGACCCGTCTCAGTTCATTTCCCTTTGTTTGAATGTGATGTCTTGTAATGAAATATTATATTTATATTTGTAAGTCGTAGGAGATGAAACATTTCGTAGGAATTAATACAAAACACGTGGCCACATGTACCGAAATTTCAGCCCAACCATGTAAATTACTAAAACATTATGGTACAATAGTGTCAGCCTCGCGATGAAAAGAAAAGCATGCATTATTTTTATTTCTATTTTACCTATTACGTAGCGTAGAGTCATGTTTCCCGCAAAATCCAACCCCGGGAATCTAAAGGGACAATGATAAAGGCGAACAAAGTATGGGAAGTGGTTCTAAAAGGAAATGTCCGTCGAAATCGGTCATTAATGGGTCATTTAGAGTGGTGGGTGGTGGGTGTTTAAATATATGGAAACCAAATCGCGCCAGTTTCTTTGGAGAATGGAAGTGCACGGTGCCATCACATGTTTATCTTTTGATTTTCACTTTGTTATGTCTCTTTTTAAAGTACTAGATCCTACTTTAGGTACCCGTGGCCACACGTGTCAAAGTTTCAGCCGCGCAATTGTTTGATATCTTTTTTCCATGAACAGCCACATCATAAATAATTATTCTTCCCGAAATGATGTCTCCACCAAATAATCCACAACCCGTGGTTTTTAACATTAATAATACTCACGGAAACAACATTGTTAACCATGGTGTCCGGTCACAGACAAGAGAGACCACAGGTGAGGAGTGTGCTCAAGCGGGCCACGTGCTCGCTCATAGGTCACCTCTTCCTGAGGCTGAAAAGACGGGCGAATTTTCCACACCATCGAACAATATCATGGGTTTCCGTGAAGGGGAAGACACAAACTCTCTCAACAAAGGAATAGGAACTAGTTCCAATGCCTCGCATTCACCCAACAGAGAGCGTGACCCGGAATACACAACAGACCCAAATCATCCGTCCATTGCTGCGCAAAATAAGATCGTAACAACCACAGACGGACTTGGTATGGTGGCAAGTGCCACACCATGCAAGATCAGTGTTGAGACAAACAGGGAAGGCGTTGTTATATTGGATGGCGGGCTCGTTCCGTACAAAAAGGGGGGTCTCACTGTTTCACATGCAACAAAATACTGGTCCTATTATTCTCATATCCTTCCTGGCATGAACCGTACTAGCTTTCCGGCTGTTACAGAGGAAAATATGCATGATTTCCTTCAAAGGTTATGCTCAATCCGCCAAGATGTGGTCAGAATCGGGAAAGCTTCATTCGAAGCAGCCATTGTCGAAGCGTTCAATCAAAGCGGACACACTAGCAGAGGTCAGCCACTAACCAGCACTGCTGATGTTGAAGACCTTATCTGTAATTGGAAGGGAAGTGTCTTAAGTTGTCTCCAGATCAATTGGAGAAACATTCACAGTCTCAACACCAAGAACAGTGAATTTCTCAAAGAAACGCTTCCCATGGCAATTGTTGTGCATGGAGCAACTCATGATCCGCCGTATACCATCAGTGACGCTATCAGTGATAAGGCTGATACAAAAAGAAGGGTGTCGAATCATGGCTTAGTCAAACTTGCAAACTCTGCCTGTGTAGATGTAAAGAAAAAATTTCAATATCTTGAGGAAAAGGTATTTGGAATGTCTGTGAGAACCAAGGCAGGGGGCAAACAGCATGCACATGCTGATCATTATGAGATTGAAGTTTCGTTTGATAATCAGGCAAAAGGACAATCTAAGACATACATATTGGTGCAGAAGCGATTGTTCAAGGGAGGGCATTTTTCTGACATTAATCCACCAACTGAACAAGATCTACGAGCACATCTCAATAGTGGGGATGAAGTTAAGATCCTCTTACAAGCTGCTGTCTCAAGAGCAAAGAGGGCAGGGATTTCCCGGCAAGTGCTATCATCATGCATGGATGATTGCTATCGAGAGGTAAACTGTTCATCAAGCATCACTCTTCCTCCTGATTTGGATGATGTACTTGATCTAAGTGCGTCTATAGAAGGTGAGTCATCGTC